>Ga0208901_1000272_pt1 | contig 31140 bp, 31 predicted proteins | sample AntAceMetag02UKF_FD_184764 | JGI IMG/M metagenome (GOLD analysis project Ga0208901, IMG submission 184764) | Saline lake microbial communities from Ace Lake, Antarctica - Antarctic Ace Lake Metagenome 02UKF (SPAdes) (version 2) | ecosystem: Environmental > Aquatic > Non-marine Saline and...
ATAACACACCAGAATTAATGTGTTTTTTTCTAATTTCCAATTTCCAGTTTCCAATTTCTCTGCGAAAACGCGAAATCACGAAAGTGTAAACTACTTTTTGGCTTAAATGAAGGATGCCGACTGAATCAACTGTTCTTTACAGATTCTTTTTTCGAAGCGATGCTGGCTTTCTTGTCGCGACGATCATCTACCTTCAAGTCGATGACAATCCGGTTTGCTCCTTCGGACAGATGTGCTGCATGTACCTCTTTGACCAGTTTGAAGAGAGCATCCAGATCCGGCACTTCTATGCTGGTGCTCATGCCGCCTACTTCGAAATTGTAGCCGGAGTTTTCAACGACTTCGACTCCTTTTTTGACAAACCGGCTCAGGCTAGTTCCGTCGCCGATAGGATAAACAGAAAGCTGTGCTATCATTGTTTTTTCTCCTTTAGTTTTTTACTATTCCATTGCTTCAACCACAAGTTCAGTCAAATCTTTTACTGCAAGGTCCATCTTCTGTCTTCGTGCGCGTGTGGCCATGGTGCGTACGCACTGCTGGCAACCCGTTACGACCATGTCTGCACCCACATCTTTGATGGAATCCAGCTTCATCTGAGCGACCTGGGCCGAAAGATCCGGTTCAGTCATTTCCACGTTTCCCCCGCCGCCGCAGCAGATTGAAAACTTACGGTTCATGGGGAGATCAACAAAACGGAGTCCAGGAATGGATTTGATGACCGCCCTGGGTTCTTCGTAAATCCCCGTATTTCGACCCAGATCACAGGGATCATGATAGGTGACAGTGGCTTCAATGGGGTTTTTGAGTTTGACCTTGCCGGTTTCGATCAGCTCTGCGATAAGTTGACTGGAGTGCATCAATTTTACATCCGTCTTGTAAAGATGCTTCCACGTGTGAAGGCAAGACGGGCATGTAAACACAACCGTTTTTGCGCCAACGTCCTTCACCTTCTGAAGATTGTGTTTCTTTAATTCCTCCAGCTTCTCCGGCATACCGGCGCCCACGAGCGGAAAACCGCAGCACCATTCATCACCTCCCAGGATGGTGAAATCCACACGGGCTTTTTGAAGAATCCTGGCCATGTTTGCCGGGATCTTTTGAACCATGGGAAAAAAAGACGCGACGCAACCCACAAAAAAGAGGATCTCTGCGTGCTCTTTTTCAAAAGCGTTTTCGGGTAGGTCTTTAATGAGTTCCTGCCATTCGGAGCGGTCTTCCTGGTCATCATCGGATATGTTCTTGGCATCCGCAAGGCTTTTAACCAGGCGTTCAGCAACTTTCGGGTAAAAACCTCTGTCTACCTGGCACTCGCGATTCTGAAATATAAGGTCTTTCGTCTGCACGCTCGATAGACAGACGGCAGTACAAGCGCCACAGCCAAGACAGGTGAAAATGGCTCTTTCCGTGTCTTCATTAAGTTCCAGGCTGTTTTCAATGGCAAACCTGGTGATGGCGTTTCTTCCCCTTGGAGAGTATGCCTCATTTTTCTTTACAATATATGTTGGGCAACTTGGCAGACAGAACCCGCATTTATTGCATTTGGCTACCTCGTCATAGGATAACTTCTTTAGCTGAACGATATTCATATTTTTTCACCCCTGTTTCGTTGATGAATGGTCAATTAAAGATTTCCCACAAAACGACCCGGACTCATGATTCCCGCCGGATCCAACTGGTCTTTGAGGCGCTTGAGAAGGACAAAATCAGGGCCTGTCTTTCCCCAGATCTTCAGCCCGCCTTTCATGGAGGCGGGAGCTCTCTGGATTACCATATTGCCTCCGGTTTCGAGACAGCGTTCCAGGAGCTCCGCTGTGACCCCAACGACTTTATCCGTCACCTTGTCAGTTTCCTGGTCCAGCATCAGGTATACTTGACAGGTGCCGCTTCCAGTATGGGCCATAATAGCATGCTCCAGGCGGTGATAAGTCAGCGATTTCTCCACTGATTCGAAAATATTTCTCCAGTTGGAAATGGGATAGTTGAGTTTAGCTTGGATAAGACCGGGAAATTCCGTGGCCAATTCGGGGTCGAGGTTGCTCACGGCAAGCCAGAACCGTGGATGGGCCTGGTCTTGCAGAGTGACCATGTCTGAAGCTTTCAGATTGTCGGCCATATCCCGTATTTCCGTAGCCATGCGCGCCGCTGCCTTGTGATAAGATTCTATGGCTACGGCAACGACAAAATTCCCAGATCGAAACCCCGTGCCGGCGGCCGTTTCGAGTTTTCCGAAAGCAGACCTGTTGAAAACGGTAACGGCTGCGGGAAGAAGCGTTGTTTCTGAGATACGGTCGGCTAGATCCGCAGCGCCCGAGAAAGAATCAAAAGAGACCAGGACCGTCTGCATTTTTTCAGGAAGAGGAAGAAGTTTGAAGGTCATTTCACAGATGATTCCAAGGCTTCCCATGGATCCAACCATCAGTTTAGAAGTATCATATCCCGATACATTCTTGACCGTTTTGCCGCCTGCACCGGCAATATCTCCTTTGGGGGTTACCACCTTTACCCCAAGGATCATATCGCGAGGGAGTGTGTACAGGAGTCTCCGAGGCCCGGCGGAATTGGTTGCGATAACTCCGCCGATGGTTGCCAGTTCGCTGCAGCTCGGGTCTATGGGTAGGAAAGAGCCGCTGTTGCTCCTGTCGGAACAGACAAATTCACCGGCCTCTGTAGCTAAATCCTCCAGGGGGAGATAGCACCGGTCTTCTTCTGTAGCAAGTCTTGCCTGGATATCTCGGAATTTGACGCCGGCTTCTACCGTAATGGTGAGGTTGGAAGTGTCCACATCGAGCATGTGATTCATTCGCTTAGTACAAAGGATGAGATCCACTCGTTCCATGCGGTTTCCCTGGGATATTTTTGACCCATTCCCCCACGGGACAATGGTCAGGTTTTGAAGGCTGGCAATCCGGACTACCTCGGCAACTTCTTTGGTGTTCCCCGGAAAAACAACCATTTTTGGCACAACTCCATCGATTGCATGCTTTTGAGTAATTTCGGGCTCAATCGTTATGAATTCCTGCCCCACAATTCCAGCCAATTCCTTTACGATTTCTTTGAGATCAACCACTTCAAAACTCCTTTGCTGATGTGAACTGTGAACCGAAAACCGAAAACCGAAGACTGCTGTTACCGAAAAGCTGCAATTAGTTTTTAGTTATTAGGCGTTAGCTTAAAGATATCAACATTTGAATGATTTTTTTCTATGTTGGGATTCTCACTTTTTGATGCTAACTTGTTGCACCGTAAGTCACTAATCTTGTGCGGCTAATATCTAATAGCTAACGGCTAACCGCTAAGTGCATCTTTCAAGTGTTATTGTATGCAAACTGGTTCAGGTATCATTTTGCCCGGGTTCAGGATGTCACTGGGGTCAAATGCCCTCTTAATTGCTCGTTCGAATTCCAGATCCTGTTCACAAAAGATGAGAGATGTTTCCCGCAATTTTTCCAGGCCGACCCCATGTTCTCCACTGATTGTTCCCCCCGCATCCACGCAGAGCTTCAATATTTCTGAGGATGCTTTGAGTACCCGTTCTTTTTCTTCCTTATTCCTTTCATCAAACATGATAAGGGGGTGCAGATTTCCGTCGCCCGCGTGAAAAACATTTCCTATGGGGAGGTCGTATTTTAACCCGATTTCGATGACTTTTCCAAGGACCTCCGGCAGTTTGGTTCGGGGCACCGTTCCATCACAGCAGAGATAGCTTGGCCTGACCTGTCCAACGGCTCCGAAAGCGCCCTTACGCCCTGCCCAGAGTACGGCTCTCTCCGCATCATCCTTTGCGATCCTTACTTCTCTCACATTATTCTTTTTACAGATTTCCATGATTTTTTCAGCATTTTCATCCATACCCTCGGGCATGCCGTCAAGTTCAATAATCAATATGGCTGCTGCGTCCAGAGGATATCCTACCTTAATAGTTTCTTCAACGGCCCTCATGACCGTGTTATCCATCATTTCCAGGGTTGCAGGAACGATCCCTTCCGCTATGATGGCGGAAACCGTATTGGCGCCGTCCTCTATGGTTTCGTAAACCGCCAACATGGTTTTGACGGCTTCAGGGGCTCTTTCCAACTTCAGGATCATTTTGGTAACGAGGCCCAAGGTACCCTCACTTCCGACAAAAAGCGCTATGACGTCAAAGCCCGGGTTGTCCCGGGATTTACCGCCGCTTTCCACGATCGTTCCGTCATTGAGAACAACCTGCAGGCCCTGCACATGATTTGAAGTTACGCCATATTTCAGACAATGTGGCCCGCCGGAATTTTCGGCAATATTTCCGCCAAGGGTTGAGACCTTCTGACTTGCGGGATCAGGCTGATATACGAATCCTTTTTTCAGGAGCTCCGTCTGCAGGTCAAGGGTGATGACGCCTGGTTCGACCGTTACGGTGCGATTCGGGATATCGATTTCCAGGACATGGTTCATCCGCGAAAAATGAACCACGATCCCCCCTTTTACCGGAATGGTTCCCCCCGTGAGATTGGTGCCGGAACCGCGTCCGATCACGGGAATATTTTCTTTGTGGGCCAGCGACAGAATCTTGGAAACTTCTTCCGGTGAACCGGGCAAAACGACCACATCGGGCATTCCCCTTTCCAGGGATGCGTCATAGCTGTAAAGGGCCAGATCCATTTTCGAAGCCAGGACATTATCCGGTCCCACAATTTCTTTGAGTAGTTCAACAAGCCGTTCGTTATCCATGGGTTCTCCTCCGATTCTAATTGCAACTTCCAAATAAAGGGATTACATACGGGCCTTCAGGAACCACTGCAATGTCCTTGTCGTCCTGAGTGGCTACGCTTGCCAGCACAGCCTCTTCCAAAGAAGCGACCGGCTGCACATATATGTTTTTCAAATCAGTCTGGCTCAGGCCGGTTGTGAAAATCTGAATGTTTCCAACCCGTAAGGCTTTAACGAGCATTTCAGTCTGCCATTCGTCTATGCGTGCTTTCTCCCTGGTCTCCAAGACAGACATGAACCGATCTACCCCCTCCCTGCACAACATTCTTTGGGCCTCCACAAATTCCGTGCTTCCCATTCCTTCGGAGCATCTGCTTGCAATGAGGATTGTGCCGCCCGGTTCAACGATGTCCATAACGCCAACCATTCCCTTTATGGTCTGGTAATAGGTCTTATCCAGGGGATACCCGGCGCTCGTGGTAACGACTGTTTTAAAACGACGGGTAAGTCTGACTTCGGCGTGACTTCGCATGAAAGCCACTGCTTCCAGGTGGCTTGCCTCAATTTCTCCAAAATTGACAAAGCCCGGTCGTCGTTTCTCATCGATGACAATGTTCAGCCCGAGGATACTTCCTATGTTGTTAATGATTTCCAATTGTTCTTTGTGTAGGGGATTTCCTTCCATGACACAGTTGACAGCTCTGGGGTGTTCAAGGATATGCGCGGTGTGGAATTTCAGGATTGTATCCTCCCCGGCTATCCCCGGGGCGACCACTTTTCTGCCTCCCGAATACCCTGCCATGAAGTGGGGTTCCACCAGACCTGTAACAATTTTCAGATCGGCCTCAATGAAGCGCCTATCGATCATGATCGGAATGCCCTTGGAAGTCTTTCCCAGGTCCGCATGGGCTTCCCTGTCTCTCGCGAAATGATTTTCCACCCGAATGGTGTTAAATATTTCATCGGAACCGATGACTTCCCTCAGTTCTTCCCCTTCGTTAGGGCGGTGAAGGCCTGTGGCTACGAGAATCACGATGTCATTTTTTGAAATACCGGTGGAGGTCAGTGTGTCAATTATGGGGGGTAGAATGATACCGTTTGGTACAGGTCGTGTAATGTCGCATATGAGGATGCATGCGGTATTTTTTCCCAAGGCAACCTGGGAAAGGGGAGGGCTCCCTGTGGGATGTGCCAGAGCCTCCAGCACCGCTTGTGAAGGATTCGCGAGGGGCGCCATGGGGTGTTTTTGAATGATGGTTGGCCGTATGTCCTTTGGAAGGTCCAGCACCTTACCGCTCTTTCCATAGAGTAGTGGGATTTTCATGGGTTTCTAATTACTCGACAGTCATTACGTTAAATTCTTTATTTTTTCAAAGTTTCCACCCCAGGCAGCTTCGAGAATCGGTCTCATATATTCTTCTACGAGGTCTGCATTGAGGGAAACCGGCATATTTCTCAGTTTCATGTCTAACTGGGGATTTTTGGCCGCAGCAAGACAACGGTCGATATGGGCTGTTCCCATTCCTTCCACATGGCTCAGGCAGGTGGGAAATCCCAGAAATTCACTGAATCTTACCATTCCTTCGGCAACAGCCAGCCCCAGATCTCTTCCCGAAAGGGCATTGATATCTGTATCAATATACCCGTATTTTTTATAAATGTCACCGATAATACGCAACTGCTCTTCGATCGCCTGGGCAAAAAACACCACGTAATAGGGATTCATTAATGCGCAGGCGCGGCCGTGGCTGAGTACGTCGACCAGTGAGAAGCTGGTGAGATGGGGTCCCGAGGTCCCCCCGATCATAATGGCATACCCTCCCAGGTCGGTTCCCATACCGAGCAGGGTGCGCGCTTCCATGTCAGCGGGATTATTTTTTACCTTTGTAAGGCCTTGGATAATCAGTTCCAGACCAAGTACGGCGACGTCTTTTGCCCGGTCTCTGGTATTCGAGGGAGCGCCAAAATAGACTTCCAGACAATGGGCTATTCCGTCAAGCCCCCCGTCGAGGGTCAGGCTCATGGGCTGGGTAGCGGTAACGTCGTAATCAAAAACGCAACGTGGCGGGATAATGGCTTCATCCACGATCAGTTTCTTCTGGCCTGCTACCGGATCGGTGATATTCGAATATTTGGTCAAATGGGCGCCGGAACTGGCGGCCATCATGATGGCCACAACGGGCATGATGGTGCGGTTGGAATCCTCACAGATTTTCGTTACTTTCCCGACTCCAAAGAAGGGATCAATTTCAGGATACAGATCTCCTAATGAGGCAAGGGCCGCCGCTGCTTTTACTGCATCGATTCCGGAGCCGCCGCTCGCTGCAACCAACACGTCGGGTTTTTTGTGCATGATATGGCTGTGTATCCGGTAAACATCCACAAAGGGGGCGTTCGGGCCGGCCGATCGTGCCACGTCAACAATTTCTACACCTGCCTTGTCTAACGATTGAAAGATTCTGTCTTTGATCGGAGTATACCAGCCAGAGTCGATGGATCCCACGAACATGGCTTTCCTGCCAAATTCCGAAACAAATTTTCCTGGTGCATCATCCAGTACTCCGCTTCCAAACGCGTAGTCATCTCCTTTGAATTCCCTCAATATGGCTGAGGCTTTTTCTTTAAGGTCTGGCATGATTGTTCTCTCCTATTTTTTTTCGTGCAGATGACACTGCGTATCTACTTTTCACTTTCGCATATCGGATCGCTACGTTTCAGGACAATCATACCATGTTTGCACTTCATAAGCCATGTCAAAAAAGTACTTTTCGGCTTGGCGAATGAGACTCAGGCGCCCATTATCAGGTATGGAATCCTGAAGTTTCTTCTTTGTTCTGACCATTCTTTTTTCTGATCAAAGGTGGTGTTTATCTGAATTGTGGCGCTTTGTCTTGACTCCGAACCGGCATATTTTTATAATCATGATGTGCTGAAAACCAGCCTGTTTGTTGCCGAAAAATTTGGTGTGGGTGAATTCTGAAGATATGAGACTACGTCCTATTTCCCCTAATGGAGATGCCGTGTGGAGTATAAAAAAGCAGCTATCTTGGAAAATAATTTTGAGGCTCAATTGTTGGAATCAATCCTCATGGAAAGAGAAATACCTCACCTTATGCGGTCTTACCATGATACGGCCTTTGACGGGCTGTTTCAAACCCAGAAAGGATGGGGGTATGTGAGTGCTCCTGACGAATATCTCCATGAGATCGAAGAGATTGTAGCGGATATCAGAAGATAGAGGAAGTGTTGCCGCGAATCGAGAAGAAAATTGAAAAATTGAAAGAAAGGCTCAAAAAATCCGGGCGTGAAAAAGAAGCGGAACCCCTTGAGACCCAGATGGATCAGATGAGGAAGATATAATTTATGAACGATAAAATTCGTGATTTTCTCCGAAAAGATGCGAGAGAAAGATTTCTCCGGTACGTCAGGATCGATACCTGTTCTGATCCGGAAACAGGGAGCCATCCTTCTTCTGATGAACAATGGGTATTGGGAAAACTCTTGAAGGAAGAGCTTCTTGCCCTGGGATTGACGGAGGTGGAACTGGACGATTTCTGTTATGTGTATGGAACCCTTCCCGCCAGTGAGGGTGCAACGGGTCCTGCTGTCACCTTTTGCGCTCATATGGATACCTCTCCCTCCGAGGAAGGTTGTGATGTGGTCCCCATTATGCATCCTGATTACAATGGCGGGGCAATCCACTTTCCAGGAAACGAAGGCCTTGCCTTGACCCCTGATGATTCATCTGAGTTGGAACAGTTCCTTGGGGAAACGATTATTACAGCGGATGGCAATACCCTGCTCGGTGCAGACGATAAAGCCGGAATCGCTGAAATCATGGCCGCTCTGAGTGCTTTTAGACAATTCGATGGCTTATGTCACCCGGAGCTTAGAATTGTTTTTACCCCGGATGAGGAAATTGGGGAAGGTGCGGACCATATCGATTTGGACAGGCTTGGAAATATTGCGTACACCGTGGATGGGGGTATGATTGGCGAATTGGAGCAGGAGTGCTTTGATGCCTGGGAGCTCACCTTGATTTTCCATGGCAGGAACATCCACCCGGGATATGCAAAGAACCGTATGGTAAATGCGGGGGCTATTGCGGCCCGTTTTGCAGCATTTCTCCCCGAACACGAAACTCCGGAACATACTGTAAATCGGGAAGGCTTCTATCATCTGATGAATATCCTCGGAGATGAGAACCGGGCTACTCTCAAGTACATTATCCGTGATTTTGAGCCTGCCGCGAATCTGCGCCGTATGGAATTTGTCAAACAGGCCATACGCTCTTTTGAATTGCGTTATGCCGGTCTCAAAATCGAGCTTATTGTCCGGGACCAGTACAACAACATGCGGGAAATCCTGGACGAGTTTCCAGAAGTAGTAGAAATGGCTCGAAAGGCCATAGCAGAGGCAGGTCTTACCCTTAGGGAAAACCCTATTCGGGGAGGGACTGACGGCGCCAGGTTCTGTTTCATGGGGGTTCCAACGCCGAATCTCTTCAGTGGGGCCATGATGGTCCACTCAAAAACGGAATGGATTCCTGAAATCGCCTTGGAAAAAAGCGCTGAAGTTATCCTACAACTTTGTCGCCTCTGGGTGGAATCACGTCTACCAGAAAAACTTGGACGCAGATGACCGCAGATGAACGCGGATTTTCTCTGTTTTATGATTAATTATCTGCGCGTGTCTGCGGAAATCTGCGTCCCTAAAACTATTATCTTAGATTGTTCTGTCGCGCCCACTCCGTCACGTCAATGGGAGATGCAAGAGTGGTTACCCCTGCCTTGTCCAGCGCTTCTTTTTTCCCTTCGAACGTTCCCGAGGAACCCCGTACGATGGCTCCCGCATGCCCCATCCGTTTTCCCTGGGGAGAAAAACGCCCGGCAATATAAGATGCCACAGGCTTTTTCATCCGGGTCTGGATAAATTCCGCAGCACGTTCTTCCTGTTCTCCACCAACCTCGCCCACGATGATTATCGCATCCGTATCCTCATCGGATTCGAATTTTTCCAGGATGCCGGGAAGATTTGTCAGAACTACCGGATCTGCGCCCATCCCGAGGACGGTGCTCTGTCCCACATTGGCTTCGGATAGGATTCCTGCGAATTCATAGGAAAGGGTGCCGCTGCGCGAGATGACGCCCACACGCCCGGGTGCAAAAAGGGATGCGGGCATAATGCCCATTTTTCCCACTCCGGGGACGAGGATACCGGGGGTTGTGGGTCCCAGGGCGAACACGTTCTTTTCCCGAGCGTAAGCCCTCATCTTCATGACATCGTGAACCGGGATGTGTTCTGGAACTACTACGATGAATGGGATGCCACCGTCAACCGTTTCATAAAAGGCGTCTAAGACGAAAGCCGCCGGAACAAAAAAAACGGAAGCGTTGGCGCCTGTCTCCTTTACAGCCTGTTCTACGCTGTCAAAGACGGGCAAACCTTCAACTGTTGCCCCTCCTTTGCCTGGAGTTACTCCTCCGACCACGTTGGTATGGTAATCAAGCATCCATTTTGTCTGAATGCTGCCGATTTTCCCTGTGATGCCCTGTACGATAACGCGGCTATCCTTATTAAGAAGTATGCTCATAATTTCCTCTCTCTATATTGGTTTGAAACCTGTTAGATACCTAAAGGCTAATAACTAACGGCTAATGGCATCTTTTAGGCTTCTACTTTTTTTCACCCACCAATTCGCAAAGACGATCGATGGCTTTTTCCGTGGCTGCTTCTGTGACCACATGTACCCCGCCATTCCTGAATATTTCCCAGGTCTCTTCCTGCAGGTTGCCTAAAGCCTTTGCAACAATGGGGATTTTGACGTTATGTTCTTTCATGTACCGAACGACGCCCTTTGCACCTTCGTGAATCGGATTGATCCCACCATAAACATTGATAAATATCGCACGAAGTCCTTCCTTCATCATGATCAGTTCCATGCACTTATAGAGTAGCTTTTCCGTGATCCCTCCGCCGGTTTCCATGAAATTGGCTGGACGAAGACGTTCTCCAATAATGTCCATGCTTGCCATGCCAAGTCCGGCGCCGGATGAAATTAACCCGATATCACCGTCGAGATCCACATAGGTAACGCCTATCTCTTTTCCCTTGCGCTCCAGGGTATTGTCAATACGTCCTAAAAAATCGGGAACGGAATATTTTATTCTTGAAACAGCTGAATCGTCGATTTCCAGTACCGCGTCTACGGCCAGCAGGCCTCCGTTGGGTTGCACCACAAGTGGGTTGATTTCAGCTATGAGTGCTTCATTTTGAACGAACACCTTGTATAATCGAACAAGAATATCGGCGCAGGATACCATTTCACGATTGCTCATATTGAGTTTGCGAAACAGCGTTCTTGCCTGATAGGGATAAAAACTCTGCCCCGGTTCCACATGAACGGACGCAATCTTTTCCGGAGCGGTCCGGGCCGTTTTTTCGATATTCACGCCCCCTTCCGTGCTGATTACCATCACCGGTTTCCCTGTAAAACCATCCACGGTGATTCCTATGTACAGCTCCTTCACCATTTCGATCTGCTGGCTGATCATTATCTTGTTTACTTCCAGGCCCTTGATGTCGGAACCCAGCATCTCAGCAGCTTGCTCTTCCAGTTCATCAGCCGATTTTGCCATTTTAATTCCACCGGCCAGCCCACGCCCTCCCACAAGTACCTGGGCTTTGATCACTACCGGATACCCAATCTCACCTGCTGCGCTCAATGCTTCTTCGGGGGTTTCCGCTACCACCCGTCGCGGCACGGGAATGCCGGCTTTTTCGAAAATATCCGCGGCTTCATACTCCTGTAGTCTCATGTTACCTCCTCCCCTTTTTTCGTCGTAATTTTAAAGAAAATCAAATGCCCTTATGGGCATGTTGTTTATCCAACCAGGAACCGTGCACATTGGGCTTGGTTCTAACTTCGCCCACTCGATGCGATCATCCAAGAATATGTTCGACAGTTCATAATCTTAATCTTAATCATAATCATACTCCTTTTAACCTATTCCAGGGCTCTTCGATTATGATTACGATTAAAATTATGAGTAAGAAAACAACTCTAATGGCCGACGTTAGGACCAAGCCGTGCACATTGAACCGCTGCACCCGGAATTGTATTTAATTAAAAACAGCTTGACAATCGGAGTGTATATGTAATTAAATGATTAATCAAGTTTTTAATTAAAATCGTTTCTCGAGAAAAAATGGCCAGACAAAAAAAAGGAAAAACTTCAGACCAGAACGGTGAGCACAGCCAGAAGGCCTATAAAGGCATCCGGCGGTTACTCTATTTCAACGAACTTATTCCCGGGCAAAAAATCTCTTGCCGTGAGGTTGCAGGCAAACTGGAAATGAGTTTGACACCGGTTATTCAGGCTCTGAAACTTATGGAAATTCAAGGCTTTGTACGTCATGAACCCAACAGGGGCTTTTTTCTTACTCCCTTCAGCATGGAGGAAGTGAAAGAGATTTATGAGCTTCGACAGCTCATTGAACCCTCGTTGCTCCCTGCGGCAATTTCGCGCCTTGATGACTCGGGAATAAAGAATTTGAAAAAGGCTCTGGATGCGCATATTTCGGCTCGCCAGGAGTCATTTATGCAGGATCGCCTACTCAAAAATGTTGAATTTCATTTGTCTCTGGCGTCTCTTTCCGGGTGGGCCACGCATATAAGAATTCTGAAACAGATGTATAACCTGCTGTTCCTGAAATACGGAGGAAATTATCTCCCGGTGGCCTTTACGAGGTCAGTAAATGATCATCATCAGGAGATTTACGATGCAGTCTGCGCTAGGAATGTGGTGCTGGCGCAGGAGATTCTTACTACTCATATTGTGGATGTGAAGGAAAGAGTCCTGGAGAGTGCCGAAAAAATGAGGGCGCAGGTGGAAGTCCCTGATTTCTGATGTTGGAAAACCATGAAACCACTTGGTATCCTTCATTTAAGCCAAGAAGTCGTTTAGACTTTCGTGATTTCGTGTTTTGAAGAGAAATTGGAAACTTGAAATTGGCCTCCGGCTCGTAGAGGTGAGCCTACGCCTCGGAGAGAAATTGGGAAAAAACCAGGTCCAATGTGTTGTCAAATTTCGAATTTCCACTTTCAGCATCCGATTATCCGTTTCGACTTCCGACTTTAGATCGGAAAATGCAACCTCATGTCGGGAAAAAGGGTGAACTTTTGCGTGAAGGATGCCAACCATTTTATCAGAAACTAAGGAGGATTGAAAGATGGCCGTAATGACCAAAGACGAATATATCGATTCGTTGAGAAAATTAAACCCCACAGTGTACATGTTTGGGAAAAAAATTGATAATGTAGTGGACAATCCACGGATTCGAGCCGGCATTGAGGCGACGGGGGCGACCTATGAGGTAGCCAATATGGAAGAAACGAAGGATCTGGCGGTGACCACAAGTCCTTTGATTGATGAACCCGTTAACCGCTTTACACTTCCCCCGTCTTCCATTGAAGACCTTGTGGCCAGGGTTAAATTGAATCGAAAGCTGGGGAACTTTGTGGGCACCTGCCACCAGCGCTGCACAGGGCTGGACTGCCTCTGCACATTGTCTATCGTAACCTATGATATCGATCAGAAATACGGAACGACTTATAATAAAAATTTCAAGGAGTTCCTGAAATATGTCCAGAAGAATGACCTGACATGCAATGCCGGTGTTACCGATATGAAGGGCGATCGAGGTGTGGCGCCTAGTGCCCAGTCCGATCCGGACATGTATTTGAGAGTTGTTGAAAAGAGGGATGACGGTATTGTAGTGCGCGGCGCCAAGGCTCACCAGACGGGGTCCTTGTCTTCCCACGAAGTGATTGTGTTGCCCACACGCGCCATGAAGCCCGGTGATGAAGATTACGCTGTTGCATTTGCCGTTCCCCAGGACGCTCCCGGTCTCATCCACGTGGTTGGGAGATCCACTCTGGATATGCGCGAGCTTGATGGGTGCGATATGGGAAATGTGCACTATTCAAAATACTGTCCTACGCTTATTTTTAATGACGTCTTCGTCCCCTGGGAAAAGGTCTTCATGTGTGGAGAAACCGAGTTTGCCGTGGACATGGTGGTCAAATTTTCCTCCTTTCACCGACAAAGCCATGGGGGTTGCAAGTCCGGAAAAATTGATTGCATGATCGGGGCGGCCCTGTCCATGATGGATTACAATGGCACCGGCAAGGTAGGCCATCACAAACAGAAAGTTATTGATATGATCCATCGGGCAGAAACCCTTTATGGATGCTGTCTGGCTTCTTCGTACGAAGGGTCAGAACAACCGTCGGGGACTTATTTTATTGATACGGTGTTAGCCAATGCTTCAAAGATCCACGAAGGCAAGGAACTTTCGGAAGCCATTCGGCTCATGGTAGACATCAGCGGCGGTTTTGTGGCCGATATGCCGTCGGACCGGGATTTTGAAAATCCGGAAGTGGGTGATCTTTTAAAGAAATACATGAAGGGCGCTGAGGGAGTGCCGGTTGAAAATCGGATCAAAATGTTTCGTCTGGTAGAGAAAATGGCCCTGGAAAGTGCAGATACGATTTCCGACATCCACGGAGGCGGCTCTCCGGAAGCCCATCGCATAACGATTCTGCGCGAGAGCGACCTGGAATCAAAAAAGCGGGCTGCGAGGCGGCTTGCGGGAATTGATGGCTGATTTTTCCGTACCGGGTTATTGACTCAAAGCGCATTTTCCCGTATACAGTCCAACGTGGAAAATGCGCTTTGTTACTATAGGATTTAGGAACAATACCCGTGAATGAATGAAATTCATGCCGATTTCCGGTGAAAAATTTCGAGATCCTGTCCTCGCCGAGGTGTCAGGTGTCGGGTGTCGGGGCTCCGGGTCCGATATTCCAGAAATGTGATTTTAAACAGCAGCACTCTATGATTCTATGTTGAATCAATCGAATGACAACAAGTTTTTTCCTGACACCCGAAACCTGACACCTTAAAAAGGTCTATAAGAGAGCAAAGTCGAGTAACGCGCAAATGCCTGGCAAACAAAGGTGAATGGAATAAATTCACGGGTATTGGATTTAGGAAGAAAGGGAAGATGACAAAACAACATGATGTGATCATTATCGGTGCAGGGGTTGTTGGAAACGCCATCGCGAGGGAGCTTTCCCGTTTTGATCTAAATGTGGCGGTCGTTGAAAAGGAGCTGGATGTTGCCATGGGAACCAGTTCTCGAAACAGCGGTGTGATCCATTCCGGAATACATTATAAACCGGGAACGACCAGGGCCTTGCTCAATGTACAGGGCAATGCCATGATGACTGACCTGTGCAGGGAATTGAAGGTCAAAATTGAATATATCGGGAAACTGACCGTTGCCCAGGATGACACCGATGTGAAAGCGCTGGAAAGGCTGAAAGAACAGGGTGAGGCCAACGGCGTACCTGGATTGGAGATTATCAATCGCACCCAGATGCAGCAGCGACAGCCTGGCGTTGGAGGAATAAAGGCCCTGTGGTCTCCAACAACCGGTATTATCTGCCCCTATGGCTTGACCATTGCTCTTGCTGAAAACGCCGTGGCGAACGGTGTTACCTTCTATCTCGGGAATGCGGTGAAGTCATTATCGTGGTCTGATGGCCGGTTCTCCATGACCACATCTACGGGTGAACAATTTGTCTCTCCCATCGTGATTAATGCGGCCGGCCTTTATGCCGATGAGATCTGCCGCATGTTGGGCATTGAGGAGTATCGGATTTACCCCTGCCGAGGCGAATATCTGATTTTAGACAAACGACTTGAAGGTACTCTGTCTGTCCTGGTGTACCCGGCTCCACGAAAGGGAAAGGCGGGATTAGGCATTCATCTTACCAACACGGTGGATGGAAACATTCTCATTGGCCCAAGCAACGAGTATGTTGATGCCCCGGATGATTATGCCTCTACGGCAGAGATTATGGCGCAGCTCAAAAAAGAAGGCCACGAATTGCTCCAGGAGTTGTCTACATCGGATTTTATTCGCAATTTTTCCGGGCTTCGACCCAAACAGGTCCCTCCCGAAGTAGGTGGATTTAAGGATTTTGTTATCGAAAGCAGAAAAGATTTTCCCGGGTTTATCAACCTGCTGGGAATTGAAAGTCCCGGGCTGACCTGTTCGCCGGCCATTGCCGTCATGATTCGTGAGATGGTTGCTAAAAAAAAGCCGCTTACCCCCAGGGAAGATTTTATATCTGAAAGGCCCGGACTATCCGGTTTCTTTTCGGAACGAACGGCCGAGGAAAAATCTGATCTGGTGCTCCAGAATCCGGATTACGGGGAAATCGTTTGTCGGTGCGAGCAGATTACGAAGAAGGAAGTGCTTGATGCCATTGAAAATCCATTGGGTGTAAGAACCATAGCGGGTATCAAATACCGGTCACGCGCAATGATGGGGAGGTGCCAGGGAGGATTTTGCATGCCCCGCATCGTACAGATCCTGGAAAAGGATTTTGGCTACCGACCTGAAGATTATCTGTTATTCAGTGAAAACTCGCCCCTTTTTTCAGGGCGTATCAGAGAGGGGAGTTCGAGCCATGCTTAGGTTGAAACGTGACCTGGTTATTATCGGTGGAGGACCGGCGGGACTGTCTGCAGCCATTGCAGCCAAAAAAAACGGATGCGGCGACGTGGTGCTCATTGAGCGGGACAAAATACTGGGTGGTATTTTGAACCAATGCATCCATGATGGTTTTGGCCTGCACCGGTTCGGGGAGGCCTTGACCGGTCCGGAATATGCACAGCGCTATGTGGACGAATTTCATGATCTGGGCATTGAGGCTATGTTGGGAACGATTGTTCTGTCCATGGATCAAAATCGCAGGTTACAGGTGAGTTCTCGAAAAGGGTTTGTCGAGATTGATGCGGACGCCATTGTACTGGCCATGGGCTGTCGTGAACGGACTGCCGGCGCCATTTCCCTTCCTGGGACCCGTCCCGCTGGTATTTATACTGCTGGGGCTGCACAGAATATGATTAACCTGCAGAATATCATGGTAGGAAAAAAGGCGGTCATTTTAGGTTCCGGTGATATCGGTATGATCATGGCCCGGAGGATGGTTCTTGAGGGGGCGGCCGTAGAGGCCGTTTTTGAGATTCTTCCCTATCCCAGCGGACTGCAGCGAAATATTCAGCAATGCCTGAACGACTACGGTATCCCCCTCTTCCTCAGTACTACCGTTACCGAGGTGCACGGCGGGGATCGATTAACCGGGATTACCATGGCAGAGGTGGACGAAAAAAGGCAACCCATTACAGGAACCAGCCGATTTGTGGCCTGTGATACGCTTCTTCTGTCCATAGGGCTGATTCCTGAAAACGAACTTACCCGCCAGGCTTCCATCGCTATTGCTCCGAGGACCAGCGGCGCGTTCGTGGATGACATGTTGATGACCAGCATCCCGGGAATTTTTTCCTGCGGCAATGTGCTCCACGTACATGACCTGGTGGACCACGTTTCGGAAGAAGCTTCCCAGGCCGGTGTATTTGCCGTTACCTATTTGAACGGTGCAATGCCGGAAAAAAAGAACACTGTGAAGATTGAGCCGGGCAGGGGAGTCGGTTACGTGATGCCCCAGGAAGCAAGTGGGTTACAGGATTTCACCATTTCTCTAAGAGTTTCACAACCAGGCCGGGATCAGTACGTATGTGTTCGGGATGATGGCCGTAAGGTTGTCCGAAAGAAGCAAATTTGTCTGCACCCGGCGGAAATGGTCCGTATCAAAGTGAAGGCGGAAAAATTGGAATCCGCCAAAGTTCTGGAGGTAGGAATCGAATGAACAAGAAGGAGTTAATTTGTATTGTCTGCCCCAATGGATGTCTGTTAGAGGCCGAGATAGAAGACGGGAATGGGGTTAAAAAAGTTGGAGAAGTGACCGGGAACTTGTGTGAAAAAGGGCCGGTCTGGGCCCAGCAGGAACTGACAAATCCGGTGCGGACTATCGCCAGTAACGTGCTGGTTGCCGGAGGGGATTTTGACCTGGTGAGCGTTCGTACGGACGCGGCCATTCCCCTCGGGAAAATCATGGATGTGATGGCGGATGTCAAGAAAATCCAGATCGCTGCGCCTGTGAGGATCGGCGATGTTTTGATAAAGAACCCGGGGGGAACATCCTGCAATATTATTGCTACGAGGCATGTGAACGTTATTTGAGTTCCACAGTGACGCCATCGGCCTCTGCTCCCGGCTCGAGAACCATCATGCGTACGCGACCCGTAGCCACCAGCCTGTCCCGGTCATCACGAATGCGTGCTTCCCACACATGGGACCGCCTTCCCATTACAAGTGGCCTGGCGGTGCAACGGATTGTGCCTGATCGAACTGCCCTGAGAAAAGATGTCGTGTTTTCCAGCCCCACAGAGCTTTTCCCCTCAGCAAATACATTCAAGGCAGAACCGGTACTGCAGGTCGTCTCAATCATTGCGGCATAAAGTCCCCCGTGAACCAGCCCGTAAGGTTGTTGATGGCACTCGCCGATCATAATTTCCGAGACAAATTTTTCCGGGACAGCCTTGATGAATCGAAGTCCCATCGCCTTGTTGAATCCCCCAAGATTCTGGTTGATCATTTCTACGACATTTTCAGGAAATTCAGGCATGTTGTTTCCTCTTTGATTTTTTTCAAAAGTTTCCTGAAGCTTTCTCTAACAGCTCCTGGACAGGTGCACTGAACCAGCAGTCCAGGAATTCTCTACTTTTTTTATCGATGTTTTTTTCGTATCTGATCCGAATCTCTTCTATCCGGTTGCGTTTCATAAAAGCTAAGGCCGGTCCTGGCATAGCAGCCAGCAAAGCGGCTTCTTTTAACGATTCCTCTTCCAGGTCCTCGGTGGTGAAAAGCCTATCCACCAATTGTATTTCCTTCGCCTCGGACATGGACACGAAATTCCCGTAGTAGAGCATCCGCGTTGCCGCCCGGTCTCCGACCAGCTGTCTGAGAAGAAGATCGGGCAGGTATGGTACGGGAACTCCCAGTTTTATTTCATTCAAGCCTAGTTTCTTCTCATTGTCAGCGCCAAAACGATAATCGCAGCAGAGGGCAAAGATCGTTCCCCCAGCGATAGCATGGCCTTCCACGGCACAGATGGTTGGGAAAGGCATGGTAAAGAGATCAAAGGTGATGTCATTGAACTTTTCCCAGAACACCGTCATCTCGCTTCGATCCAGTTTCAGCAGGCTGGGTAGATCAAGGCCGATGGAAAAAAATTTGCTTCCACCGGCCAGAACCATCCCTTTGTATTCTTTCCTGATATGTTTCAACGCGTCGGAAAAGTCATCGACCAATTCGGGGCTGATGGCGTTGGTAACACCATTTCTCAACCGCAGCATGGCTACCTGGTCTCGTTCTTCAATCGTCACATTGTTCATGGTAGACTCCAAATTATAAAGCCTGACTTAATGCTTCATCGAGTTTTTCGACAGTACGGTCAATATTTTGAAGTTTGTCCAGGCCGAATAGTCCAAGACGAAAAGTCTGGAAACCGTCCGGTTCATCACATTTTAATGGAACTCCGGCTGCGATCTGCACCCCAAGATCCACGAATTTTTTTCCGCTTTGTATGCCGGCATCTTCTGTGTAATAAACCACAACGCCCGGAGCCTGGAAACCCTCTGCCGCAACACTCTTGAGGCCTTTGCCGGCTAATAGTGCTCTGACTTTGTCCCCAAGTTCCTGTTGTTCTCCACGGATCCGATCAAAACCGTATGCTTCGGTTTCTTTCATCACGTCGCGGAAAGCCCTGAGGGTGTCTGTGGGCATTGTTGCATGATAAGCATGTCCGCCGTTCTCATACGCTTCCATGATTTGAAGCCATTTTAGCAAATCACAGGCAAAGCTGGTACTGACGGTAGACTCTATTCTTTCTCGCGCCAGAGCACTCAGCATTACCAAGCCGCTGCAGGGTGAGCCGCTCCAGCCTTTTTGTGGGGCAGTTATAAGAATATCAACACCACAGGCTTCCATGTCTACCCACATGGCGCCGGACGCCACGCAGTCTAAGACAAACAGACCGCCTACTGAATGTACGGCCTCTGCCATTGCCTGAAGGTAATCATCAGGCAGGATCATGCCGGATGAGGTTTCAACATGTGCGGCAAAGACGATGTCTGGTTTTTCTGCTTTTATAGTTGCGACCGCTTCTTCGATTGGCGCAGGCGCAAACGCGGCATGTTTGCTTTCATCAATGGGGCGAGCTTTCAATACGATGGATTCAGAAGGAATGTTCCCCATGTCGAAAATCTGAGTCCAACGGAAGCTGAACCAACCGTTTCGAATAACGAGGCATTTTTTATTGGTAGCAAACTGTCGCGCTACTGCTTCCATAGCATAAGTGCCGCCACCCGGGACGACAACTACCGCTTTTGCGTTGTATACCTTCTTAAGAGTGGTGGAAATATCGTTCATCACTCCCTGGAATGACTGCGACATATGGTTGAGTGAACGGTCTGTAAAAACCACTGAGTATTCGAGAAGACCATCTGGGTCAATATGAGGAAGTAAACCTGGCATTTCTTTCTCCTTTGTTAAGAGTAATCGGAATGGTGTTCAATGGCACTTGCCCAAGGTTATTTCTGTTAGTTTTTATTACCACATAGAAAAACGAATAGGAACAAGAAATAGGCCTCTTTTCTCATCCCCTATCTGAAACTTTTCTAACCGATCTCGCCAGGTTTCCCATTTCAATAGGTTTTTCAATGTATTTTCGAATGCCTAAGTTGTGGGCATTCTCCTTTGATATTTTTTCACTGTAGCCGGTGCACAGGATGATGGGCGTGTCGGGCCTGATTTTAAGGATTGCTTGCACGAGTTTATCGCCGGTCATTTTGGGCATCGTCATATCGGTGATAACGAGGTCGATTTGATTGGGATTGGTACGAAAAAATTCCAGGGCTTCAGAAGGATCGGTTTTGCCTATGACCTTATATCCGAGTCTCTCCAGACGCTGCCGATTGAGTTTCGCCATGGACTCTTCATCATCAACAAAGAGAATACATTCTTTTCCGGTAGGGAGTTCTTGAAAGGCTTCCAGGTCGTCTTCGCTTTTCTTTTCAATAGCCGGGAACAATACTTTGAATGTCGTTCCTTAAAACCACTTTCCATTTTCTGAATGGGTATCTGGTGTATACGTCAAAAAAAGACCTTTGCCTTGGGGACCGGACAATGAAATAACAACACCAATAATGAGGCATATAAAATCTTGCAATCAGTTCAGCTGTGCCCGATGCGGGTCGTGGCCTTTCCCTGGAAATCCATTGCAACTCCTTTCATTTTTCATAGAGGCTACCCAGGGGGTCCTTGCCGTCCGAAAACATGGCGCTGAAGGGTTCGTGTTGGGCCAAATCCTTCATTGTGCTGAAATGCATGCTTTTTCGACTACCTGTCATCATCAACGGCATAGCTTTTTCGATATTCAAGGAACCGTCGGCATTTAGCACACGATCGTCCACTTCCAACCGCAAAACCCGCCCCAGGATAAGCACGAATTTATCCTCTTCGTATTCCTTGACGAGATCGCATTCCATCCAGGCATAACACATCGCGATCCCCGGCGGTTTGATAGAGACGGACGTCTTTTCTTCGATCCCCGCTTCAAGGAATTCGTCCACATCCGGAGGGCTGTGTCGTGCGGTTGGAATAACTTTGTCCGCCATTTCGGCCCCGGCCAGGTTGATAACGAACTGGCCAGTCTCCCGGATATTCCGAAGCGTGTCCCGCTTCTTTGCCGAGGCTGCGCAGATGAGATCCAGAGGTCTCAGCACAGGCATGACACAGGACCAGGGCGCAATGTTCCGTATACCATCCCTGCTGATGGTTGAAATGAAAGTGACAGGAAGAGGCATGATCCCTTCCCGCATAAAAGGTTTTAAAAGCATGGTTTATTTCCTTTCGTTGAAATTTGCGAAATGAAACCAGCCCAAACGAGACGAATCAATGATATGCGCAACAAGCCCATTTTGATTGATTGTGAAAACGTCTCCTTCAGGCCGGTCCCCGTGGCGCCCCGGAGGCCATTTCCTGCGAAACAGGCTACTGGTTCCAGACTGCTGCGTAAGGATCTCCTCCCGCAACTTTGTTTGCAAGGTTCGCCTTTCCCGAGAACGACTTGAGATCCACAATATAGGCTATAAGCTTTTCTTTGGGAAGACCTGCCAGTACGCGTGACATTTTCGCCCTGGCAACCCAGAACATGGGATTTTTTCGTCCGCCTTTGGGCGCCATTTCTTCGGCCTTGACGCCCGTGTCGGTATAAGCTTTGTTCCAGTTAAAGCCCAGGATCATGCCTTCGCATATATCAGATTTTCTGTTCACGCGCATGGCAACGATCGAAGGTTCTACCCCGTTTTTAGCGTACTTATGCAGGGATTCTCCGCTTATTGCCATTGTGTAGCCCGAACCCTTGCCGGCAGTGGCGTTAAACATGACCTGTAATGCATCGGCAGGACACTTGCCCGGTGCGGTGACAAACACATATTGGTCACCCACTCCGAGAGGCAATTTACCTTTTAGGTATTGTCCAGCGATATAGCCTGCATTCACACCCGGGCAGAAATGGTCATGGAACGTGGCAGCCAAAAACAATGTCCACGGCGGGTCAACTGCCCAGGTCAGGCAAAGACTGACCACGGAGAAAACCTTCTGACCGATGAGCCCTGAGGACGTCTGTTTCCAACCATCCGGTGTTAGAATCTTGTTCGGGGAGGCATCGATGATTTGTTGTTCGAAGTCCTTTCCTGTCCACTTAAAAAAAATCAGCTTGCCCGTATCCTTCCGAAAAAGGGCGCACCATAGCGGTTCCTGAATCCCGGTGTGCACGGCAAGAAGCGAACGGGTTCCCGTGCTGCAACCTGTTTCCTGTGAAGCCATGTCTAGCAAGGCTTCCGTGCTCTTATTATCGATTGTTCCGTATCCGGCGTTGGTTAACACCAGGAGATTGCCATTAGCCTTGGAAACACCGATTTCGGACATGGCACGATTGAGCGCGGTCCTTCCCGAGTCAAGCCAGGATGGACGGTCCGAAGCCCACCCTGATAGAGCCATAAAGAATAAAAATCCCAAAGAAAAAACCACCATCCATTTCATTTTCCGCATAGTATTCCTCCTATTTGTTGTTCGATCTCATGAACTGTCTCCTTTCTTCTGAAAGCATTTATGCCTAAGCCCAATCAAAAAAGGTTATAATTATAAGAGGCTCCCTGCCCCTCGTTCGTGAACGCTTATCCATAATCGGAGGATCCTATCTCCGAGCTATCGCTTTGCAGCTGATGAAGCCCTTTCTCATGCCTTGAACATCGTAGCGAGGTGCTCAGTAAATATCCGATTTGGTCATCCAGGACAAAATCGACAGCCAGTCCAGCATCATGTAGGTCGGCATTCCTAAACCTAAACGAAAAAAGCCATGAAGACGCTCTTCCTCTTCAGAGGAAACGGCCTTCATGGCGTAGTATAAGTTTGGATTGATGCTAAGAATATCTAAGGCTTCATGCCTGTTTGAATCTTTTATATAAAATAGATGTTCATCTTGTCAACAGTAGGTATGCCCAAAGATTTGAAGCAGGGCAAATTGAGGAAATGGAAGCCTACCTCTTCATTATCGGAATCCCCGTCGATTGCCAGCCTATCTATCGGACTTTCCAGTTTGACAAACAGGAAGACATCCAATATTTCTTTGGTCGATTTCTTACTATGGTTTCCAAGGAGCACTTCTAATGTTTCGATCTTTTGGTTTTACCTGACAAAATGGTGCCTTGGCCTGCCCGGGTCTGGTGGGTCTTTGTTCAGGTGAAAAGATTGAGCCCCTTCCTGTTTCGATGATTTGAACACCTTTTTAGACCCCACCCATAAGTTCTTTATCCGAAGTAATGACGAAGAATGGGCTCGTGGATGAAAAAATTGGCCAGAGGGTTCGTATTGAAAGACCCAGTGGATACGATGCGTCTATCTGGATCAGGAGTGTAACCCGAATTTTTGATTTTCAAAAAAGGAGAAAACCGATGAGTGAAGAATACCGAAGTATGTGGAATGAGCTGGGCCTTGATCTCGATGCCCATGATATGTTGCTGGGAGTTCTAGGGAAAGGCTATCAGGACATCTATCTGGCTCAGAAAGATCGTCCGGAAGGGATGGGCTATTTTGACTTTGTTTTGAGTGAAGTTCATGGTCTGCGCATCAAGGAATTGATGGATGAAAAGGCGGCGGGACGAAAGGTTATCGGGTCCTTCTGCGTCTTTGTACCCGAGGAGATCGTGCGGGCCGCCGACGCGACATTGGTGGGCTTGTGTACCGGGGCTGATTTTGCCACGGAGGAAGTGGAAAAAATCCTTCCCCGAAATACCTGTTCCCTGATCAAATCCGCCTTCGGGTTCAAGTTGGGAAAGGTGTGCCCCTATCTTGAATCAGCGGACATGATTGTGGGAGAAAACACCTGTGACGGTAAGAAGAAATCGTATGAAATTCTGAAAGATCTGGTGCCCAATCTGTACGTCATGGACCTTCCCCAGATGAAATCATCAGAGGGACGCGCAGTTCTTCGGGCCGAATATTTCCGTTTCAAGGAGGCGGTGGAAGAATTGACCGGGGTAACCATCGATGCGAAAAGGCTTAAAAAGGGCATTGAAATCGTCAACAACAAGCGGAAAGCCATTCACCGGCTCTCATTACTCAGGAAGGCGGACCCTGCCCCTATCTCGGGTCTGGACGCGCTTCTGGCCAACCAGGTATTTTTCTATGATGATCCGGTCCGGTATACGGATTCCGTCAATAAAATTTGTGATGAACTGGAAAGCCGCATTGAAAAAATGACAGGCCCTTTTCCCAAAGGCGCCCCCAGAATCCTCATGTCCGGCTGCCCCATGGCGGTCCCCAACTGGAAATTGCCCTGGATCATTGAAACATCCGGAGCGGTGATCGTGGGCGAGGAGTCCTGCGTGGGAGAACGGGGAACGCGAAATCTTACGGATGATAGCGGCAACACCATTGAAGAACTCATGCAAGCCATTATTGAGCGTCACTTCAAAGTCGATTGCGCTATTTTCACACCTAACCCGGATCGGTTGGCCCATGTGGAAGAGATGTTCCGGGAATACAAAGCGGACGGCGTTATCCACTACGGACTTCAGTTCTGCCAGCCCTATATTGCCGAATCCATGCCGGTGGAAAAGGCCCTTGAAGCAAAAGGAATTCCTACCTTGCGCATCGACACGGACTACGGCATGGAGGATGAGGGTCAGTTAAAGACCCGGGTGGAGGCCTTTATTGAAATGGTGAAGGGGTAACCGGGGGATTTTATATGAGGCATGCAGGTATCGACATCGGCTCCAGATCCATTGAAGTCGTGGTTGTGGAAAACGGGGAAGTTTTGATCAGCAGACAGACTGATACCGGTTTCGACCCCATGGCCCAGGCCGGGGAAGTGCTTAAAGGCATTACGTTCGACGGGATCATGGCCACCGGTTACGGCCGCAACCTCTTTGAAATTGCCTTTGACGCCCCGACGGTAACCGAAATCAAAGCCTACGGGGTGGGGGTGAGCACCCTCATCCCGGAAGTTGGAACCATTCTGGACATCGGGGGACAGGACAGCAAGGCCATTGCGCTAAACGGAAATGGAACCGTCAAAAAATTCGAAATGAATGACCGTTGCGCCGCGGGAACGGGCAAATTTCTGGAGATCATGGCGCGCACCCTGGGGTTTGAACTGGCGGAATTCGGACGCGAAGCCCTCAAGGCTGATAAAGATCTGCACATCAACAGCATGTGCACCGTGTTTGCGGAATCGGAAGTCACCTCACTCGTGGCCAGAGGAGAGGACAGGCGCGCGATTGCCATGGGACTTCATCGTAGCGTGGTCCGCCGGGCCGTGGGAATGATCAAACGGGTCTCCTCACACGGTCCCATCGTTTTTGCCGGCGGGGTCGCCAATAACCCCTGCATGCGTCAATTGCTGGAAGAGGCGTTACACCAGGAAGTTCTCATACCGGAAAATCCGCAAATGATGGGCGCGTTGGGCGCTGCCCTGTTGTCCGGCCGAAAAGCATCCTAAAACTGAAAACAAACCGGAGACCAGGACACCAAAAATGGACCTTTACATTCATCGCGAGGCAAGCTTTAAAAAATCCCTGGATGCCCTTTCCAGGGGTGGCAAAACCGCCTCACAGGCGGCTCTTCGAGCGGAAGGCATCATTGAAAGATTCGCTTCCGGAGATTACCAGGCGGTTGAAATCGTCAACCGGCGAACCAAACACGGTGAACTCAGGATCAACGGCTGCCGAAAATACAATCTGGGAGGCGGATACCGCCTGGTTTGCATAAAACAGGGAGACCATCTGGTTGCCGCTTATGTGGGGAGCCACGACGAGTGCGACCGATGGATTGAAAACAACCGGGGCTTCGAATGCGAATTTCCCTCCCACAACGGTCCCCTGTTTACGTTGGGAAACCCGGCATCAACCTATCCAGCCGATTCGGAAGTTGAGGCATATGAACCGGATTACGATGATATCCTCATGGAACGAATTGATGAGAAGATCCTCAGACGGATCTTTGCAGGTATTTGTGGTAAGCCATAGAAACTGTTTAATGAAAATGCACATACAACTCAATTAAAAGGCACCTTTTCTTTTGGAACCGCTGCAACCTCCAATTTACAAAAAATAGGGAGACCACATACGAAACAGTCCGCTCAAAATTCTGCCGGAACTTTGGTGAAAATGCCCTGAATAGCGACATTTCTAACTCGATTCCAGCGTTTTTTTTAGATCACAGAGCGCGCCAAACAGCAAAACAAAGACATCTGACCCGTTGGTCTCACCTTGCAGCCTCTCAGATTTATCCTGGGAAATTGCCTGACACCGAAGCCATGAGATAGATAGAAAACCTGTATGCTTAAACCAATCAGTCCGGGGCGGTGGCCAAAATGGCCTACGCTCCGGCAAAGGATTGCCCCTGATATATATAGCTGACACCAAAGGAGGTTCTATCTTCTGGAAGGTTGAGAGAAATAGCAGTTATGTTGCGCGTATTATTATGTTGCGTGAGTTTATGTGCCTGTTTTCTTGAAATAAGAAAACTTTGAAAAATTTCTTTTACTTTGCATATTATTCTTTTACTTTACACCAAAAAGCAGCTGTTAGCTTTTACCTAGCTGTACCATGTCTCTAAATCTTCCCTCCTCACAATCTATTTCAACTGTTATACATGTGGCTTGGAGATAAATCCGTCAGCACATTATCTCATTTTTTTTCTCATGCGAAATTTTCTACAAATGAAATGCAAAATCTTTATGCGTTGCAAGTCCTGCACTTATATAAACTTAAAGACGGCTATCACTGCATAGACGATACGATGAAACACCACACAAATTATTGCAAATGGATCCACGGTGTATTCATTTTGTTCGATCATGCGATTAAGACGAATCTCAAAGCGACCTGTGTAGTTGTACTTTATTATAACGATGGTGGCGTCATTAAATTTTCCATCAGCCACAAAATTTATTATCAAGACACTGAGAGCTGTCTTGATCACGTTGGGGTTGATGTCGTTGCTTTCAAATAGTGCAACTGCAGGGGAGAAGCTTGTTCAGTCAATAGCTGAAGGCTGCAAGGTGGAGCTTGAGAAGTACTGTGGGGACGTGACGGTTGGGGAAGGTCGGGTTTTGCCTGCCTTTATGCATACGGCGACAAACTGTCACCTAAATGTGAGTACGCACTTTATGACGCCGCAGCATAACTTGAGAGAGCGGTCGCCGCCATCACCTACCTTGCGAAGGGTGTGACGAGGATCTGGACAAGTATTGTAGTGCTGTTGCTCCCGACGAAGGACGTTTGCTTGATTGCCTCGAGAAGAAGAAAAAGGAATTGACCAATCGTTGCAAACAGGCCCTGAAAGACTTGGGGTTGAAGTAAGTTTATCTGTTTCGGTATGTTCTTCGGGATTTCATTCTTTTTTCTTAAATTGCCTTCTGATGAATTCTACCCGCCTTCGGTTTTTTCCCAGATCGGAATATCCCAGGCGAGAAGCGGATCGTACATGGCAGATCTTCTCCTCCTCACTCCAGTAAAATTCAAGGTCATCTACGAATCCGAAAATCAGCGATTTGCATTCAGCGTACAGGTAACTCTGTTCAAACTCAATGACGGTAATCCCTGTCATGCTGTTTAGGATCAATTCTATTCTCCCCATTTCCTTTACAGGATCCCCTTTGAAGGAAAAAGGGGGTATGGCATGCCGGGCCTTCTGGGCCCGGCTGGAAACACAGTTGGGGCTATCGGGGCAAGGAGACAGTGTGCCGCTATGTACTCCGAGCTGTGCAGGCCTTTTTCCTGAAAGACACATAGTTACCTTTTCAACTTAACGACTTTCCAATGCAACGAAACTACATTGATCCGGACCGCAGTACTTTCCCACATAGTCTGATGAAGGCCGGTAAAGAGCCGGTTTTTCCGCGGCATCAGCGAATTGTTCTTCGAGAACATGGGCTGTCCACCCGGCGACTCGGGAGATCGCAAAAACAGGGGTGAAAAAGTCCATGGGAATTCCCATGGAGTAGTAGAGGGAAGCACTGTAGAAATCCACATTCACAAAGATGTCAATTCCCTTTCGCTGTTTGAAAATCTCTTTTCCTTTGTGTTCAAGGACTCTAGACATTTCATACCACCTGGTGTCTCCGGTTCTCTCTCCCATGACTTTGGACATGGGGGCCAGGATGAGAGCGCGCGGGTCATCGACTTTATACACTGCATGCCCCAGGCCGAACAGCTTGCGGCCTTCGTCCATTTCTTTGTTTACAAACTCTTCCACCCTGTCTACGGAATCGATCTTCTGGAGCATCTCCATTACCCGAACATTGGCTCCTCCATGGAGTTCCCCGGAAAGAGATCCTATGGCTGCTCCGATAGCCGCGTACATGTGTGCTCGCGTAGAGGCCACTTCTCTTGCGGCAAAGGTGGAGGCATTGAGAGAATGCTCTGCGTGCAAGATGAGACATACATCGAAGAACCGACTCAATTCACTGTCCGGTTTTTCGCCCGTTAACATGTATAGAAAATTCGCGGCATGGTCAAGATCCGGCAATGGGTTAATCTGTTCCTTGTCGTTACGAATCCTGTCCCAGGCTGCAAGAAGAGTAGGCATTTTTGCGATGAGTCGTATGGCGCGAAGCAGACCCGCATCCCGCGACGTATCCGTTAGATCCGGGTCGTGGTTGGCGAGCATGGCTGTCCCGGCCTGGAGGATATCCATGGGCATCGAAGTTTTGGGTCGGGTTTTCAATGCAGCATGGATTTCAGTCGGAATGGGACGTTCCCGGGAGAGGCGTTCCTTGAAATCGGCCAGTTCCCGGGGGTCCGGAAGTTTTTCATAAAGCAGAAGAAATGCAACTTCTTCAAAGGAAGCGTTTTCGGCAAGATCCTTTGCGAGATATCCTCGATAGATCAATCGACCGATCGAGGAATCGATATCGCTGACCTTTGTGCTGGCGACAGTTACCCCCCGCAGGCCCGTGTTGATGATTGTTTTCTGTTCCATGGAATTCTCCTTTTCGGATTTGTGATTTTCTATCTTCAATAATTATCCGTTTTTATCTGCGAAAATATGCGTCCCCAAACCAGTATCTTGGAATCTTGGAGAGGGGGTCAAGTCTGCCGTTGACTCTTACTGTTTCCCGAAATTAGAACTAAGAGTCAAAGGCAGACTTGACCCTTTTATTGAGAGCGTAAATTTGGTTTATTCCCTGCTTTTTTTGGGATAGAAAAGAGATAAGAGAAAAACGTTGCGATTCAGATTCAGATAAACCTTCAAATAGAGCCAAATCCTTTGCAGAAAGTCTTTCCATAAAAAACCCCTTTGGGAGTGTTCATAATTCTGTTCAAAATCCCGATACCAATTTTACCACCCAAATGAGCGGAAGCGAAAGCCTGTTCCGAGAATGGGCCTGAAGGGTGGCTCGTCGGAAGGTCGGGCCATTGCTGTAGAGGCTTTCTTGGGATGTAGCATCAAATTTTTCCATGAGCTTATCAGAGTTTCAATTCCTTATCCAGTATACCTTCAAAAAAATACTGCCAACTGAGAAATTGTCAGAGACCCGTTCTGGATCAGCATTGTCCATTTTTTGCTGGCGTTTTTAATGTTCATGTCTAGAAGTTTCAGGAGACTATCCAGCTAATGTCAGTTTAGCGAATTTCAGATCTATTTGCTTTTATATTCCTAAAAAATCAGTCTTAAAAGCCAGACCCCGAGTAAATACTTTGAACTGGTTGATCAAGCACAAAAAACTGGGGATCTGCCTATTATCAAACGAATACTGACCGTACTGGCAGTTTCCGAGGAACCCCATCCCCGTCATCGCCTTTTCCGCATTCTTGGTGGCTTTCCTTGATTTGCCTATCTATCATTTTGAAAACAAAATCATTTTTGATCGAAAACGCTCCATAATCATATTTATACAAAAAAAACCATAATGGAGGACCAAGCCATGAATGCGCAACGTCATCAATCTTTCGAAGCTTGCCATATAGATTAACGAATTTACATAATTGAAATACAGACTGAAATAGAATATATTCACGAACATTACAATAATAAAACACAAAGAGACTTCCATGCGCGATTTTTTTACCCGATTCGGGAGGAGGGGATTATCCGCATAGACGCTGAATCATTTCTCAGAGACTTTCTCGTGCTGTAGAATTGGAGAAAAAGATGAAATGGGTAAAAAAAGAAGATGATCAAAGAGTACCAATAAAATCCTGGTGTGAGCCTATTGAGGATGGGGCGCTACAACAAGCTTTAAACCTTTCGAGGCATCCTTCAGTTTTCAAGCATGTGGCATTAATGCCTGATTGTCATCAAGGTTATGGGATGCCTATAGGGGGCGTCATTGCCTGCAAAATGGATGTCATTCCTAATGCTGTAGGGGTTGATATCGGGTGTGGGATGTGTGCCATTAAGACGGATTTTCCAGTTGGAGACATTACCGAAGAATCCATAAAAAAAATCATGGGGAAAGTCCGTGAAAAAATTCCTGTTGGTTTCAGTCACAACAAAGAAAATCAAAAGTGGAATGGTTTTGATAATGCCCCTGACATTTCTATTATTCAGCAGCTACTGCCTTCCGCAAGAAAGCAGCTCGGCACCCTTGGAGGTGGCAACCATTTCATTGAAATCCAAAAAGGAGATGATGGAGTTGTATGGCTAATGCTTCATTCAGGCTCAAGGAATTTTGGCTATAAAATTGCCAATAATTACCACGAGAAAGCCTTAAAGCTTTGTAGAAGGTGGTTTTCCAATATTCCAGACGAAGAGCTCGCTTTTTTACCGATGGAATCAACGGAAGCGAAGGAATATTTTGAGTGCATGAATTTTGCTCTTGAATTTGCAAAAGAGAATCGACAGAGAATGATGGAACATTTCAAGGAAGCTGTTCATGAAGTCCTCGGATGCCTCTTTTTAGGGGAG
>Ga0208901_1000275_pt1 | contig 30618 bp, 25 predicted proteins | sample AntAceMetag02UKF_FD_184764 | JGI IMG/M metagenome (GOLD analysis project Ga0208901, IMG submission 184764) | Saline lake microbial communities from Ace Lake, Antarctica - Antarctic Ace Lake Metagenome 02UKF (SPAdes) (version 2) | ecosystem: Environmental > Aquatic > Non-marine Saline and...
GACCGAACGGATCAAGCTTACCTTTGATAAAGAAGGAATCAGCATTCCCTATCCCCAGCAAGATCTGCATCTCTTTAATGAAAAGAGTTCGGATGCTTGACGTGAAAAACAGTTTTGTGTTTCATAGGCGCCTGGATCGTGATTTGCCCACTGCCGTCCGAGCCGAAGGCGTATGGATTACTGATCAGGAGGGCAAACAATATCTGGATGCCAGCGGCGGGCCTATTTGCGTCAATGTGGGCCATGGCCGCCGGGAAGTGCTGGAAGCGATGGCTGCTCAGGCTGGTCGTGTGGACTATGTGCATGGTCCCATTTTCACCACCGAAATTGTGGAGACCCTTGCAGAACGCCTCAGTTTTCATGCGCCGGCATCCATTAATCGATTCTATTTTTGCTCCAGTGGATGCGAAGCTATTGAAACCGCCATGAAACTGGCTCGTCAAATTCAAATGGCCCGTGGAGAGTCGGGCCGCTACCGGGTTATTTCGCGCTGGCATTCCTACCACGGTTCCACCTTGGGGGCGTTGTCGGCAACAGGAAAGCCGGGGATGCGGGACCCGTTTATTCCCATGCTACCGCCTTCCATTCATATTCCGCCACCATACTGCCTACGTTGCTATTACCATCTCACCTATCCTGAGTGCCATATCCGTTGTGCCCATGCATTGGATGAGGCGATCCGGCTTGAAGGCAGGAACACCATCTCCGCCTTTCTGGCTGAAACCATTCTTGGTTCCACTATCGGTGCCGTGGTACCGCCGCGAGAATATTACAGTATTATTTCCGACATCTGTCGGGAAAACGGGGTTCTTCTGATTCTGGATGAGGTTATGTGCGGCATGGGCCGATCCGGGACATGGTTCGGGGCTGAACACTACGGGGTTGTGCCCGACATGATCGTTCTGGGCAAGGGGTTAAACGGGGGGTATGCGCCTCTTTCCGCGGTAGGGTGCAGAAGTTCCCACTTGGAACTGTTGCGGCAGCACTCCGGAAATTTTATCCATGGGCACACCTTTTCCCATCATCCGGTGGCTGCTGCTGCTGCACTTGCCGTGGTCGATCTCCTTGAAAAGGAAGACCTGGTGAACCGGGCGCACGATCTGGGAAAATATCTGGGAAAAACTCTGGAAACCGTTTCGGATCACCCGCATGTGGCGGAGGTGCGGGGGATCGGTATGATGTGGGCTGTGGAATTCGTAAAAGACAGCGAAACCCTGGCTCCTTTTCCCAGAAAGATGAAATTGACGGAAAAAATCTTTGATGCACTCATGGCCGTTGGGGTGATTACCTACAAGTGCGCCGGTTTTTCAGAGGGTGACGGGGATGCCATTATGCTGGGGCCTCCTTTTACCATCCAAAAAGAGGAGCTGGATCTGGTGGTCGAAGCTATTGTGCCTGCCCTTGAAAAAGCGCTTCATACCCTTTGAATTTTGAATGAATTTCACCTCTACCGCAATGCACCCCTTCTATATTGTTATCGATCTGAAGGTCCACATTTTTCTTGGCAAGGCGCCCGGGAGTGCTGTCTGATAGTTTCTGATTCCTCTTCCTCGCTCCTCTCTATCCATAAATAGACTCTTAGAACGTCAAAAAAAAGTTCCTGTAAATTCATCATTTGAGCTTGACAATAAAAAGCTTATGGCCTAAAAAAAGGTAACGAATGTTCATTAACCAAATGGTGGAACATCGTCTACAGAGGCGGGCGCGTTCATGTCTTGCTTCACGATCATCCCCGCCTAGGCCGCAAAGGTGAATGCCTCCTTTGCGTATGGGCGATCCCTCCCCCCCTTGGGGCTGATGGAAAAACGATTTTCCGTGAACCCCTGAAGAGTAAGAGCTTGACACAAATCCCGTTCGGAGGTTTAAAAAATGGACAAGGTCTGGATGAAAAACTGGCCCGCTGGCGTCCCGGTGGAACTCAAGTATCTGAAAGGCTTGAATCCGATCTGCAAATATCTTCGCCTCCATGCTAAAGAAAACCCCCGCAGGATCGCAATTAACTATTACGGGTATGAAATTACCTATGCCGAATTGGACCAGTTAACCAACCAGTTCGCTTCCTTTCTTACGCGTCAGGGAGCGGGCAAGGGTGACCGAATTGCCCTGTACATGCAGAGTTGCCCTCAGTATGTTATCTGCCAGTTGGGTGCCCACAAGGCAGGCCTTATCGTGGTGCCCTGCGGCCCCATGTTCCGAGCCTGGGAACTGGAGGAAGAGCTCACCCAGACCGGCACAGGGATCATTGTTTGCCAGGACGAACTCTATCCCAACGTGAAAGAGGCGAACGGCAAATGCCACTTTAATCAGATTGTGGTGACTGGTTTTGAAGATTTTCTTCCCGCCAAGCCCGCCTTTCCAATTCATGAGAGTATGACGGCTCCCAGGGTCTATTATCCCGGGACTATCGAGCTGCTGGATGTTCTCAGGGAAGGAGACCCCGAATACGTATCGCCCCACATCGGCATGGACGACGTCTGTCTCCTTCAGTTCACCAGCGGGACCACCGGTCTTCCCAAGGGGGCCATGCTTACTCACGGGAACCAGCTTTACAAATCCGCCGCTCAAGCCCAGACTTACAAATACCGGCCTGATGACCGGGTGCTCACTGCCATGCCCATCTACCATATTGCAGGGATGCTTTGGGGTTTGACCGCCCCCGTATACGCCGGATGCACCATGGTCCTCATGAGTCGTTTCGATGCGGCAGCCATGGCTGCCGCCATCAATAACCTCAAGTGTACCAAAATGTACGGCACCGTATCCATGAATGTGGAAATGATGAACCTGCCCGATATTTCTTCTTATAATCTCACTTCTTTGCGCATTAATCCGGCCACCAGTTTTGGGATATTCCTCACCCAGGAGGTGGCGGACAAATGGCAGGAGGTTACCGGCGGTGGAATCATTGTGGAGGCGGCCTACGGGCTTAGCGAAACTCATACCGGCGACACCTTCAGCCCATTGGACAAACCCCGTATAGGGAGCGTGGGAATCCCCCACACGGATACCGACATCAAGATCATGGACTTTGATGATCCTGCCCGTGAGTTGGATCCGGAACAGGTGGGCGAGATAACCGTCCGAAGCCCGGCCGTATTCAAAGGCTACTGGGAGCGGGAGGATGCCACTCGGGAAGTCTTGAGAAAAGGCCGTTTGTACACCGGTGACATGGGCCGTTTTGATAGGGATGGCTATGTCTATTTCATGGGCCGGAAGAAGGAAATGATCAAGGCTTCCGGTTATGCTATCGCACCGGAGGAGGTGGAAGGCTTTCTCATGCGCCATCCGGCAGTGGAGCAGGCGGCCTGCATTCCGGTTCCCGACCCGAAAAGGGGGGAAATGGTCAAGGCTTTTCTTGTTCTCGCCTCCGAATTTAAGGGCAAAATCAATGAACAGGAGATCATTGACTGGGCCAAAGGTAAGATGGCTGCCTACAAATACCCCCGGATTATCGAATTTCGAACGGAACTTCCTAAAGGGGTCACAGGTAAACTGTTGCGCCGGATTCTGCGGGACGAAGAGGAAGGAAAAGAGCATCAACAAGGTTGAAGACTTGTGGGCCTAGGCCCTTAAAGAGTTCATAAACGGGCGGGCCGGGTTTGGGACCCGGGCCTTCACTGGAACTTAAAACTGCAATGGAGGGAGCTATGACCGAAAAGAAAAGAAACACAGGCGGATTTCAAAATGACATGGACCGGCGCGATTTCCTGAAAAAAAGCGGGGTGATGACCGCAGGTGTGCTGGGGGCGTCATTGTTTAGCCCACTGGGTACTCCGTTTATCTTTGCACAGACAAAAGAACCCATCAAGGTGGGCTTTTGTGAGGTGCTCAGTGGGTTGTTTGCCGGTATAGGCACCGCTGAGCAGAAAGGAGCCCAACTGGCCGAGAAGCACATCAACGCCAGCGGTGGTATCATGGGTCGCCCCCTTCAGGTGATCTACGAAGATACCCAATGCAAGGCCCAGGATGCAGCCCGGGTAGCCAAACGCCTGATCCTTGAAGAAGGCATTGTGGCCCTGCACGGAGAGACCTGTACCAGCGTCACCAAGGTGCTGAGCCAAGTGGCCAAAAAATACGGCATTCTGCACTGGGATTACGAGGTGGACGGAACATCGACTTACAAAGAGATGCACAAGTTGGACTTTCGTCTGGGCGACGATGGACCGACCCAGATGCGGGGGATCGTGCGTTTGGCCGAAATGAAGTATCCCAATTTCAAGAAGTGGGCGTTGCTGGTTCCGGATTACGCTTGGGGGCACGACTGCATGAACGATTTCAAGGACGCCCTGAACAACTCCACGCTAAAGGGCGGTGAGGTGAAGCCATTTATTCACAAATTCGGGGAAGCGGACTTTTCCAGTTATATTCAGCAGATTGCCGATTACCAGCCGGATGGCCTAGTGGGCATTTCCTGGGCTGGTGACATGGTCACCTTCCTGCGTCAGCAGAAGCCCTACAATCTCTACAAAAAGACCGTTGGCTTCCAGTATGGCAATTCAGTGGGTATCTGTAAAGCCATGGGAGAGCAGATGGTGCCCATGTGGAGTGGAATGGACCAAGGACACCCCTCTTTGCCGCCGGGTAAAAAGTTTAACGAGATGTACCAAAAGGCCTACGGCGAATGGGTGAGTGAAGACACGGCGGCCTGTTACTATGATTCCCTGTACATCCTCAAAAAGGCCATAGAGAAGGCCCAAAGCACCAAGCCCATTGAAATGGCCAAGGCCATGGAGGGTATGGAATACAGTGGCTATGCGGGTTGGCTCAAAATAAGGTCCATGAGCCATCTTCCCATTAAGACCAATTACCACATGGGTTACATGGGGCCGGTACCCAATGCTCCTTACTGGCTGGCCACCGAGATTGTGCCCATCCCCTACGGAAAGGTGATGGTCACCGACGGAGAAGCAAAGTACAAATACGGTATGCCCATCCCATTCAAATCCTGAACCGCTGCTGGATCGGCGTCCACTTGAGAGTCGGGCGCCGATTCGGCCTACACCATTCCTTCAGGGAGCAGAAAATGGCCTACGTCATTAACGGCTTTAGCTTTGCCATGATGCTTTTCGTCTTGGCCGCTGGGTTAAATATCATCCTCGGTTTTTTAGGCGTATTGAACTTCGCGCACGGGGCTCTGTTCATTCTGGGGGCCTATGTTACCTATTCGGTGGCCCAAATGGCGGGCGGATTCTGGCTGGCCCTGATCATAGCACCACTTGCCGTCGGGCTGTTCGGAATGGCCATCGAATTTCTGTTTTTGCGCCATCTTTACAAACGACACCACGTATATACTATTTTGCTGACGTTTGGGCTTATCCTGGTTATCTACGACATGATCAAGATCATCTGGGGTGCCGATGTCAAGACCGTGGTAACTCCTGAACTTCTGTCCGGAAGCTTCTTGGTTTTCAATCAGATCGTACCGCGCACATCGGTTTTCATTATCGCCATGGGGATATTCACCGCCGTAGGTCTGTGGTTCGTCTTCCAAAAGACCACCTTTGGAAAGATATTGCGGGCCATTTCCCTGGACCGGGAGATTGCCGGGGCCTTGGGGTTCAACGTGGCGCGCCGAGGAACCCTGGCCTTTGGTCTGGGTGCCTTTCTGGCCGGTCTGGCCGGGGTGATGGGTTCTTTGAAACTGTCCATCGCAGCCGGCGTGGATGCGGAATTCCTCATCTACAGCTTTGCTATTGTTGTGATTGGCGGTGTGGGCAGTTTCATGGGTACCTTTTTGAGTGCTATCCTGGTGGGCGAGATGTGCGTGTTGGGCAATGTTTTTCTGCCCGAACTCTCCATGAGTTTGGTGTTCGTGTTGCTAGTGGTGTTCCTGGTCGTCTATCCCCGGGGTATGTTTGGCCGGGAGATCGAGCAGATGCATGTTCCGGTGGTTCCCTACCTGGGAAATGTTTCCCAGGCTTTCAAAAAGATCTCCGCCACTCAATTGTCCCTGTTCTCTTCTGTTCTGATTCTCATCCTCCTGTTGCTGGCTCCCTTGGCACTCCCCAAGTACTGGACCTATTTGTTGGCTGAAATTTTGGTCTTCGCCCTGTTTGCCATCAGCTTTAACGTCCTTTTCGGGTTCACCGGAATGCTCTCCTTTGGTCAAGCCTCCATCTTTGGGGCTGCAGCGTACGGCATATCCCTGATGCTTATCCATGTGACCGGTTCCTGGTGGCTGGCCTTTGGTGCAAGCCTTTTGATATCCACCGGGGTGGCGGTGATCATCGGCCTCTTCAGCATTCATCGTTCGGAAATCTATTTCGGCATGCTTACCATGGCCTTTTCCATGCTCTTTTACAGCGTTATCTATAAATGGAACTCTGTCACCGGAGGCGCGGACGGCCTTTCAGGCATTCCCAGCCCTGTGCTTGATTTCGGATTTACACAACTGGAAATCTTGTCGCCTCTAAGCAATTACTACTTCATTTTGATCATTGTATCCATCAGCTATTTCTTACTCCGCATGATCCTAAATTCCCCTTTTGGCCAGGTTCTGCTGGCTATTCGGGAAAACCCCACCCGCACTGAATTTTTGGGATTGCCAGTGAAGAAATACAAATTTATCGCATTTGTGATTGCGGGCTTTTTTACGGGGGTCAGCGGTGCTCTGTTCGCGCCCTTTGCGGGTACCATAGACGCCCATTCTTCCCACTGGTCCAAGTCCGGTGAGCCCATATTCATGAGCCTTATCGGAGGTATCAGCACGCTTTCCGGGCCTGGGCTTGGGACCCTTTTCTATTACGTCCTTAACAGTTACATTGTAGCATTAACCGAATATTGGCAACTGGTTATGGGTTCCATACTTATCATCACCGTGATGGTATTTCCAATGGGGATCAGCGGCTACGCCAAGAAATTCCTTTTGTCTTTCAGGTCAACCCAAAATCCATAGACAAGACGGAAATGCTTAACGATATGAAAATACTAGAAATTCAAGATGTGACCATGAGCTTTGGCAAGATGCACGCTTTACTGAACGTGAACTGTTTGGTGAAAGAAAACGAACTGTTGGCCGTCATCGGACCCAACGGGGCCGGCAAGACCACCTTCTTCAATGTGATTACCGGCCGATACAAACCTTCCCAAGGCCGGATCTTTTTCAAAGGGGAACGCATCGACGGGCTGACCCGGCCGGAAATTATTAACAAAGGTATTGGCCGTTCTTTTCAGGTCGTGAATCTGTTCCCTGATCTCACTGTTTTTGACAATGTAAGAATCGGAGTTCTCTCCCACCGTAAAGAGACTCTACGTCTTTTCAAAAATGTAGACAGGCTCAAGGAGACGGAGACAGAGGTTTTCCGTATTTTAGACTTGGTTCATCTACGGAACGAAGCCGGAACTGTAGCCGATGTGTTGTCCCATGGCGACCAGAAATGTCTCGAAATGGGAATGGCCCTGTCTAACCAACCTTCACTGCTTCTACTGGATGAACCCACAGCGGGGATGGGGCCGGAGGAAACCGTGCAGGCCATTGAACTGATCAAGGAGGTTTGGAAAAAGACCGGAGTTACCATCATATTTACCGAGCACGATCTGGATATGGTCTTTGACATCTCCACCCGTGTCATGGTCCTCCAAAGCGGCATGGTAATAGCAGACGGCACGGTTTCGGAAATTCGCAAAAACCCCACGGTAAAAGAGGCTTATTTGGGAGAAGAGGCATGAACGAACTGGATCTTCACGACATCAATGCCTTCTACGGCAAGAGCCACATCCTCTTTGGGGTTTCCTTGTCTGTGCAAAAAGGCCAAGTGGTGGGCCTCATCGGCCGAAACGGAGCGGGCAAATCCACCACCTTTAAGAGCATCATCGGTCTGGTGCCGCCCCGAAATGGTACCATTAACTTTGAGGGTCAAAATATTGCCGGGCTGCCCAGCCATCAGATCGCGAAAATGGGCATCGGATACGTACCAGAGGACCGGCGGATCTTTTCAGATTTGACGGTTATGGATAATTTGGAGATCATGAAGACAGTCCATCCCATGCTGGAAGACGGATGGACCGTGGAGAGAATATTTGGCTTGTTTCCTAAGCTGAAAAAGTTGAGCAACAACCGGGGCATGGATCTAAGTGGCGGTGAACAGCAGATGCTCACTATTGCCCGGACCCTCATGATCAATCCTTCCCTGTTACTGTTAGATGAGCCCACAGAAGGCCTCGCCCCCCTTGTGGTCAAAGAAATAAAGCGGTTAATCCAGGAAGTTCGAAAACACACCACCATCCTTCTAGCTGAGCAGAATCTGAAGTTTGTGCTGGATCTAATTGACCATGGATATGTCATTGATCAGGGCAGGGTGGTCTTTGAAGGCACGGCCCGAGAACTCAACGCTGACGAGCATGCCAAGCAGAAATATCTGGGGGTTTGACAGCAGAAGATGTTTATCAGAGTGGCGGCATCATCTGAGAGAGGAACAACGCCTGGTCCCCCGCGTGGGTTGGCAAACCATTTTAAAAGGGACATCTATGTCTGAAGAAAATTTGTATCTGAAAATCCTCGAGGAGGAACAGGGAGTCGTCAGGGTCACCCTTGACAGGCCCCAGAAACTAAACGCCCTCAATCTTGAGGTGCTCAAGGAATGCTGCCGTGTCTTTGAGGCTTTGGACCTGCGCGAAGATGTTCAGGTGATCATTGTGGACAGCGCCGGCAAACGCGCTTTCATCGCTGGAGCTGATATCGAACAGATGGCTGGAATGGGCCCCCTGGATTTTCGCCACTACACCTCCTATCTGCGCCGTCTGGCCCGTGTCATGACCAGCAGCGAAAAAGTGTTTTTGGCGGCGGTGCGGGGAGTGGCCTACGGCGGCGGCAACATCATGGCCATGAACTGCGATTTGGTTTTTGCCACCCCGGAGTCCCGCTTCGGCCAACAGGAGGTAAATCTCGGCATTTTGGGGGGGCTTCCTCGGCTTATGCATCTGGTGGGAGCGCGCCGCGCTTGGGATCTGGTGATCACTGGTCGTACCATTTCAGCTGCGGAGGCGGAAAACATCGGCCTTATTACCCGCTGTGTGCCGGAGAAGGAATTTGACCAAGTGGTGATTGGGTACGCCCGGAACATTGTCAAAAAATCGGCAGTGGCCGTGCGGTTGAGCAAGGCTTTGAAAAAGATCGCCGAAAAGGTTGATCTGGACACGGCCTATGAATATGAAAACGAACTGATCAGTCTCTGCTTCGATAGCCGCGATACGAAGAAACGTTTGAGCGAGTTTGTGGAAGGGAAAAGTAAGTGATGCCAACCCGTTCAAAAGCCGGTTTGCAGAAGGCCAAGATGCTTAATGTTGCGAGAAAGCTGTTCTGGGATAAAGGGTACAATGCTACGGGCATGCGGGACATCGCGAAAGCCTATGGATGCAGGCCGGCCAATATCTACAATTTCTTTGTCAGCAAAGAGGAAATACTCTGCCAGGTGCTTCGGGAAGAGATGGAAAAAATTGTAGATCCGATTCGTCATATTGAAGACGATGAAGAAACTCCTCCTTTGGAACAGCTCAAACATATCATAAAATGGCATCTGAAGGTTACATTAAGTTACAGACGATCCGCAGGCCTTTTGTTTGATTCGAGTCTGGACAAATTGTCGCCTCGCAAACGGGAGGAGATTGTAGCCTACCGAGATCTTTACGACCGAATCATTAGAAAAGTACTTCAGCGAGGTGTAGATGCGGGATATTTCCAGGAAAAAAATGTCAAATTTGGAGGTTTCATGGTGGCTTCTATGATTACTCGCAGTAGGGTCTGGTTTCATCCTAAGAAGGGAGCTACCGTCAACGAATTGTCTGACTTCATTTTTGATTTTACCTGCAATGGTCTCATGGGCGCAAAGCTTTTCGAATCTAATAGGGACGAAGTTGAAGCAGGGAATCATTCCATACAACTATCCGGAAACGGGACAGCTTTTTAAGGGTTTCCCAAAATCGTAATTGAGAAAATCCTTAAGTGGTTTATTTAATCCATTTATCTATAGTTATTTTTTGGCCGAGGAGTTGCCCATTATGGAAGATGTTTTTATCGCCAGTGCATGCAGGACAGCAATAGGGAAACACGGCGGTGGTCTCAGGACTCTGAGCGCCCTGGATCTGACTATTCCCGTCATGCAGGAAGTGATCAAGCGCGCCGTTATTGACCCCCAATTGGTGGACGATGTGATCTGGGGATGCAATTATCAAAAAACCTACCTTGAAAACAATCTGGCGCGAGTGGCTGCGGTGAAGTCGGGTATGCCCACTTCTGTGCCGGGTATCACAGTGCATCGGAACTGCACGTCATCCATGTCTGCTGTGCAAATGGGATATTATCAGATCAGATGCGGAGAGGCTGATGTTATTCTGGCGGGTGGCGCCGACAGTATGAGCAATGCCTCCTATACGGTTGATAAAATGCGATGGGGGTCCAGGATCGGACATGAGAAGATGAGAGACTCCATGTGGGATTCCCTGACCAACCTGGGTATTGGCCCCGCCATGGGGGTCACGGCTGAGAACCTAGCCGATAAGTACGGCGTTAGCCGCCTGGAGCAGGACGAATTATCTTTACTGAGTCATAGACGGGCTATACGGGCCATTGATGAAGGTCGATTCAAGAAAGAAATCTTTCCATTAGAAATAAGGAACCGGAAAGAAACCGTTTTATTCGATACGGATGAGCACCCCAGACGCGACGCTACCCTTGAAAGCTTGTCAGCGCTGAAGCCTGCTTTCTCAGATGAAGGCACTGTCACAGCCGGTAATGCATCGGGCATCAATGACGGAGCCTCCGGTCTGTTGATCATAAGTGGAACAAAGGCGAAGGAACTGGATGTGCCGATTTTGGCAAGGATTGTTTCCACGGCTGTGGTGGGGGTGGACCCTGATTTCATGGGTATCGGTCCCGTCTATGCAACGGAGAAAGCATTAAAAAAGGCCGGAATGAATCTCGGTCAAATGGAATTGATTGAAGTCAACGAAGCCTTTGCCGCACAATATCTGGCCTGCGAAAAAGCTATGGGCCTGAACCGGGAGATCACCAATGTCAATGGTAGTGGCATTGCCTTGGGACATCCGGTGGGCTGCACCGGAACCAGAATCATAACGACGCTTCTCTACGAGATGGAAAGGCGGGACGCCAAGAACGGATTGGCAACTTTATGCGCCGGCGGTGGTATGGGAACTGCACTCATAGTGGAGAGATAGTCAGTCCGCTCGCGAAGATACCTCGCTGTGAAGGTCGAGAGCCCAGCCCTTTAAAGGTGGTTATTGAAACTAGGTAATAGTTCGGGATTATAGATGAAAATCGGTTTCGGAGCATTTAGGTTTCAGGTGTCGGGTGTCAGGAATAGGGTGTTTCAACAAATATTAATGGATAGAATTGCTTTATTCCTGAAACCTGAACACTGACACCTGACACCCCAAACAGCAATAATAGGTTAATATCCTAAGCCTTATCTCCAAATCGGTCAGGTTAGGAGTCCCCTTGAAAGGGCTGGGTTGAGTGCCTTACCCCAGATCGAGGATATCTCTCGCCTCATCCGGCGTTGCAACCTCTCTACCCAGTTCTCCGCTTAAACGGACCACCCTTTCCACCAGGTCTTCATTCCTTGCCAGTTGTCCTCGTTTGAAATAAATATTGTCTTCGAGGCCCACTCGTACGTGCCCCCCCATGAGTATGGCATGCATTCCCATGGAAAGCTGGGCGGGCCCGACGCCTGCCACTGTCCAGGTGGCATCCAGGGGAATGGTGTTCTTTAAAAACACCAGATTTTCAACCGTGGCAGGCATGGCGCCTCTGAGGCCCATGACAAAATCAAAATGAAGCGGCTGTTTGGCAAGGCCCCTTTCCGCCAGATCAACGGCATTGCTGATCATCCCCAAATCAAAAATCTCCATTTCAGGTTTCACGCCGTATTTCACCATATCTTTTGCCAGGGCCTCAATGAGATCAGGGCTGTTCTCATAAACCGATGTAGGAAAGTTGACGGAACCGGTGGTCAGACTGGCCATCTCGGGTTCAAGCCGGAGTCGCTTGCAACGGGCCTCGTAGGTCATCCCGGCGCGGCCCCCGGTGGAGATCTGAATGATCAGGTTTGTTTCGTCTTTTAATCCGTTGTATATTTCCTCAAAAAGGTGATAGTCGGTAGATGGGGATTCATCTTTGGGATTTCGCGCATGAACATGGATAATCGACGCCCCGGCCGCCTCGCAACGGATGCCGGTTTCAATGATCTCTTCAGGGGTAATGGGGACATGGGGGGTCTGTTTTTTTTTGGGAAGTGATCCCGTGGGTGCAACGGTAATCATCAATTTTTTCATTTTTTTATCCTATGAATTCTTAGAAACAAACAAACGGCATAGATGTTCGTAAAAAGTCAGAATTCCGGCAGGGATTGAACTTTTAAAGCTTTTAAGAGTTGTGCATAAACCCATCAAAGACCATCAAGGCCCAGGTTTTTCAGGGTCTCAGTTCCAGGACAACCATCATCTGTCCATCCGCGAAGTGTGTAATAATCAGGTAGCATCCTGTCCAGCTCGCACACATGGCCTTTGGCTGGGCCGTCCGGGAGGGGTTCCTCCGTAATCCGTTTCGGAAGGGTATCATCCTTGGCGCCGAACCCCGCCCTTTTCAGGAAAAGCCTTTCCAGACTGATGATTCGCTCCCCCGCCTGCACCAAAGTGTCTACGTCATATTTCGCGCCAGTGGCGGCGTTGAGCAGTTTTAAAAGACCGTCGGGGCGGATGTCTCTGGTGGGCGTCACCAGATTTCGAACGCAAAAAAACACGCAGAGTCCGGCAGAATCGATGAGCGCAAAAACATCTTGCCAGTCTTTGACCAGTTGAGCTTTGCCCTCAAGTTCCAGGGGATCTACGAGCATGGGGACCCCGAGCAGTTCGATGTAGGCCGGGTCTCCCCGCATATGTGTTGCACCGATATTGCTGGTGGCATACGCGAGACCCATGCCTTTTTCTCCCCTCGGATCATAGCCTGCAAATTCCTGGCCTTTCGAAACAACAGCCAGATCCGGACATCCATGAGCTGTTGCAAGCTTGAGGCTACCTTTGGCCAGTTGTTTTCCAAAGCCTTCTATGGCAGCGGTTTTCCGGCACATTTCAACGAGGCCCTCGGCATCTCCAAATGGGAGGGGACGTCCTATTTCAGATTCGCTCAGAATGCCCTTTTCGTACATTTCCATGGCGCAAGCCACGGTAGCGCCCATGCTGATGGTGTCCATGCCCATCTCGTTGCATATGTAATTGGCCTTGGTCAGGGCTGCCAGATCACCGATCCCACAGTTACTGCCAAGGGCATAGACGGTTTCATATTCCGGACCTTCTCCTTCCCCCTGATAAGGTCCTTCTTTAATTCGGGTCATACGTCCGCATGCGATGGGACAACTGAAACAGGCGACAGGTTTTACCAGAAATTTTTCGGTGAGGGCTTCTCCTCCGATATCTTCCCATTTCTCAAACGTGCCCTGCTGAAAGTTACGAGTGGGGAAAACACCTGCGTTCTGAGTACCGATAACCGTAATCGCAGTGCCGTAGGTTCGAAGCTGCGGAGGTTGGCCTTTGAGGTTCTCTTTAAATTTTGCAGCATAGGTTTTTACGTGCTTTTGAAAAGAGACCTTATCGGCCAACGGCACTTCCAGATCGCCGAGTACCGCCACGGCTTTCAGTCCCTTGGCGCCCATCACGGCTCCCACCCCTGATCGACCGGCAGCGCGATCCTTGTCATTCATGATACTGGCAAACAGCACGCCGTTTTCTCCGGCAGGCCCGATGCAGGCAATTTTTGCTTTTTTATCGGTCTCATTCTTTAAAATATCAGTGGTCTGATGAGTGTCTTTTCCCCAGAGATGTTTCGCACTCCTGAGTTCAGCACAATGATTTGTGACATAGAGATAGACGGGGGTATCGGCGCAATCTTCAAAAATAATGCCGTCAATCCCGGTCTTTTTGAGCATGGTTGGAAAATGCCCGCCTGAATTAGAGCAAGTGACGGCCCCGGTAAGAGGAGATTTGGTCATTACCATGTAGCGGGCCCCCGTAGGAGCTGAAGTTCCAGTAAGCGGTCCCGTCATCATGATCAGTTTGTTCCCGGGTCCCATGGGATCACACATGGGATCGACCTCCTCAAAAAGGTACCGCATGCCCAGACCCCTGCCGCCGACAAAATCGTGCGCCCATTTTCGATTTAAATCCTCATATCGAACGACACCGTTTTTTAAGTCAACTCTCAGAATCCTGCCCATAGTTCCCATGGCCCAACGCCTCCTATTTGTATTTTTCCTAATCATAACAGATATTAATTTTCCTTGCAATTTAAATATGATATAGGCTATTTATTGTGCATGATAAAAGCAGAAAGCGGGGCGTTAAACAAATGAACATCAAGGTCAAGGGATATGCGACGTTGAGGCGGTTTACCGTTCACCTCCCAGCCGGGGGGAAACTGACCGTTCCGGATAACGCAACTGTGGCATTTGTTCTGGAAAAACTTCAAGTTCCTCTGAATTCCGGAGTAATCACTATGATCAATGGCCGTCACTGCACTCTGGGCCGGAATCTCCAGCCTGGAGAGGAACTGGTATTTTTTCCGCCGCTTGAGGGAGGATAAATGGCGATACTGTTTGGCCGTACAGGTCAGATTTTTAAAGAGAACTTCAGTCTAAAAGACTGACGGATTTCCCCATCTTTCCAGTTCCCTGTCAATTTCAGCCTCAGCCTCTCTGGCGCATTCCGGGCAGTAAGAGGATGTTACATCTATTCCCCCTTTATCCCGGATATAGCTTTCGAGTTCCAGCCATTTTCCGGTACCGGGTTCCCTCCCTGAATCGTCTCTTATTTTTTTGCAGACGCAGCAAACCGGTAAAATATTCTCATAAGATTTGATTTTCAGGGCAAGCTCGAATTTTTCAAAACATTGGGATACTCTTGTCCCTATTTTCAAGGGTTCACATGGCTTTAGAATGTAATCATCGGCGTCAGAACGTATTGCTTCAATAGCTGAATTTAGATTGCCGTAGCCGGTAAGAATAATGACCATCGTATCAGGACTGACTTCTTTGGTCTTTTTCAGCATACCAATCCCATTGATTTTTTCCATGGCCAGGTCGGTTATGACCATGTCAAAACTCATTTCATCCAGCAATTCCACTCCTTTTTCGCCACTATCGGCAGTGATAACCTCATATCCTTTGCTGGAAAGATACTTCCCTATCCCGTTGAGGACAAAATAGTCATCATCCACAAGCAAAATTGAGCGTTTTCTCATGGCTATCCCTCCTTGTTTTCAAAGTCTACCTCCATATCGGCGTCTACCCCGATATCGATGCCAAGCTGGGCAAATCCGGCAGCACATTCAGTACAATATGTGCTCTTCATTTTCAGCCGCGTCTGTTTCTGAATATAGTTTTCAACCGGTATCCATTTTACAGGGTCATCTCTCTTTAAATCCAATTCTTTGATTCTTTTACACCTCCTGCATATGGAAAGCATGTTTTCATAGATGGCGATTTTTCGCTTTATTTTCTGTTTCTCCATGCACTTTTCAACCCGGTAATGTATTTCTTCAGTTTCGCAGGGTTTGAGGATGTAATCATCCGCACCATGTTGAAGGGCTTTAATTGCTAAGCGCATATCGGCGTGTGAAGTAAGGATGATAACCATGGTTTCAGGATGATTTTTCTTTGCACTTTTTAATACTCCAATCCCGTCAACGGGACCTCCTTCCAATCCTGTAATGACCAGATCAAATCTATTACTATCCAATAATTGAATGGCTTTTTGTCCGTTTTCGGAGACTGTAATTTCATAGCCTTCATTTTCGAGACTGTTGACAATGTCCCCTCGAAAAAAAGGATCTTTATCCATTAATAAGAGACTTCCTTTTCTCATGACAGCTAACGGTACCTGTTTTGGGTTTTATGAAATCAGAGCTGTTTGTTTCCTAAAAAAAAGAGCCAGGTAATCCCTTTTTTCCGGGAAAACCTGGCTTCTTTGTCTCTTCAGGCAACCCGGCTGTCTTTTTCAAGACCCGCGGCTTTCCGTCGCCACCTCACGGTGGGTTTGGCTTTGGCAAATAAGAATTTATGGCGTCTATTAATGAACAACAGCAAACACAATCCCTATCCTAATACTTTTCTCTTACATATACAAGGGATTCCTCAATGGCCGTCAGGGTCAAGTTCAGGTCTTCTTCCGTGTGTCGAAAGTTGATATAGGAATGGTGGTACGGTGAGAAGAAGAATCCTTTACGGATGAGCTGCGTGTAAAAATCCGTACGTTTGCTTTTGTATGCCCCTGTTTGATCTTTTTCAAAAGTGATGTAGAACATGGGGGCCACGCCTGTTAATTTGGCTCCCACATCATATTTATCAAGGAGTTCCTGGATTTTCTCCATGAAGCGGCCGCCTTTTTCCCAGATATTCTCCAAAACTTTGTCCCGCTCCAGGATTTCTATGGTTTTCAGCGCGGCCACAAAGCCTTCACTGTTCGGGAAAAAGGTTGACGAAATAAAAAGCTTGCTCTCGGCTGTCATCATGACGTCCTTCTTACCGGTCACGACAGAAATCGGGTAACCGTTGGCAATCGCCTTTCCCAGCACAGTCAGATCGGGAGTTACGCCGTAAAGCTCTTGGGCGCCGCCCATCCTGAGTCTGAAAGCGGTCCGTATCTCATCATAGACCAACACCGCACCGTATTTGTCTGCAAGATCTCTTGCGCCCTCAAGAAATCCGGGGGCGGGCTCCTGCATCTCTTGATGGTTTGGATGGCCGAACGGTGTCATGATGATTGCAGCGGTCTCATTACCATGCATTGCCATCAGTTCTTCCAGCTGATCGAGTCTGTTGTATTGAAATTCAAATACATCTTCATAAAATTTGGAAGGAATACCGCCTTTCATCTCAATACACCAGTCATGCCAGCCATGGTATCCACAACGCATGACTTTGATTTTGCCGGTATAGGCTCTCGCAATACGAATACTTGCCGTTGTGGCGTCGGAGCCTGTTTTCAGGAAAATACTCATCTCGGAAGAGGGTACAAGTTCGGTCAGTTTCTTCGCCAGCGTATTCTGGAAGATTTGTGTCAATGTGAAACAAAACCCCTTTTCTTTGATCTGTTTGCAGACGGCGCCATCAACCTCTTCCTCACGGTAACCGATGATAATAGGGCCGTAACCGCAAAGAAAATCGATGAATTCGTTGCCGTCCACATCCGTCAGGCGGCACCCTTTGCCGGTTTCAAGAAATATGGGGTATTCTCCTTCGATAAAATCACCGGGCTTTCTGGCCCCGAGAACACCTCCCGGAACCAGTTCGCACGCTTGTTCGAAGAGTTCCAGGCTCTTGGTGATGTCTAATTTTTTCGTCTCCTTCATGGAAGGTCTCCTCATTTATTTTCCAGGCTCAAACATGGATGAAATTTTTTCCGTTTGATGGATCCTGGCCCCTCTCTTTAAGAATGCGGCAAGAAATGTGTCCGGGTCAATGCAGCCTTCAGGCGCTACAACACCTTTTACGGTTACATCGCCCGCATCCATCATAAGGGATGCAATAGAGGCGGGAAGCCCAGTCCCCGGGGCCATCCTTCCTACCATATCGGCTGTGTACGTTACCTTTTTGCCGTCTCTTACTCCTTTGACAATGACTTTTAAGCCGGATGACTGGGGGCCGTTGTCCCTTCCTTCAGGAATGGTTTCCCATATTTTTAAAGCGAGATCATAAGGAGTGATTTTACTTCCTTTGACGTCAACGGGGTCCGTCCCCAAAAACCCGGTATTTTTTTGTTCTTTGATCAGTTCATCCACCCATAAGGGGATAAGGGCGCCTTTGATAATGACATTTTTAACCCCTTTAATGTATTTGGGAAGGGTGAGTGGCTGGGGATGACCCACGTAGCGGACATGGCAGATACCAAGGGGTTCAAGAAATTGTTCCGCCGTTTCTTCGGTTCCGCCTTCCACATAAACCAGTTCACCGCCTATATACTGGGGTATTTTCCCTAAGGTCATATGAAGACTGTGATCCCAGGCGGCCCCTCCAAGTTCCGCAATGCTAACGACCCAATAGAGATAAATTTCATCAACACTGTCCAGACGGTCCGCGTACCATTTCACCAGGACATTGTTGGTCCCCGGGTCGGATCCCATGCCCGTAAGAACGGTAATGCCTGCTTTTTTAGCCATTTCATCTATCTCGGAATTGAAAAGGATTTCGGTTCCCTCGTAATCATCGCAGATGTCAATATAGTTAACTTGTGCCTCAACCGCGGCCTTGGCTACCGGCACCGCTGTTTTATAAAAGGGGCCCGCGCAGTTGATGATAACGTCCAAATCCTTAAAAGCATTTACCATGCCCTGATGATCGTTTACATCCATCTTTATCAGGGTGACTTTTGCACTGTCGCGTAATTTCGGCGCCAATCTTTCCGGGTCCGGATACAAGTCTCCAATGACCACATCCGTAACTGGTCCCTGTTTTATCAGGTCCCGGGCCACCCCCTGCCCCATACCTCCTGCTCCGCCCAATACGAATGCGCGCATATTTTACTCCTTTTTATTTATGCCTTCGTTGTTTCCGTGGAGGTTACAGTCTCCACGGCTTCGATAATCTTCTTGTAGCCGGTGCAGCGACAGAGATTAGATGAAACGGACCGGATAATCTCTTTCTTGGACGGTTCCGGGTTTCTGTCCAGCAGGCCTTTGGCGGTAAGTATCATGCCCGGAGAGCAGAATCCACACTGGACCGCACCTTTTTCCATGAAACTTTCCTGTAGAGGGTCCAGCTGCGATCCGTCTGCCAAACCTTCGATAGTCGACACCTCGGAGCCGTCCAGTTCGGCGGTCAACACGATACACGATCGCGTGGGAATTCCATCGAGGAGCACAGTGCAGCTCCCGCAGGCGCCGAGCCCGCAACCCTCTTTGGCGCCGGTCAGTTCCAGTTGGTCTCTTAGGGTTTCAAGCAAGGTTTCGGAGGGCTTGACATCTAATTCCTCAGTCTCTCCGTTTACCTGCAATTTGACTTTGTATCGCTCCATCACTTTGCCCCTTCCATTATCTTGTTGAAAAGCCTTTCGGCCAGCACGGGAATCATCCTTTTCCTGTATTCCGGTTCGAGGACCGTATTCCCAACAAGCCTTACCTGTTTAAGGACGGCCTCGACGGCCTCTCCGATTGCTCCGCGCAAGGGTGTTTTTATTTCAACCACATATGGCTTGGGCCCAACCGCTCCTACGGCTAATTTACCCGTCCCGTCCACGAGTGAAAACGCCACACTCATGAGAGGATAGTCTATGGCATCCCGGACCCGCAGCTTTTCATAACCTCCGGTGCTCTGCTTTTTTGGAATGAAGATTGCTGTAAGAATTTCACCGGGTCGAAGGTTGAAGGGCTTGGCTGCCTCGTTGGTATAGATGCCCTCCAGATTGAGGCGTCTATCCTCATCGGGACCGGAGAGTTCGATCTCCGCAGAGAGCGTACACAAAGCGGGGGCATTGTCGCTGCAATAATTTGCGAAGCATCTCTTGGCGCCCGGGACGGCATTGCAAGCCTCACCGCCCATTTTCAGACAAAAGCCCTTGGTTCCGCGCCAGAGTTCCGACTGGTTATAGAAAAGGCATCGGGAATTTTGAAGCAGGTTGCCGCCGATTGTACCCCTCATTTGAAGGGATTCACAAGAAGTCGCCTCGAGCGAAGCCTCGAACACGGGAAAGTAGTCCCGAATGAGGTCGTTCCGTTTGAGGTCGAAGATCCGCGCGAGGGATCCGATTTTGATCCAATCGCCTTGATCCTCTACCCTTGTGAGCGAGGCAACGCGTTTCAGGTCTATGACGGTTTTGGGTTTTACCAAGCCCAGCTTTATGCGAGGAACCAGATCTGTCCCCCCACTGAGATAAACGGCCTCACCTTGGAATTCACCGTAAAGGTGAACGGCTTCCTTAACATCTTTTGGGCTCTTAAATTCAAATTTTGAAGTTATCATGATTACTTCCTACCTTTCGCAGCATCGAGAGCCTTCATGACCCGGTCCGGGGTTAGCGGGAACTCGTTGAGGGACACTCCCAGAGCGTTGTGAGCTGCGCAGACTACCGCGCTGTAGGCGTTCATGCGCGTTGTCAGGCCTCCCTCTTTAGCTCCGAAGGGGCCCTCCGGGTCGTTCGATCGGACTATCACGGTTTCGATTTCAGGCATATCGCAGGCGAGCGGCACTTTGTATTCCAGCAGGTCGGGGTTCAGCAGCTGGCCTTCGGTCCATCGGGTCTCTTCAGTGAGTACTGCGACTCCGGCTTGATGGATTGATCCTTCGATCTGTCCTTCCACCGCCATGGGATTGATCGGGTTTCCACAGTCGTGGGCAGCGACAAAATGTGGGATACGTATCTGCCCCGTCTCTTTGTCTACCGTCACTTCCGCCACCGAGCAACCGAATGAGTAGGTCCCCGCCATTTGACCGTACGGTTTTTTTACCCACTCACGGTCGAAATCGATTTTCGGCATATAGGCGCCGGTAGCGGCGATAGGTTTCCCTTGAAAAAATGCTTCGCGGACAATCCACCGCATGGGCATGGTCTTCGAGGGGTCTGTTTTCGAGATGATGGTTCGATCCTTCAGGTCGAGGTCTTCCGCGGGATGGTTCAATTTGGCCGCGGCGAAGCTCAGTATCTGTCGCCTGGCTTCTTCACACGCGCGCTTTACTGCGTTTCCTCCTACGAACGAAGCGGCCTGTGAGTAGGCTCCGGGATCTAGATTTGTCGTCTCCGTATCCGCATTAACCAGGTTAATGTCTTCAACAGGGATCCCTAAGACCTCGGAGGCTATCTGTACCGCCATGGATTCATTTCCCATCCCTGTGTCGCAGATGCCCGTCACGATGGTTGCCTGTCCGTCGTCGTTGATCTTGACGTAACACGCGGACCCGGACCTGAACCCCATGGGAAAGCCGCACATGATGGCAACGCATCCCATGCCGATCCCCTCTCCATCCTTGAGTTTGGCCCGTTTCTCCGACCACCTGGCCTGCTCGGCCGCCCGGCGGATCGGTTCTTCGAGGCCGCCACTGATGATTACGGATTTGGTGGCTGTTTCTTCCCCGACTTTGAGCCCATTTTTGAGCCTGATCTCCATGGGGTCCATTCCCAGTTCCCGGGCGATCATGTCCAACTGCATTTCGTTGCCGCCGAGGAAAGCCCTGCCGTGGGCTCCGTACATTCCGCGGATGCCCTTATTGGTGATCACGCGATATCCGTTGTACCTGACGTTTGGAAATCGATAGGCTTCTTCGTAGACATAGTAAGGAATCGATGTGGCGATCGGTCCGGTGCTGCTGTAGGCCCCGCCGTCATACACAACGCGGAATTCCTTGGCCATGATAGCGCCGTCTTTCTTGACCCCTGTCTTGATCGTTGCCTTTATGTCGTGAATCTGTCTTGTACAGGCGGCGTTTTCTTCCCGCGTCAGGACAAGCTTGACAGGACGTTTCGCTTTTATGGCCAGTAGAGAGGTTACGAGGTCTCCGGGAGATACTTCGGAGCGAGCGCCGAAATGACCTCCCACGTTGATACGTCGAACCCGTACCTTATTGAGGGGCATTTTCAGCAGATTAGAGAGGGCCTTGGCGCGTACATGGGGCCCTGCGTTGGGCATCCAGAGATCCAGGTAACCATTCGCATAGGAGGCGACAACCGCGTATGGTTCCAATGTTGAGTACGCCTCACCTGCGGCCTGGAAGGTGTCTTCCCTTACGAGATGCGCCTGTTCAAAAGCCTTGTCTACTTCACCCACCTCGATGTGAACATGAACGTTGATGTTATTGGCGTATTCCTCATGAATCAGCGGTGCGCCCTCTTTCATGGCATCCTGCGGATTGAAAACTGCAGGCAGGGGTTCATATTCCACTTGGATAAGATCGAGGGCTTCCAGCGCCGTCTCCTCATCTACGGCGGCGACGCCTGCCACATCCTCCCCAATGTATCGGACCCTGTCTATCGCTATCATTGGATGGTCCTGAGTGTATTTGAAGACTCCCCATTTGACGCCGTGCGCATCGGCTGCCGTAACAATGGCTTTTACGCCGGGGAGCTGCAGTGCCCTGCTTGTATCGATATGGTGAATTTTTGCATGCGGATGAGGGCTTCGCAGCACCTTTGCGCAGAGCATCCTGGGAAGTTTGACGTCGGCCGTGAAGCTCGCCGTTCCGGTTACTTTGGCGAGGCTGTCCGTCCGTGTCATCCGCGTGCCTACAATGGTGTGTTCCCTGTCCATAAGATATCCTTTTATACTACGTATGATGATAAAAAATTCCCTTGATTTTAAGTGCCAAGTATAAGGATATTGCTTTTGTGGGTCAAGGCTAAAATGGTTGCAGCAGCAATAGTCATTATGAACCCCGATGGCCTTATCTACGATGTCAGCGGCAAAGATATCCTGAAAGTAGCCCCGGATCCGGGTGTGTTTCTGACCCCAATGGTTCCTTTGTGCTCCTCAATGATCCTGTTGCAGACAGAAAGGCCTATCCCCATTCCCAGCTTCCCCTTTCTCGTATAGAAGGCGTCAAATACGCGATGTAAGGCATCTTCTGGGATACCCGGCCCCGAGTCAGATATTTCGATCACAAGAAAACCTTCTTTTGTGTTCGTATTAATCCATATCTCCCCTATGGGAAGACCAGTCTCTTTCCGATTGTCTATCACGGTTTCTGCGTCAATAGCTTCCATTGCGTTGTTGATCAGATTCAGGAAAACATGTTCCAACTGTTGGGGTGAGGCCGTCAGATAGATCGATTCCGTACAAAGGTTCAGGTGGCTTCTAATGCCGTTCTGGCGGAGATGTGTCCGGAGCAGTGCCATCGTGTCTTTTATAATTTCATGTATGTCAATTTTCTGTTTTTCTTCGTGGCCGGGTCGGTTTAAATCCAGAAGTTTCCTGACCGTATTTCTGATGCTATCGAAAGCTCCTTCCAGGAGGTTGATATTTTCAACCATATCTTTGCTGTCTGCTTCATTGCTTTTCATGACGTTCAGCAAGGCGGTAACTCCCTGAAGGGGAGAGTTAATCTGATGGGCAATGGATGCCGCCAGTTGCCCTGTTGCGGCCAATCGTTCGGATTGGATGATAGATCCTTCGAGTCGCTTTCGTTCGGTGATATCCTCGCAGGCGCCAACCCATTTGGAAGGATATCCTTGACTGTTCGAAACAGGCATTGCCCTGTCTATCCAGTAACGCCAGGAACCGTCCTGTCGTAGAATCCGATATTCCTCGTGCATACGATCTCCAGAGATGCGACGTTGATTAATGGAGTGTATGAGGCGCGCTTGATCATCTGGATGAATTTGCTTTACCCATGCTTCGAGGGTTCTAGGGAAATTTTCGCTCTTAAAACCCAATGAACCGTCGATATCGCCAAACCATTCCAAACGATCGGACTCCATATCCCATTCGTAAATCAGGTCTGCCGAAGACTCTGCAGCCAATCGAAAGCGCTCTCTGCTTTTTTTCAGCGCTATCTCGGCTTTTATCTGGTCTGTTGCATTATTCAGGATTACAATACACTTTCCTGCCTCTTCCGGGATCCCAAAGAAATCCATCGTTACCTGGTATCCTCTCAGAAACAGTGCTTTTGTACGGGAGTACTCTTTCCCTTCTTTGTGCCCTTCCTGGAGTTGTTCTCGTATCCACTGGTGGTCGTTCTGCGAGAATAGATGAGGGAAGTCAAACCCTAACAAGTTTTCTTCAGGCAACCCGGTCAATGTACATGCTGCCCTGTTGGCGTAAACAATTTTCCCATCCGGGGTGATTTCAAGGATGCCTTCGGTCATACGTTCTAATACCAATTCGAAATGCCTTTTTGTTGAAAGCAGTTCTTTCGTGATTCCCCGTTGGTGAGTTCTTCCTGTGACAGACACTTCTTCCGGCGGGAATAAATGATCTCCAACTTCTGCTTGTTTTACTACCGCAAAAATATCACCGGCCATGGCCTCGAGGGGGCCTTTGGCAATGACCCCGTCTACTCCCAGTTCTGAAACGTCAAAAGAATCTTCTTTCGCGGCGGCGGAAAGTATCACTATGCAGGTATCCTTGAGTTTTTCCATCTTATGCATGATCCTGCAGAGTTTTTTTCCGTCAATATTTGGCATGATCAGGTCGACAAATATTATATCGGGAGTGAAAGTCTTCAAAGTTTCCAGAGCGGAAATGCCGTCTTCCGCGGTTTCAACCAGGTGCCCGGCCTCTTCCAGGAGATCCCGGAGAAAATCAAGGATCAATAGATCATTATCTACTGCCAATATCTTTTTCATGACACGGATATCCTTAAATGGTTTGAAACTGAGATGGAAAAACGTTGTTTCCAGGCAAGTCTACAGCATTGAATTCCGCCGGAACAAGTGAATCGGATCAGTTGCTCCTTATATGTAATTTGTAATGATAGCAGAATTTTCAGCAATGTCAAAGACGCTTTTGGGAGGGCAGTAATTCCCAACCTTGACATTAATGCCTATCATGATGTTCTTAACGGTAGCCCACATGATGATGGAACAGAAAACGATTTTTCCAGCTTTTTTTTATCTGCAGACCCACGAGAGATGGTCTGTTCGATTGGGAGCCATGGTGGCCATGGAAGAAATCATTGAGCAGAATAAAATGTTGGGCGAGCAATGTGTGGGGCCTCTCTGGGAAAGATTTTCTGCGTTGAATGAACAGGTTCGAGGGGATGTGCTTTACATCCTGGGTGAAGCGGGGGATAGGGATATCATCCCCAAATTGGAAACAGTCCTTTCGGGGGCCTACAATGCAGAAACAAAAGAAGCTGCGGGAGAAGCCATTGAAACCATAGAAAAAAAGTTCTCAAATCGATCTGTGAAGTAGTTGAAAAGAAAGGAAGTAGGTCTGGCGTTGACTCTTAGTTCTATTTTTTAGTTCGTTGTAGAAACCCACGCCTATGGGCGTGGTCATGTGGGACGGGCTATGCCGGATTCCGTATGGGCTTGGCCGAAGGCCTGAAAGCTTTACTCGTGAAATAGATGTATCACATACGCGATATCCAACAGTGACATTCCGGCGAAGGCCGGAATCCAGTGTATTCAAGCTTTTCTGGACTCCGGCTTTCGCCGGAGTGACGTGTTTTGACCACTTCCACTGGAACATTACAATGGCTACTACAAAAAATTGTGAATGGCACGATGCCCCCTTACAGGGGGCTTAATCAAGGCCCCGTCTTTTGGGCGGGGTTGTTTACAAACAGTTAGAGTCAACGGCATACTTGAGTTCAGGGGCCACCGAGCGAAGCCGAGGGGATAAGCAGCTCGCTGCTTGCGGTCCGCTGCAACGACTTGTTCTCTTTTTGTGGATTATGCCACTTCTAACTTGAGACTTTTCCCCAAAGCTTGTGCATAGTTTACTAACGTGGACAAACGAATATCTTCGGCATGGTTTTCAATTCTAGAGATTGCAGATTTGCCAGTTTTTAGTTTTGATGCAACTTGTTCTTGTGTGAGCCCTGCCTCAAGACGAGCCTGTTTAAGGAGAACACCAATTTTAAACTGCTCATAACCTTTTTCATAGTTTTGAGCAAATTTTGGATTCTTACTTTTTCTTTTCTCTATATATCTATCAAGGCCATCCATATTTACCTCCTGCTCAAATAATCTTTTTTTCTTTTCTCAGCCTGATTTCTTTTTTTGGAGTTTTTTGACTTTTCTTTTGAAAAGAATTTGTCAAAATTATTAATTTCTGATCTTGCATAAAACCAAGAAGGCGAAAAATATTCTTTCCTACACTAACTCTTACTTCCCAAATATCATCTGTGTCGACCAGTTTCTTGAAATATTTGGTTGAGATATTTTGAGTTTCACGTACCGATTTCAGAACCCAGATAATTTTAGTAACTTGAGTATCCGAGAGAGAATCCAGATGGTCTTCAATAGGGCACTTCCCTGAACTGGTCTTGTAGAATGATATTGATCTCATGAATTCAAAGTATACAAATATGTGAACTTTGTCAAGTTTTTTAAAAGGTGGCGATTAAAAGAGAACGCGATGAATAAGGGGCGGCGGAACGCCGTCCCATTTCATTCAGATGTTATAAATGCATCTTCATTTCATTGATGACTATGATTATTCTTGAGCATATTTCAATATTGTCTTTGCTCGATTAAATGCCGAATTGACTAATCCAACATCTTCTGTAAAGGCTAAGCTCTTTGTTAATGATTTAATTAATTCATCATTGGAAGACATTTTAAGTGCCTTATTATAGACTTGCGAAACCAAGCCAAAATCTTCGCTACAAGATAAGCATTCTGCTATGAAACCTACATGACCCCGCCATGGATTCAGCGATTGATTGTGCAAAAACGATGAGCTTGAATCTACACAAAAAATCGGATTCGAGAAGCGGGTCAACGGAATGTGATGGTTCTGCGATTTCTGACGATTTATAAGCTAAGGAAAAGGCATTAAATAAATCCGTCCCCTTTTCCTTTACACCGTGAGGACACAAAAAGTCACCCTGACCGAGAACCGAACAGCGAGAAATAGCGGGCGCGAATTAGAGAGCCAAACAAGACCGCGCTGGGGCAGAAACTTAAGCCAAATAGAAAAAGAGCATTATTTTTTCAGGGAGAGGTGTTTTTTCTCTTGGCTCGCCTTTTAATGGATGACCCCATCCCCATTGGCGTGCCGTTCCAAGATGGGCAATCTCACTTGCATGGTCGTCCCCTCCGAATCCGTATGCGCCAATTGGATTTCTCCCCCATGGTTATGGATGATCCCGTAGCTGATGGATAGACCAAGGCCGGTTCCCATTCCAACCTCTTTTGTCGTAAAAAAGGGATCGAAGATTTTCTCTCTAATTCCTGCGTTTACACCTGATCCGTTGTCGATTACCAAAGCTTCAATCCAGCCATCATCATTAATTGATACTCTTGTTTGAATTTCTATTACGCCGATACGCCCCTTTTTATAACCTTCTCGTCCCTTTTCACGCAAAATTCTGTTCCCAATGGAATCTCTCGCATTGCTTATCAAATTTAGAAAAACCTGCTCAATTTGGTTCTCATCCCCTTGGATTTCGGGAAGGGCCGAATCAAGCACTGTTCTCACCTGAATATCATGGATCCGCAATTGCTCTCCAATGATGAGGAAGCAGTTTTCGATAACCCGGTTTAATGAAAACGGGGAAAACGTGACCTTGGATTGTCTCGAAAAGCTCCGAAGATGGTTGATAACATTCATCATTCGTCCAGTATTTCTTACAATCATATCAATCATATCTTTTTGAGATGAGCCTTCCAGTTCACCTGTGTCAAATTGCTTTCTGATTATTTGTGAATTCGCTCTAATCACCATTAAAGGTTGATTTAGCTCATGGGCTATCCCGGCTGCGAGTTCACCGAGTGACGCTAATTTGCCAGATTGCACCAGTTGTGCCTGTAGGTTTTGCAACTCCTGATACGCTTGATTCAATGATTCCTCAGCATTGTAAAGTTGAACGCCTATTCGCAAAAATAGAAACGAGATCGGAGGCGTAACGACTGCGGGTATAATGCCCGCCATGAGGTATCCAAAAGGCGAAGGCCCCTCTAGCAAGCTGCTCAGAAAAAAGTAAAGGAATTCTGAAGACATAATAGACATAACTGTTACAAGACAGCACGTCTTAGCGGGCCCGAACCTTTGCCATAATTTTCGTATCATTTTTTCACCCAAACTCGTACGAGAACGAAAACAGCCATTTTCCCCAATTTCTGCGTTGGGCTCAAATTGTAATCCACAAAATAATTCTACAATTCAAGGTGGTCCAGTATCCCTCAGTCGCCTATCTGAACTCTCTTTCCATCAAATTCATTTTTTTGCCAGGGAATGGGTTACGATAAATTCTTAGGAATCATAGCATCTCCTCGTGTTTTGAGGTTGCACCCCAACGTTTAGGGTGAGCGGCGGGCCTGAGGACGTTGCAAAGAAAGAACCAAAGAAATCCCCGTCCGCTCGACCCGCTCGTTCTGCGGTCAATACCCACAATACGCTACGAACCCAAAGCCGTTTCGATCTGAAAACGTAGCGATGGGCCTGTGTGTTCGCCACAATGAAACGATCGAATAACTATTGCGTGGGCATAACAGATCGAGTCAGACGCAACAGCGTACTCCTCATCCTAAAATCCTAAAGGTTCTATTCAAAAACATTTGGATTCCAAACGCCTTTTGAAATGGGTCCTTCAGGCCCGTTGTTCAATACACATTCACCAAAATCGAAAATTTCATAGCATTTATTAACAGGTGACGGAAGACAAATTTCAAGGCCACACTCGCAGTTAGGGTTACCCCATCGATATATGGGACCTGCGGCAGGATCTGTTGGATCATTTCCACTGCCAGGGTCTTTAAAATTATCACTCATCCATATGGGCCATGTACTGTTTCCAAGGCCCTTCTTATTGTTGTAATCATAAGTTTGTATGTTTTGCCAAGTATCCCATGGCGTACCCTCGCTTGTGTAGTCTACTAAATATTCATCCACAAGTGTTATTGTCTTAACCCCAAGATCAATTGATTTATGAATCCTTTTATATACATGCTCGCCTGGCTGCGTCCAAATTCCGTGAGAACCCAAAGCAGCATATACAGCGGGATGCTCTTGGCCTGAATTATCAGTATATTTTGCTAATCCATCAAACGCAGGATAATCTGTTTCCCATCCCTGCCCTGTCCAATAGGTGTCTTTTAAGAAACCATCTACATGTTTCCAGATTACATGTATTCTGTCATCCTCGCCCGAGTATATGGCTGAAGGGACACAGGTGCTGTCTACGCTTCCCGGCGTTGATAGCTCTTCATTAATCCATTTATCTACATTCCAATAGGTGACGCGTAAAGAATTATCCACATGTTTCCAGAATACAAATATGCGTGCATCATGGCCATTTATGGCAGAAGGGGCGCTGTCTACACTGCCTGGATTTACGAGCCTCTCAGTATGCCATTTCCCAGCATCCGAGTAGAATTGCCATAAAGAACTATCATCAAACTTTGCAAACACATGCAGACTATAATTGAAATTTACGACGGAAGGTGCGCTGTCTATAATGCCTGGCGTTGATAGCTTTTCATTAATCCATTTTTCTCCATTCCAATAGGTGTTGGCTAAAGAACCATCTACATGTTTCCAGAATACATATGGTTGTTCATTAGTGAAAACTACGGCAGAAGGGGCGCTGTCTACATTGCCTGGATCTACGCGTCTCTCAGGATACCATTTCCCAGCATCCGTGTAGAATTCCCATAAAGAACTATCTTTAAACTTTGCAAATACATGTAGACGATAACTGGCATTTACGACGGAAGGTGCGCTGTCTATAACGCCTGGCGATGATAATCTAGTATTTACCCAATTTTCTCCATTCCAAGAGGTTTCGGTTAAAGAACCATCTATATGCTTCCAAAATATATGTATCTGTTCATAAGTGAAAACTATGGCAGAAGGAGTGCTGTCTACGATGCCTGGACCTATGAGCCTCTCAGTAAGCCATTTGGCATCCTTAAGAAAAAATTGCCATAAAGACCTATCCTCAAACTTTGCAAATACATTCAAGGAATAATTGCTGTTAACAGAAGAAACAGCACCGTCTACGTTAGCGTCCCATACATATTGTTCTCCAAAATTATGTGCCGAAGCATAAACCCTGGTCGGATGTAATTTTTGGTCTATAGGTTTTAATCTTATTGTAATATGCTCCCAATCACCGACATGGTTTCCCCACGTTTTACCAAGAACGTCTTTCCCTCGATTATATGGGAAGAAAAAATAATATACTAAATCGACTATACCATCTGATTTTTCAATCCAAAAAGCATATACTGGCGCCGAATTTAGATTTCCTTTGAAAAGGGGAAGTGTATCATCTGATGGGCTGCTTAATTCTTGTTTCGTTTTAATCCAGTAGTTACCGTCGCTGTTAAGGAATCGCTCCATATAGGTAAAAGCAAATTCAACAGAAGATGGCATATAATCCGCATCTTTCGGAAGCCAAACACGAGGTGCATATGTGGTCAGATATTTAATTTTATCTGCATCATTAGGTTTTTCCAGCGGATAATTTAAAACTTCGATATTGGAATATTTACTGCCCACTTCATCTTTCACGGCCTGTACGGCAACAAAAAAAGCGATTCCCGGCCAAAGATTGAAGGAGCATTCAGTCAGAGTTTGCATGCTGATCCAGTTGATATAATCAGCATTCGGATAGGGAGCATAGTAAAGAATGTACTCCTGGCTCCCTTCCACCTCAGTCCACCGAAGGGTCATCAAATTTCCCTCCTGTTTAAGCGCTAGCGAGGGCTCCGCAGGCAATGACCAGGCAAATCCTGCAATTGCACAAAACAAAACAGCTATCATTATTGCAACACCAGTTTTGATACTAAACACGTTTTTCACAATATTACCCCCCATTTTAATTAGGTTAGTGGTTGTTTTCAGGCCAGAATCCAAACGGATAAGTCTACAAGTGTTTCTTTTTTAAACAACTCCTCCTGATTGCCCCTTTTTTTCACCTCATTTTTTTACGGCGGCACCGGGTAGGTCGGGGGTGTTACCACCCCTTCCCCCCCTAAGAACCGTACGTGATAGTTTTACCCCAGGCACTTCCGTTG
>Ga0208901_1000276_pt1 | contig 30578 bp, 26 predicted proteins | sample AntAceMetag02UKF_FD_184764 | JGI IMG/M metagenome (GOLD analysis project Ga0208901, IMG submission 184764) | Saline lake microbial communities from Ace Lake, Antarctica - Antarctic Ace Lake Metagenome 02UKF (SPAdes) (version 2) | ecosystem: Environmental > Aquatic > Non-marine Saline and...
TTATTGGCTAAAAATCAGCAAAACTGCTTAAAATCGTTTAATATCTTGTCCGTTACAATATTTTGCCAATCCGATGTCAGACTAAATAAATCATAAGTTATTGTTTTTAAACACAATAATGCATATAATCACAAATATGGACACATCAAAAAGCGTTACACTATTTGCATCTTATCAAATGATGAAATAACCCAAAATCTAGCCAGAACTCGGTTCAAGGGTGATTGGTAGGGGGGGGGGATAAACCATGGCGTTAGATGAACTTCCGCGAACTGTTGATGAAGCATTGCAGCACCTTATTAAGGAATTACCGCTTAATGTCAAAACCAAAATTGCCAAAATGGATAAATCTGACCTTAACGTCTTACATATGACCATGGGACCGCACATCAGAGATGAATTTGAATTATGGAAAGGAAACGATGAGCTATTGGAATCCTGCCGGATTTTGGGCGGTAAAGATCAACTCCACATGGACGCTGTTTCTGGAATGATCATCAATTTACTGTGGGCCAGGTTGAGACGAACACACACCGTGAGAGTTGTAAAATGATCGTCCCTATGCAGCAAACTTGATAAAGGGGTAGAGGTAAGATGCCCCTGTTTTTTTTCATGAATAATAGATGTTTGGATCAAACGACGATATTTTTTCTTCTGCAGATTGCAAAATACCCTGCCCCTATCAAAAGCAGCGATAAGCCGATTAATCCCCATTCGTTTAAAGTCGGAACTGAAATTACTGGAAGCTGCGTACTGACGGTATTACCGAACGGTTCGCCGCCTTCAAGAACTGGAGCATTCCGGCAAGCAGGAATCGAGTTACCGCAATTTGGCAAGTCCGTTCCGGACTTTACTCATCGATTATAGCAACGGCACGCGTCCAGCCGGCTGATGCTTTTTTTATTTTCACGGGAAAACAGACAATGTGGAAACCGTTCGCAGGAAGGGATTCCAGATTGTGCAGTTTTTCCAGGTGGCAGTAACCGATTTCACGACCGGCCTTGTGCCCTTCCCAGATAATATCTGGATTATGTGTTTCTGCAAACTTTTGGGCCGTGTATAGAAAAGGGGCGTCCCAGGACCAGGCATCTGTTCCGGTTACGTGTACTCCCTGTTTCAACAGGTATAGAGTGGCCTCCCGGCCCATGCCGCAACCTGCTACAACATAGTCATTTTGCCTAAAAGCAGAACCGGCCCGTGTATTCACCACGACAATATCGTAGGGTTCAATCTTGTGACCGATCCGGTTCAACTCCGCTTCGACATCAGCAGCGGTTGCTACATAACCATCCTCGAAATGTCGGAAGTCGAGCTTGACACCCGGGCGGAAACACCAGTCCAGAGGCACTTCATCAATTGTGATCGCTCGTTCACCGCGGTTCATGGTGGTTGCAAAGTGATAAGGAGCATCCAGGTGCGTTCCGTTATGGGTGATTAACTCGATCTTCTCAATCGCCCATCCCTCGCCGTCGGGCAGGTCTTCCGGTTTTAATCCCGGGAAAAAACTGCAGACCTGTTCGGCTGTCATTTTGTGATCCATATACGTGATTTTCGGTCGAAAAGGTTCAGGGTCAGAGATTGTGTCGTTATCCAGAGGAATAGAAATATCGATCAGTTTTCTGGCCATAATCAGAGTCCTTTCATGTTTTGATACCATGCATATATGTATTGAGAATTTTGGTGCGGTACGGATCTTATGGCGAATACCCGGGGTAAGTAATGCGGCTCTGAGTCAACCCTTGTCTGACCAGGGCCATTAACATTGCCACACCGCACTTGGTTGGATTAATTACTGGTATCGAAAGTCCGTTAACGAGCAGGCGTTGCCTCAAAGAATGGAGGTCTTTGGTTTTCAATTACGTTCATATCGGTTTTTCTCCTTATGGAAAAATTGATTATAATGTCGTAGTTGTCACATCCTGATTTTGCAGGCTCACTATTGTTTTGTTATTGTATGAACTACAGGAACAAAATCTTTTGCCCCGAAAAGAGATTCATAAGTGTATTCGTCAATATTATCCTTCGTAATAACCGGAATAACCGGACCAGAGCGAAACGGGAAATCTTTTCCAGCCCGTTCACCGTTAAGAAGCCTCACCATCATGTCCAACGCCATTATGCATTGGATTATAGTCTGATCAGATGGCGAGGCAATTATATTCCCTTTCTCTATTTGTTCATAGGCAGTACTTGTAATATATGTTGAAACAATTTTGGCTTTGGGATGCTTTTCTCTATTCCCACTCAGATATCTCACAGCTTCAACCGCTCCCACAGCGCAGCCGACGATATAATCAATATTAGAATTTTTCGGCTCATCCAAACAATGTTTCAGGCGCATTAATTGAACATCAGGACGGGTATCCCCATAAGACGGTTCAAGAACGGTAATTTTCTGACCCGTTTTTTTATGTTCCGACACAGCAGACATAAATCCCTCGTAAGTATCCGGAGCCCAGCCCGATTTCCGTGGACCAGGGAAGAAAGCAATCCTGATATCTTTACCTCCAGAGTCTTTTGCAATAAATTCGCCCGCTTTGTATCCCATTTTAAAAAAGGACACAAGAGCCTTTGCATTTATCGCAGGTGCGGTAATGTCATTGATCAGCTCAATGACCGGCACTCCCAAATCAGTCACTTCTGCTACAAATCTTTCCATTTTTGTGTAATCAACAGAAGCAAGGATAATTCCATCTACCTTTGTCTTCGTTGCAAGTGACATAAGCTGTTCTCTCTGATCGCCGAATCTGCTATATGCTCCTGCCGTATGCAGCGTTATTTGTACTCCTAACTCTTTTGCATGGGTGACAATTCCAAAATTTGCAGCAATCCAGTAAGAGTCTTTCAGATGTGGAAACAATACACCTATATGATAGTTCCTTTTTGGTTTCGGTGTAATCCATTTTTCGGTCACAGGGCCTTCGAGGTTTTCTGACGGAAATCCAGCCTTTTTTTTACTTGCGTCATATTTGCCGTAATAGCTGTTTACGATTATTCCATTTGCATCCGCCATTGATGCAGACAGAAAGCATAATGCCAATGGGCAGATACAAAAGGAAATTATGGTCTTTTTGATATTCATAGTTTTATCCCTAATTACGTACTGAGGATCGCACCGAAACAACGACTTTATAGAAAACCGTGATAATCAGCGCTCCCACAGCGTAAATGCCTAAAGAGATAATCAGTTCGACCCGTGTTGGAGGATATTCCATGATTGTTCCGAAGACGTTCGGGATGAAAGCCGCCGGGACGAGAATAAACCCTTTGTCGATCCATAATCCGATGAGAGCAACGGCAGAAGCCAGGAGAAGACGGCGGCGACTGGACCTTGCTCCCGGCAGGGCCAGGAGTATGATAGCGCCTAATATGGCCAGGTTCATGATCCAGTACCAGGGCGCTAGGGCGTTGTTGCCGTTTATGCCGAAGAACAGGTACCGAAAGGTCTCGGTGTATTCAGGAATATGGGAATAAAATGTGGTAAAATATTCTACGCCTAAGAAGAAGGCATCGATGATCAGGGAATAGAGCAGGATGGTTGTAAGTTTCTGCAGGACTTTTTCTCCGGGATCAAAAGAGGTGAGGGTTTTCAGAAGGGCGGAAAGGAGAATGAGGAGAGCGGAACCTGCGGCAAATGCTGTAACTAAAAAACGGGGGGCCATGACGGCTGTCATCCAGAAGCCGCGCCCGGGTGTCCCGGCGTAGATAAAGGCGGTAACCGTGTGCATGAGGGCTGCCCAGGGTATGGAAATATAGATGAGTGCCTTTGCCCACCATGGTGGAGGAACTTCTCTTTTTTCAGCGCCAAGTACGGCCCACCCTGCAATCAGGTTGATCAGAATGAAGCCTGGAATAAAGATCGTGTCATAGAACAGCATAGACCCGGGGGTGGGATTGAGGGGCACATTAAAGATGCGCATGGGCATGCCCAGATCTGAAAAAATAAAGGCCAGGCTCATGACGAGGGTTCCCACAGCGAGAAACTGCGCCAGGCAGGCAATCCGGCCGAAGGCCTTGAAATTATGCACATAGAGGGGGAGGACCACAATCAAAACGGATGCGGCTACACCCACAAGAAAGGTGAATTGGGAAATGTAAAAACCCCAGGAAACATCCCGACTCATGCCGGTCACCCAGAGCCCCTGTCGGAGCTGATACAGATAAACGAGCACGCATGCCCCGATAATTCCAAGGAGAATCAGGATCCATGCCCAGTAGCTTTTTCCTCCATGTAATGCCTTTTCAATCATTGTTTTGCTCTATATAATAACCCAAAAGATGCAATTAGCAGTTAGCCGTTAGGTATTACTTAAAAGGTGCAATTAGCGGTTAGCCGTTATCTATTAGCCGCACAAAATAAGTAACTTACGGCGCAATAGGTTAGCATCAAAAAGTGAGAATCCCAACATGGAAAAAAATGATTCAAATGCTTGATATCTTTAAGCTAACGGCTAATAGCTAAAAGCTAATTGCAGCTTTTAGGTATTAGCCAAAAGCTGATTGCTGATTTCACACAATATAAAAAACCGAAGGACGGGTGCCCAAAGAAGGCTTTCGTCGCACATGCGGTTTTTCGTCCAGCAGCCTGGATATTTCCGAAGTGGGATCTTCGAGATCCCCGAATATGAGCGCCTTGTTTTTGCAGGCTTCTACACATGCGGGTGTGCCTCCGACGACCAGGATCTCCTGGCAGAAGTTACATTTCTCCACTACTCCCCTGCGTCTCGTGGGATACGCAGGATTGATCTTTTTGATGTAGGGTCGCGGATCCCTGAAATTAAAGCTGCGTGAACCGTAGGGGCATGCCGCCATGCAGAAGCGGCATCCGATGCATCGGTGGTAGTCTATCATGACGATTCCGTCTGTTTTCCGTTTGAAAGTGGCCTGGGTGGGACAGGCCCGGACGCATGGCGGATCATCACAGTGGTTACACAGGAGCAGGAATTTCTGCGTCTTCAGTCTCTTTGAAATCCTGCTGTGGGTCCGTTCAGGAAATGCGTTCTTGTAGGGTTTTTCAAAGAGCCACATGACTTCGTGTTCCGCTTTTGGAATAGAGGGGACATTGTGCGCTTCATGGCAGGCGGCTATGCACTCCTCCTTGCAGTTTCCATTGCAACGCCTCATATCAACCGCCATGCCCCATCTCTTGGCCGTGCGGGCACGTGGTCCGGGGGACATGGTCCCCATCTGGAAGGGCAGGGCACTGGAAGTCCCACAGACAGTGGCGGCAACCGTGATGGATGCAGCGCTAAGGAATTGTCGTCTCTTTATCATTTTTATGGGCTCGTGCTAAACTTTATCAGGGTTCAAAGGTCCAAGGTTTAAGGTTCAGGGTTCAAGGGTTTGGATTCCCGCCGTTCCCCTCGTTCCCATGCTCCAGCGTGGGAATGTATAATCCTCCGGAAGAAATGAGTCCGGGTGCTTTTATGACTTTGTGCCTCTGCGTCTTTGCGTCTTGCGCGAGAACTCGTGTGAGAAGTTTCCTTCTCGATCTGACTGGTTTTTTTTCCAGCCAGAGGCGGCGGCGCAACATGACATTCCCAACAGGGGGGTGTTATATTGGAATATTCGTGGCACCGGTCACAGAAATGTTCTTTGTTTTTGTGACACCCCATGCAGGTGTCACGAAGGTTCATTCGGTATTTTACTCCATCCATGGCTGTGTAAATCAGCATCTGGTCCCGCACAACGGCTGTTCGCCAGGCGTGGAGCAGGCGCATATGGTCCGCCCGCATGAACTGCTTCGATTCGACACACTTTTTTTCCCCGGCGGGAAGCAGCAACTCGGGCAATGGTTCGTCTTGCCCGATTAAGGACCAGTAGAAAGGAAAGGTGGCAATGGCAAGGAAACCTATGATGCTTGCTATGACCCAGCCGCGATTAACCATTCAAACCTCTATCCTTTATTGTTGGGTCCACTCGGCAGCTCTTCTCCTCTAAGATCCAGGGTCCTTGGGATTTCCCCTTTCATGACAAGGGCGTTTCCAAGAAGTTCATGAACCCCTGTCACTTCTATCTCAGGCACCCAGTATTCCATGAGAGGGGGCAGGGCCGCCCTGTCTATGGCGCAGATGCAGGCGAGGGTATTCACAGCGTGCTTTTTCTGCACATGTTTCACAGCGCTGGCTCTCGCGAAACCACCCCGCATTCTCAACTCCATGTTTTCTCCTGCGTGAAGACCGGCCCCGCTTCCACAGCAGAAGGTCTGTTCGCGGATGGTTTCTTCCGGCATTTCAAAGAAATTATTGCAGGCATGATGCAGGAGGTAACGGGGTTCTTCCAGCATGCCCATTCCTCTTGCCACGTTGCACGAATCATGAAAAGTGACGCGGCGGTGATCATTCCTTGAAGGGTCGAGAGTCAGTTTTCCATGGTTTATCAGGTCGGCTGTGAATTCACAGATATGGACGGCCCCAGTGGATGCCGCGTATTCAAATCGAGTCCCTGTCACCGGAGATACCGGGGTTTCCAGGAAATCGGGGGGGCCGTTCATGGTTCCCATGTACTGGTGAAAGACCCGCCACATATGACCGCATTCTCCCCCAATGATGTATTTTACGCCTAATCTTTCGGCTTCAGCGTAGATTTTTGCGTTCAGCAGTTCGGCCACGTCATGACTGGTGAAAAACCCGAAATTTCCTCCTTCGGCGGCATAGGAGGACCAGGTGTAATCCAGGTCCATCTCATGAAACAGCATCAAATATCCCATGCAGGTAAAAATGCCCGGGTCGGCATAAAAATCACCGGAAGAGGTAACAAAAAGGATTTCCGCTCCTTTGCGGTTGATGGATGGTTCTATCTTGATTCCGGTAATCTCTTCCAGATCATCGCACAGGAAATCGATTGATTCTTTGAACGTCTGGGGTTCCATCCCGATATGGTTCCCGATACGGTGACACTTGGCAACAGCGGCTGCAATCCAGTCGATGTTGAGCCCCAGCAGGTTGAGCAGTTCGCGGCCCAGGATCGTGATTTCCGCCGTATCGATTCCATAAGGGCAGAAAAGGGAGCAACGTCGGCATTCCGTGCACTGAAAAAAATAGGACCACCACTCTTTCAGGACCTGTTCCGTAAGGTCGCGGGCGCCCACCATTTTTCCCATAAGTTTTCCGGCCAGGGTGAAATTGTTCCGATAGACGGACCTGAGCAGTTCCGCACGAAGTACAGGCATATTTTTGGGATCACCCGACCCGATGAAAAAGTGGCATTTGTCAGCGCAGGCCCCACATCGGACACAGATATCCATGAAAAGCTGTAGGGATCGAAACCGCTCTATCCGCTCTTTAAGGCCTTTCAGGATAATTTCTTTCCAGTTTTCCGGAAGCTTCCAGTCGTCATCCTCCACGCGCCAGTCCCGCGGGTTCGGCATGTGGACTGCTTCTATGTCCCTGCCTCGCGCCGCATGGCAGAAAACGCCTTCCCGGAGGGCAGCAGGAGTATCCATCCATCGGGTTTCAGGAAGATTATAGTCGATGGCGGCTATTTCTTCGGGGGAGGGGAGTTTACCTGCCAATATGTTTTACTCCTTGTCTTTAGGGGATGCTGGATCCTCGTCCAGAGGGATTCCCGCCTCCACCATTTTTTCTCGGAACTGGTTTTCCCAGTCTGCATATTTGTGATAATCGGCCGGTTTGTTCCAGGGATTGCGATGAAAAGAGGCTCGATTATTGTTGGTAAGATTACGGGTAGGAGAAAAAAACAGGCCGGCCGCGTGCATCAGTTTGCTGAAAGGAAAATAGGCTGCCAGGGAACATACGAGAAAAAAGTGAATAAAAAAAAGGACGCCGATCCCATCGGGTACTGACGGGCGGAAGGTGATAAAACCCATGGCCAGTTCTTTGACGCTCGTGGTATCGATGCCGTCCACATAGCGCATCAACACGCCGGTGGTGGCGATGGCCATGATCAAAAAAAGGGGAAAATAATCGTTTAAGAGGGAGATGTACCGAAGCTTCGGGATAAAGATCCTCCTTGCAAAAAGCAACGTGACTGCTGCCAATAAGAGCAGGCCGCTCATCATGACCTGAGGAATGCCTATCTCGAACCATCCGTCCAGGTTCTGTACGAGCCTTACGGGAGCCGGCACGGGATTGGTGAAAAAGTGCAGATGCCGGAACAGGGTTGTGAGCAGGGCATAATGGAAGGCGATGGCAAATAGCCAAAGCCATTTGGCCGAGGCATAGGAAACCGGCTGTAGATCGGTCTGTGGGCGCAGACTTAAGTTTCGAAAAAGAGATCGGAAAAGGAAAATTTCCGATGAAATGCGGAGAATTGCCTGAAAGGTAGTAAACGGATTGTCCATCCAGGAATGTTGTATCCAGCCAAGGCTCTTCTGTTGGCCACCGGTAGTGGGTATCCTGAACGGGTTAGGGGCGGTGGACCATTTTATCAGACGATGGATGAATCCGGTAAAAAAAAGAATGGCAGCGAGATAGGGTATGACGATGCCGAAAAGGCTGGTGAGTCCAAGGCCCTGGACCCCCGTCCAGGAGATCAGGATGAGGAGTATTACTGCAATCAGCGCGTACGGCAGCCCCATGATATCACCAGCTTCAACAGTTGTATTATACTCAAAAGACGCAATTAGCGGTTAGCGGTTACATAGCCGCACAAAATCAGTGATTTAGGGCGCAATGGGTAAGCATCAAAAAGTGAGAATACCAACATGGAAAAAAGTCATTCAAATGATTGAGATCTCTAAGTTAACAGCTAAAAGCTAATTGCAGCTTTTAGGTTATACTGAAAACTCCGAATGTAGTTTTTTCCCTATTTTCCATACGGATAGTAAAAGGATTTAAAATGGGTGTCAAGGTACAAAGGGCGAAAACAAGGAACTCTTAATGGAAGGGGCTGGCCGACTCTTGCCAGGTTTTAGATCCGGTTTACCATATCTTTTAAAACAGCCGGAACTTCCTCCATATTTTCGACCTTATAAGGAGTTTTGAGCGTATTGTCTCTGAAGGCGATAAATGGTACATTCGCCGCCTCGGCGGTTTCATAATCCACCCTGGAGTCTCCAATATAGGCCACTTCCGTCTTGTGAAGGTCGAAGAAATTGAGGATCTTAAAGAGGGCTTCCGGATGGGGCTTTGGATATTTTACATCCAGCGAAGATACCACGATTTCAAAAAACTCCGTAAGTTCGTTCTTCTCCAACACTTCATTAATGGTGTTGCTTCGGTTTGTGGCTATTGCAAGTCGGTAATTGATTCGCAAATATTTCAGCAGTTTTTTTAGCCCCGGTTCGATGATCATATCCTTTATGAAGGGGCTGTATTTCATTTGTAAACGATATTTCTCTGCTTCCTCAAAAAAATCCGTTTTTCTGAAAATATGTTTTACCGATTCAGTCCCAGTTGCCATATGAACAAAAGCGATCTCTTCTTCATCCATTAGGGGAAGGCCGAAGTGGTCAAGCATATGATTATAAAAGTTGACATTTGCCATTTTGGAATCAAACATGACACCATCGCAGTCAAAAATAACTGCTGATATTTTTTTTTCTTTTCCCATTAATTTTTATCCAGTGCAGCTTTAATTTTATCTGATAATATACCAATCTTAAACGGTTTTTGAATGAAATCGCAACATCCTCGATTCAAAATTTCAGAGACCTCTCCATCAATACCATATCCGCTTGAGAGAATGACTTTCACTTTGGAATCCATTTCCTTCAATCTGTCAAATACTTCCCCGCCTCCCAGGCCGGGCATAATCATATCGAGGATCACGAGGTCGATTTCCGATCCTTTTTCTGTATATATGGACAAGGCGTCGTTTCCGTTTTCAGCTGTGAAACACACGTATCCTATTTTTTTAAGCATTTCCCTGGTGACATCAATAACCCATTTTTCATCTTCCACAAAGAGGATGGTACCTTTGCCTTTTTGAAGCAATTGCGGTGGTTTTTGCTGCACATTTTCGCTTTTTTCGGAAGCGGGCAAATAAATATCAAATTGTGTTCCCTTCCCTTTTTCGCTTTTAACGGAGATGGCCCCTTCATGATCTTTGATTGCAGTGTAAGCGGAAGCAAGTCCCAGCCCTGTTCCGACACCCGGCTCTTTTGTTGTAAAGAATGGATCAAATATTTTTTCCAAAGTCTCGTTATCCATGCCCGACCCTGTATCGGCTATGGAAATCTGAACATATTTTCCGGCATTAAGGCCGTAAGACATGGCAGCGTCGTCTTTCAGCATGAGATTCCTTGTTTGAATATGGAGGTCTCCGCTCTTTCCCATGGCTTGCCAGGCATTCACATACATGTTCAGCAGGGTTTGTTCAACCTGGCTTGTGTCTGCGTCCACCGGCCAGATGTTTTCTGCAAGTCTTCTGTGGAGAACAATCTCTTTTTTTGTGCGGCTGAAAAATTCCGAACTTTGCTTCACCAGCCAGTTAAGGTCAATTGTCTTTACATTCCGCGCTCCCCCCTTGGCAAGCCCCAGAAGTTGGCGAGTAAGCCCGGACCCGCTCCTGACATATTCTTCAACCGTTTTTAACTTCTCATGATGTCGTTGTCCCAGACCCTTCTCTAATAGCATCAGGGATACGTTCCCCTGGATTGCCATGAGAAGATTATTGAAATTATGCGCGATTCCTCCCGCAAGCGTTCCCAGAGCCTCCATCTTTTTTGCCTGTACAAGTTGTTCAGCCATCCTCAGTTTATCTGTAACATCGGTTAAAATGATAATGGTTGTGGAAAGGTTGTCATTAACCACAGGAAGGATGCTGAGCGAAATTTTATGACTATTCAAGGTTATTGGGGAGCCACGAAAAATCGGTGTGGGATTTTGCGGTATCTTCGCGACCATTTTCTCGATCTCTGCACACTCCTTGCCGGTGAGAATATGGGAAATAGGGATCCCAAGCAGCTTTTCTTCGGGTATTCCCACTAACGAGATTGCTTTTGCATTCGCGTAAATAATTTTACTACTGGAAGTTACTTCTATGATACCATCCGACATGGTTTCCAGAATGGTTTCAAAATGTCTTTTTACGGATAGGAGTTCTTCGGTGATAGCCCTTGCAGAGTTGAATTTTCCTCCTATCACTTTCCCCGAAGCGCACCTGGAGGCTGCAGTATCAGGATTTTCAATGACGAAAAGGATGTTGTCAGCCATTTCCGCAATAGGCCCTTTGGCTATGCACGCGTCTACTCCGATTTCAGCGAGATTGATTTTTTCTTCCGCAACCGTGCTTGACAGGATAACGACATACGTTTTACTTAGTCTTTCCATGCCTCTAATAATCTTACACATTTTGATGCCACTGATATTGGGCATGACCATGTCTACGAAAATGATGTCGGGAGTATGGGTTTTGAGAATATCAAGAGCGGAAATGCCATCTTTTGCGGTTAGGACGACGTACTGGTCGCTCGGGAGTAAATCGACCACAAACTCCAAAATAAGTACGTCGTTATCAATGACTAAAATCTCTTTCATCGTATACTTGTCTCCCTTTACTGGTAGGTCACTCTGAACACTTCTTCCACAGTGGTTACTCCCTCTAACAATTTTCTTGCACCATCCTGACGCAATGTGGACATTCCCTGTTTTATTGCCAGCCTCTTTATGGCATTGGAGTCTGGAGTTTTCAAAATGAGATTCTTGATCTTTTCATCCAGGACCATGATTTCAAAAATTCCGGTCCTGCCTTTGAATCCCGTATTCAGGCACGCTGAACAGCCCCTTCCACAATACACCTCTTTCCCTCTCAGCATTTCCGGGCTGATTCCGATATTTTGAAGGGTCTCCGGATCTGGTATATAGGACTCTCTGCAATTTTCACAAATAACACGGACCAGCCGCTGAGCTATGATGGCGGTTACTGAAGACGTAACCAGAAAAGGTTCAATGCCCATATCAATAAGCCGCGTAACGGCGCTTGCCGAATCATTGGTGTGAAGGGTAGAAAAAACCAGATGGCCCGTCAAGGCTGATTGAATGGCAATTTCGGCGGTCTCCAGGTCTCTGATTTCACCCACGAGGATTACATCGGGGTCCTGTCTTACGATGGAGCGAAGTCCTTTAGCAAACGTGAGACCGATTTTGGAATTTGCCTGGATCTGGCCAATATTATCGATCTGGTATTCGATGGGATCTTCTATGGTGATAATATTAATGTCTGTTTTATTTATTGTGGACAGGGCGGCGTAAAGGGTCGTGGTCTTTCCGCTTCCCGTGGGTCCTGTTACAAGAATAATGCCGTGAGGCGTCCTGATGAGTTCATCAAAGCGGTCCAGACTTCCTTCAGGCATACCGAGATCGGTGGCTTTCAGCAAAACCTTGGTTTTGTCTAACAATCTCAGCACTACCCTTTCTCCGAAAGCTACCGGGATGGTGGAAACCCGGATATCTACGTTTTTATCGGCGATTCTGATCTCTATGCGGCCGTCCTGAGGCAGCCTCTTTTCCGCAATATTCATGCTGGCCATAATTTTTATGCGGGAAATAAGAGCCGATTGAATATGCTTCGGGGGCGAAAGCATATCGTAGAGAATTCCGTCCACACGATATCGAATTTTCAGTTTGTGGTGCGAATGTTCAATATGAATATCACTGGCCCTCGCTTTGACGGCCTGGGAAAGCATCAGGTTTACGAGTTTTACGACTGGTGCATCGCTCGTGTTTTCGAGGAGGTCTTCCGTGTCCCCGATTTCGGACAGTATCCTATCCGCGTCCTCTTCGTGCATGTCTTCAATAACCCGTTCAGCCGAATCACTGTTCATGTCGTAGGCGAAATTGATAATGGAAAGAATGTCTGAATAAGGGGCAAGAACAATGTCAGGGTTGTCCATGTCCAGGAGTACACCCAGATCATCCAGTGGTTGAAAAAACAAGGGGTCATTGATGGCAATGATCATCCCATTTGCATTTTTGATGGGGGCCATCCTGTATTTTTTTAAAAACTGGATAGGGATTTCCCTGGCAAATTCGGTGCTGAGCCCTTCGAGAGGAAGTGAGGGGGTTACCGGGATCTGAAACTGGATTCCCAGGGCATGGAGCAGGTCCGATTCCGTGATCTTTTCCTGACGGATCAGGATTTCCCCGATCCGACCGCCTTTCTCTTCCTGTATGCGCAGGGCGTCCACAACAGCATCTTCCTTGAGGTGACATTCCTTTTTCAGAATTTCGCCCAGCAATATATGTTCCATGGTCGCGCCTATTTGCCTTCGCCCTGGGCTGGGTCTAGTGACCCGGGTTTCTTGTACATCTTGATAACCCCTTCTTTTATTCTATCAATATGGTCTTTTTTATCGTGATAAATTGTTTGCGCCTCAAGAGGATTTTCGATGATCCTCGGGGTGAGGAAAACAAAGAGGTTCGTTTTTTCCCTCTTTTTCGTGGATGATCTGAAAAGCCAGCCTAGAAGTGGGATACCTCCTAAACAGGGTACGCTGTATTCAATATCGGTTGTGTCATCTCCAATCAAACCGGCAATAACGATTGTATTCGCATCCTTAACGATTACGGTTGTCTGTGCCATTCGCTTATAAGTAGCTGGAAGGCCACTCGTTATGTCTCCGGTTGAAATCAGTCTGGTGATTTCCTGGAATATTTTAAGTCTGACATGCCGTTCCGTACTGATCTGTGGCGTAACTTTGAGCGTTACTCCCACGTCTTTGAATTGGTAGTTCGTGTAGTTTTGCTGTGCATCTGTGATGTTTTCGCTGGTGATATAGGGGATATTTTTTCCCACCATGATTTCGGCTTCTTCGTTGTCTGTAGTGAGGATCTGAGGCGTTGAAAGAATATTGACATCCTGATCCTGTTGGTACGCGCTGACAACAGCTGCCAGATTGGGGAATTGTATCCCTGCGATTTCAATGGCTTCACCGATGACACCAAGAGAAAAGCCTGCGGGAAGGGTGCCAGTGGCCAGACCTGCGATATTTTTAAATCCAGAGCTGCTCGATCCCCCAAAAATCGCCCCGTCCTTTCCACCTGCGGACACGGACTTGGCCGCCTCCCATTCAACGCCTAATTGGAAGTCCTTATTTACGTTAACTTCCATGATCAATGCCTCTATATAGACCATGAGTCTCGGAATATCCAGTTTCTGAATGACCTCCTCCAACACGAGATAGTCATCTTTCCCTGCCATGATAACGAGAGAATTGGTAGATTTATCCGCAACAATCCGTGCTTCTTTTGAAATCAGGGGAGCTTTTCCTTTAGTGGTTTTGGCATCCTTTTTTGAAGGGAGAGATGTCAGGACCTTTGTGAGGTCTTCGGCATTGGCGTGTTGAAGGTAATAAACCCGAATGTCTCCCTCCCCCCTGGGGGGTTCTTTATCGAGCATTTTTACCAGGTTGACAATCCTCACGGTAGAATCTTCCGAGGCCAGCAATATAAGGGAATTTGTCCTTTCGTCCGGAACAATATTGATCGTATCCTGTGTTTTAGAGGTGTTCTTCTTCCTGACGCGGCTCTGTTGAAATAATGCATTTACGGATTTTGCCAGGACACTTGCATCCGCATATTTGAGGGGCAGGACGGTAATCTGCTCCCCGACCCCTTCTACATCAATGGCCTGGGTGATTCTTAATAACCGTTTGATGTTGGATAGTACGTCCGTGACGATCAGCGTTCGAGTAGGCCCATAGGCGACCATGATGCTGTTTTTGGAAATCAACGGGGTAAACAGTTTTTTGAGTTCGTCCGGGTCTGCATATTTTAACGGGATGAGCTGGGTTACGACTTTGTCCTTTGCATCCACAGCGCCCCTTTTTAATAGGGTTTCAACGTTCATGCTTCTGGCTTGCACCGTAGGTACGATTTTTGTAATGCTTCCCGCTGGTACCGCGGTATATCCGTGCACGGCAAGAACAGATTCAAAGACCTTGTAAGCTTCTTTAACGGAAATCTTTTTGGGCGAAATAATGGTGACTTTGCCCCGGACGGCCTTGTCTATGACAAAGTTCTTCCCTGTTAGTTCACTGATAAATTTGATGAAAATAGGAATGTCCACACTATCAAAATCAATCGTAACATAGGCTTCTTCCGGAACTTCCCTCCCTGCAGTTGATTTCCTGCTTTTGATTTCCTGATCCTTTTTTCCCATGGACGTCGCGTCCGATTTTGAGATTCTTTGACCGTTCGGAGGAGGTTGTATGGGAGTTGGTACGGCCTGTGTTTTTGGAGGAGAGGCCTTTATTGTGGATGTCTTCTCCGGTTTAGCCATTGTACCGGTGTTGGCTGTGGAAACCTTTTGGGATTTTTGATCGACAGGAGACGGGGCAGGGGTTATCCCGTCTTCTCCTGACACGCGGGCGCCGAAGGCGGAGGGGATACTGTTCAAAAACAGGAACGCTGCATACAGCAGGACCAAATACGCGATTTTTCGAATTTTTATCTGATTTCTTATGGGTGTCATTAATTATCTCAAATTTTTATATTCCTGGTCATGACAGTTTTTGCAGGCATCCGATCCCACGTATGTTTTAATGCCTTTGTCTTCCGCATACGTTCCCCTCCATCCAAAAAGGATTATACAGGACACGAGGAAAGAAAAGGCTGCAATTCCAATGGTTTTTTTCTTCATAGCTGCCCCTTTTTCGATAAAGTTATTGTTCCTATCTTTTCAGAAAGTTATGGGGTACGGATTGAAAATGTGCTGATTAGGATGCCGTTGTGGAAACCCAATGTCATCAAAGCATGCTGCCTGTAGGCGCCATGTTGTCCGCCGGTGGCGTGCCTGTCTTTTTTCGAATTTTTTTCCTTTCGCACCTCTCCGATTTTTCGATGGAGTTACAAAACATTTGTATCCAGCCTTTCTTCACTACTTCCGTATTCCCTTTGTAGTTATTGAAGAAACCGCATTTTTCCAAAAGTTCGCAAGCATCAGACAATGTAATCTCCTCTCATACCAGATTTTTCCATTGTGCAGCAGTATTAGAAAGCAGCGTGGTATTGTTTCCTTTTAAGGATAGTCAAGAATACTATCGCTTAAACCTACTATTCCCTTAGAATGAACTCACAAAAATTCCATATTTTATAATCATTCACAAGATTTGTAAAGTTAAGCTTTCAGCTTTCATCGATTCTTATAACCATCTGTATTGTTTCGTTTTGGCCCGGATGGAAATGCCCCCCAAAAAACATCTTTTAAAAAAATCTTGACACATTAAGTAATTTTCACTAACTAATTTAACATGCTGAATTACAGCTATATAATTATTAATATATTTTTCAAGGTAAATATTACTAACCCGAAGTTAGTGCTTCTTTTATTCGAAGTGGACGGCTTCGGGGAATTTGGAGGGACGGTAGCATGGTATACACGGATATAGAGGTTCACACGAAAGGGGCCGTCAATACGGTTACTTTGAATCGCCCGGAACTGATGAACGCTTTAAATAATAATGTCATCTTTGAGCTTATCGATGCTCTTCGTATGGTTGAACTCGAAAAAGAGATAAAGGTTGTTGTGCTGCAGGGTGCAGGAGGGAATTTCAGTTCAGGCGCCGACCGGGCGCTTTTTACGGAAGATCATTCTTCTCCTGAATGGCTAGAAGGGATGCGCCATTTTGCCCGACTTGTTCGAAAACTTCGCGAGATTCCTCAGCCGATTGTTACCAAAATCGAAGGCGTAGCTATGGGGGCCGGATCAAATCTTGCGCTTGCCGGTGATTTTGTTATTGCAGCCCATAATATGCGGTTCCGTGAAAATTTTATCCATATCGGGGTTATTCTTGATTCCGGTGGTACCTATTTTCTTCCCAGGCTTGTGGGAATGGCCAAGGCGAGGGAATTGGCTTTTCTTGGGGAAGAGATCGACGGCAGGCAAGCCGCTTCCATGGGACTCGTATATAAGTCCGTTTCAGAGGAAGACATAGATCGTGAAACCGAGCTTTTGGCCAACACCCTGGCTCAGAAATCCCTCTCTTCCCTTTCTCTCATTAAAGGGGGTTTGGAAGAGAGTTTTAATAAGAGCCTCAAGGAAATCCTGGAATGGGAAGCGGCCCACCAGGCCATCATGCTCAGAACAAAGGAGCATCGGGACATCGTTCAATTTCTTAAAACAATGAAGAAGTGAAAAGAGGTAAAATGAATGAAACCCTTCGACCTCGGAAGTCCGCGAACGGAGAGAAATCTCGTCCGTTTCCGCCGGGGCGTATACGAATAGCCGATGCATTGAGGTTCCTCCTTGAAAAGAAGGATTTCAGCGCCATTACCACCGCTGAAATTGCAGGAACCGCCGGAGTTACGGAAGCATTGATATACAAATATTTCAAAGACAAAAGAGACCTTCTCTACCAAGTCCTTCGAGAATACCTGGAAAGTTATGATGCCCAGTTCATCACGGATGTGAAAGGTATCAAAGGAGCCCTTAATAAACTGAGACGGCTTTTGTGGTCTCATATAAATGTGTATGCCACAGACCGCGTTTTCGCCAAGATTCTACTTGTACAGGTAAGGAGTTTCTCGGATTACTACAGCAGTGACCCATACAGACTGGTGAAAAAATACAGCAATGTCCTTCTGGAAATTATTAAAGAGGGAATGGAAAGCGGAGAGATCAGGAACGATATCGATCCGGGGACCATAAGACAGGTGATCTTAGGGGCTCTTGAACATGTATGCCTGACAAGCATTGTGTTTGATCGCGATATTTCCCCGGATGAACTGAGCGAAAACCTGTGCGAACTTATCTTTAAAGGCATAGAGAAGGGAGGTTAACGGTATGGGAGAATGGATGGACGGCTATTTGACAAGGCTTTCGGAAGCCCGTGCCCAAAATCTATCCGGTGGTGCAAAAGAACATGAAGCACTTCAACACGGGCTGTGTAAGCTTACGGCGAGAGAACGAATTTCCATGGTCGTCGATTCCGGAACCTTTGAAGAAATAGGATCTCTTGTAACAGATACCCGCCGCCCCTTCGATGGAAAAAAAAGGTCTGCCCCTTCGGACGGAGTGATTATGGGAGTTGCCAGAATTGAGGGGCGGATCGTGGCACTCTATTCCCTGGACTTTTCGGTCATGTCCGGCTCCCTTGGAGACCAGGGGGCATGGAAGCTGGTGGATCTAACGAAGATGGCAGGGCAGAATGGCATTCCCTTGATCGGCATAATCGACTCGGGAGGGGAGAGGCTTAGTATGAAAGATGGGGATTCAGGTTTCAACGGCCTGGGCCGCCTTCTTAAACACACCTGTTTTTACTCTGGAGTCATTCCGAGAATTACCCTTCTACTAGGTCCATGCACGGGGCTGCTTTCCATCCTTCCTGTTCTGACCGATTTCGTTATCATGAATGAACGCGCGGCATTTCTCTGGCTTGGGGGAGAAAAGAATTCGAAACCAGCGGGAACGGCTGAATTTCATATGGAAAGAAGCGGTCAATGCGACATCCTGGCATCTGATGACGAGGATGCCGTTCATTCTCTGAAAACATTGCTCGGATATCTTCCCGAAAACTGCTGGAAAAAGATCCCACAATTGAAGTCGGGGGATGATCCGGACAGAAAGGAGGAAAGTCTCCTTGATGTGATGCCGGACGATCCTAAATATACCTACGATATCCATGAAGTAATTGAAAAAATCGTCGATAATGGGGAATTCCTTGAACTGAAAGAGGAATTCGCTACTCATCTCGTGACGGGGTTCTGCAGGTTCGACGGCCGTGTTGTAGGACTGGTCGCCAATAATCCCGATGAACTCAGTGGAATTCTTGAGCCCGATTCATCGGATAAGTACGATCGGTTTATGAGGTTTTTAAATGCCTTCAACATTCCGCTGGTAACGCTGGTAGATACCACAGCATTTCCCCCGGGAGACCGGTGGGAAAGACGCGGTGTCATCAGGCATGGGGCAAAACTACTCCATTCCTATTCCCATCTTACGTGCCCGAAAATCACCATTGTTTTGAGACGTTCGTATGGAGGGGCCAATATCGTTCTGGGCTGCTCCCGAATGTTCCCGGATTTTGTCTACGCATGGCCCACGGCCGAATTTGCGCCTACGGGTCCGGAGACGGTGGTGCACGCTGTCTTTCACAAGGCCCTTGCAAAGGCAAAACAGGAGGGAAAGTATGATGCCATGTTTAACCGCTACCTCAGTATTCTTAAAGAACAGTTTTCCGTGATGAACTTAGCCAAACACTGGACTACCTACTATACGGCCCATGAGGTTATTGACCCAAGGGACACACGCCCCAGAATTATCAGGGCACTGGAGGCGGTTCAAAACAAGGTGGAAGAACTTCCGGAAAAAAAGCGATCCATCAGGCCTGCATAAAGGTTGTTATGAGATGAAGCGGATCACAATGTCCCGGTAATTGTCAACCAATTTGTCTTACCATGAAGGACATGAAGAACATGAAGAACATGAAGGGTAAAAAAAGCTTATGAAGACGTTTTTTACCCAGTTCCATGCCGGAGTGTTGGAATCGGGAAATCGCTATCGGGATTGACGCATTCAATCCGCCTTTCATTCGATACCGATCCCGATAACAATACGATAAATAACTAGCAACCAGCAACGAGTAACCAGCAACCAAACGAACATCTGAGGCCTACCATGACAGAAAAAATGGAAAATGCCATAGACAGGTTGAAGGCTATACACGAAAAAAATACCCTTGGGGGAGGTCTCGAACATATCGAGAGACAACATCGGCGAGGCAAACTGACTGCCCGGGAAAGGCTTGATTGCCTTCTGGATGAAGGAAGTTTCAGCGAGCTGGGTTCCTGTGTGAATACTACAGGCGCCAGGATAGATGGAAGGGAGTCAGAGGCGCCATGCGATGGGTCCGTTGTGGGTACGGGCAGGGTGGAAGGAAGAAAAATTGCAGTATATGCAAGCGATTTTACCGTCCTTGGAGGTTCCATTGGAACCCAGCACGGACTCAAATTTGTCAGGCTCATGGAAATGGCTGCATCCTGGGGTATTCCCATGGTCTGGTTGCTGGATTCTTCAGGGGGAAGACTGGGCTACAAGGATGTACCCATGGCCGGCATTGACTGGTGGTTTGCCCTGGAGTCGCGCTACTCGGGTCTGATTCCCCAAATCAATGTGCTTCTGGGACCGTGCATTGCGGGCCAGGCATATTGTCCTACTCTCTGCGATTTCCTCCTCATGAGCAGAGGAACGGCACATTTATGGCTGGGAGGGCCTAGAATGACGCAGGCTGCTACGTCCGAAAAGATTGGAGATGACGTGGGGGGCGCCGATTATCATATGGTCTACAGCGGCACGTGCGATCTGATTGGGGACAACGACAGGGAAACTATTCAAAAAGCCCGTGAACTCCTGGGGTTCCTGCCGTCCAACTGGAGGGAAAAACCTCCTTACAGAGAAACTGCCGATGATCCCGACAAAGACATAAATGACCTGGTCCGGATTGTTCCCGATGATTGTGGCGAACCTTATGACATGCATGATGTGATCCGATTGCTTGTGGATGATGGGAATTTTTATGAGATTAAGGACCAATACGCTAAGAACCTGATTACCGGCTTCTGCCGATTCAACGGCGAAACCACAGGGTTGGTGGCAAACAATCCGACAGAATCAGGAAGTATGATGGAGATTGATTCCTGTGACAAATACTACCGTTTTCTCCAGACGTTGGATGCTTACGGAATTCCGTTGGTTACTCTGGTGGATACGCCTCCCTGCCTACCAGGCGAGGAACAGGAAGCAAAAGGTCTATTAAGACATGTGGGGAAGATTATCGACCTTTATGCCACATGCACCATTCCAAAAATAAGCGTTGTTCTTCGGGAGTCCTATGGGGATGCAGGGAGCATCGTTATGGGAGGGGTGAAGGGAATGGGAGTCGATCTTTCTTATGCCTGGCCCAATGCGCGGTTTGCCATTGAGGCCTCGACCCTGGATTACCGGGAGGCATACGGGAAAGGAATTGAAGAGGATGCCCATGAAGGGTATTTGAACAGGGCAAGGGAGAAAATCGATGTCTTTGAAGCGGCCGGAAGCTGGACCGCACAGGTGGTGGACGAAATTATAGAACCGAAAGATACGCGAAAACGGATCATTGACGCCCTGGACCTTACGAGAAAGAAAACGGAAAAACTGCCTAAAAGGGCGGTGAGCCATGGGACGGGACCCACATGAATAGACTGGAGGAAAGAACCTTGCGTGAAATAGAAAAAGACAACGATCGAAAAGAAGTGAGAGCTCCCATGTCCGGGATATTTTACAGAAGTCCCGCCCCCGATCAACCGCCGTATGTGGAGATAGGGGACATTGTCAAGAAAAAGCAAGTGTTGGCGTTATTAGAGACCATGAAGGTTTTCCAGAAGGTTAAATCCCCCGCAGCAGGAAAAATTGTCGAGATTGCGGCGGTAAACGAAACCGCATTAAAAGATGAAGAACTCATGTTTGTGATTGAGGTTGAGTAGAATGTTCTCAAAGATACTCATCGCAAACCGTGGTGAAATTGCACTGAGGATAGCTCGGTCGTGCAGGGAGTTAGGGATAAAGACCGTGGCTGTGTATTCCGAAGCAGATAGGGCATCCCTCCATCTCAAACTGGCTGATGAAAGCGTGTGTATCGGTCCTCCTGATAGTCGGAAAAGTTATCTCAATGCAGAAAATATCTTCAAAGCTGCCCATGAGACCGGGGCGGAAGCCATCCATCCGGGGTACGGATATTTAGCGGAAAGCCATACCTTTGCCCTTGCCTGTTTGGATCAGGGTTTCGGTTTTATAGGCCCGACTCCGCAGAATCTGAAGATAGCCGGGGACAAAATCGTCGCTCGGGAGATGATGGAGAATGCAGGTGTTCCGGTCATTCTCGGAAGTTCAGGCCCTGTGGGGAGCATTGGGGAAGCCCGGATTGAATCGGAAAGGATAGGATATCCCGTGATGCTGAAATCAGCGGGAGGGGGAGGGGGACGCGGGATCCGAGTTTGTGAGAATGCGGATGCCCTGGCGGAAGAATTTCCCATCGCGGGAATGGAGGTACGTGCTTCGTTTGGAAACGGTGAGCTGTATGTGGAAAAATTTATCGCTGATCCTCGGCATATTGAATTTCAGATCCTCGCGGACAGAGATGGCAATACGATTCACCTGGGGGAGCGGGAGTGTACTATTCAGAGACGTTTTCAGAAGCTTATTGAAGAATCGCCTTCTCCCTTTCTTACCTCTCGATTGCGTGAACAGATGGGGAATGCCGCAGTGACCGCTGCCCGTGCTATTCACTATTTTAATGCAGGCACTGTGGAATTTCTGGTGGACGGAAACGAAAATTTCTATTTTATGGAGATGAATGCCCGCATCCAGGTAGAACATCCCATCACTGAGGTGACAATGGGACTGGACCTGGTTAAAGAACAGATCCGGCTGGCATCGGGTGAGGTGCACGGTTCTCTGAGTCCTCTTGAACCAAGAGGCTGGGCCATTGAATGCCGGATTAATGCGGAAGACCCAGAGAGGAATTTTGCTCCATGTCCGGGAACCATAAAGGAGTATCATCCGCCTGGGGGATTTGGTGTACGATTAGATACCCATCTGTACCAAGGCTATGAATTGCCCATCTATTATGATTCGCTGCTTGCCAAGTTGATTTCCCACGATCGGACCAGGGAAGGGGCTATCAAGATCATGAAAAGAACCCTTGAGGAATTCAGGATTGGGCCGGTGAAAACAACCATTCCGCTTCACTTGAAGATTATGGACGATCCCGATTTTCAGGCTGGGAATTTCCATACCGGTTTCATCAAAAAAATCGTACCGGAAGAAGAGGAAGACTAATTAAGGGGAATCCGATGGATTTTGAACTTACGGAAGAACAGAGGATGCTGAAGGAAACGGTTGGCCGGTTTGTAGACAAGGACGTGATTCCTTTAGCGGCCGAAATCGATGAGCAGGAAAGGTTTCCAGAAGAGAACTTCAAGTCCATGGCCGACATGGGTTTCTTCGGGATCACCATTCCGGAGGAATACGGGGGCAGTGGTTCTGATTTTCTCTCCTGTGTTCTGGTTATGGAAGAACTGGCAAGGGGTTGCGTTTCCACTGCCAATACTTACGGGTCCCACGCCATTTTGTGCACGGAAAACATCTTCAGGAATGGCAGTGAAGAACAGCGGCGAAAATATCTGCCGGATCTGATCAGTGGCAAGAAAATAGGCGCCCTTTGTATCACTGAGCCTGAGTCGGGTTCCGACGCCCTCTCAATGCGAACAAGGGCTGTGAAAAAGGGGGATCACTATATCCTTGATGGTACCAAGATGTTTATTACCAATGGCCCCATCGCCGATCTGGCTGTTGTATACGCTAAGACCGATCCTGATGCGGGCCAGAACGGCATCTCCGCATTCATTGTTGAAAAGGATTTTCCCGGATTTTCAAGAGGCCGAAATCTGAAAAAGATGGGGGTGAGGGGATCTTTGACAGGGGAGTTGATTTTTGAAAGTTGTCGGGTCCCGGCTGAAAACCTCCTTGGTGAAGAAAATAAAGGTATTCGGGTTCTCATGAGCGGTTTGGACAGAGAGAGGATACTCTATTCCATTGCACCCATAGGGGTGGCCCAGGGGGCATTTGATCTCGCTTTCAGGTATGCATCAGAAAGGGTCCAGTTTGGAGCCCCTATCATCAGTTTTCAGATGATTCAAGAGTTGTTGGCGGATGTGGCCACAGATATTCAGGCAGGCAGGATACTGGCTTACTGGGCGGCCGTTATGGCGGAATCGGGCCGCAGTGTGAGGCTTGAAGCATCTTATGCGAAGCTTTTCGGCGCCAGGGTTGGCGTGGAAGCTGTAGGCAAGGCGTTACAGGTCTTCGGTGGGTACGGTTTCATGCGCGAGTTTCCCATAGAACGGATGTACCGGGATGTGAAGGGGATTGAATTCGGCGCAGGGACCAATCAGATTCAGAAACTCATTATTATTCGGGAATTGATGCGGACTCAAAAAGGTTCATAAAGACAGGCAATTTCAGATACGTGTCGTGAAAACAGGATTGAACCGGCAAGATGCCAAAAGGAAAAGGTCAAACGTTTTGCAGTGATTAGTTCAGATTGTTCACCGCGGATTTCATGTTTTTTTATCCTCTGCGTCTCTGCGCCTCTGCGAGAGACCCTGTCTGGAAAGTTTCTTTTGAATGAAAAGGAGGAAAGGCTATGGAAGAGAGAATCTGGCAGAAATCATACCCGGAAAGTGTGCCTGTTACTGTCGATTATGAAAAGATCACCTTGCCTGAAACCTTGAAGCGGACTGCGGGAAAGTATCCCGAAACAGTAGCCCTGATTATGATGGGAAAGAAGATTACATACAGGGAACTGGATGAACTTGTAGATCGGTTTACTACTGCCCTGGCGGATCTGGGTCTCAAAAAAGGGGACAAGGTAGCCATTATCCTTCCGAATATGCCCCAGGTGGTGATTGCTTCCTACGCGGTTTTTGCCCTGGGAGCGGTGGTGGTTATGAACAACCCGCTTTACACCGAGAGCGAGTTGGAACATCAGCTCAACGATTCAGAATCTACCCTGTGCATTTGCATGGATCTTCTGGTGCCGCGTGTTTTGAAGCTCAAAGAAACGACAGGCATAGAAACTGTGATTGCCTGCCATATTCTTGATTATCTGCCCTTTCCCAAAAAACAACTTTTTCCTTTCGTAAAGAAAAAGATGCATAGAAAAACGGACCCCAATGAAGGTGTTTATGACTTCTTGGATCTCATTAAAAAATATCCGCTGAATCCTCCGCCAATGGAAGTTGCGTTCCATGACCTGGCGGCGCTTCTTTACACGGGCGGAACTACGGGTCTCTCAAAGGGTGTTATGCTCACCCATGCCAATTGTTGCATCTGCGTTCAGCAATTGAAAGCCTGGCTTTTCGATGTGGTAGAGGGAAGGGAAAGCCTTTTAGGGACTTTTCCTGTTTTTCATACAGCGGGTTTCACGACAGGCATGAACACGGCCATATACAGGGGACTTACTTTGATTTTGATCCCCCGTCCGGAGCCGGGAGCTGTCCTTGAAATGACCAGAAAATTTAAACCGGACTGGTTTCCGTGCGTTCCAACCATTTTTGTGGGGGTCCTCAATCATCCTGATTTTTCCAAAACGGACTTTTCTTTTGTCAAAGGTTGTCTTTCAGGGGCCGCGCCTCTTGCTCTCGAAACCATTGCCCAGTGGAAAGAATCCGTCGGTGCGGGGATTGTAGAATGTTACGGCCTTACGGAAACCGCTACCCTGTCCCATGCAAATCCCTGGCGGGGGAAGGTGAAAGTGGGAAGCGTGGGGATTCCGGTACCTGATACGGATTGCAGGATTGTGGATGTCGAAACCGGCGAAAAAGAGATGCCCCAGGGTGAATCGGGAGAAGTCCTACTCAAGGGTCCCCAGGTCACCTCTGGGTATTTCAAAAGTCCCGAGGATACGGAAAATGCCATTCAAGATGGGTGGTTGTACACCGGCGATATTGGATACATGGATGAGGATGGATATCTTTTCATTGTGGATCGGAAAAAAGATTTGATTATTGCCGGGGGGTACAATATCTATCCGAGGGATATTGATGAAGTTCTGTATGAGCATCCTGCTATTCAGGAAGCCTGTGCCGTGGGCATCCCCGATACGTATCGGGGAGAAACGGTCAAAGCCTTTGTTGTCGTGAAACCGGGAGAAAAACTCAGTGAAGAAGAAATCATTGCCCACTGCAAGAAAAAACTCGCATCTTACAAGGTTCCTAAATTTATTGAATTCATGGATGAGCTTCCTAAGAGTACGGTTGGAAAGGTGCTGAGGAGAAAACTGCGGGAGATGGAGTTGGAAAAGGCGAAGCAATAACGCTTTCGTAAAACGGAGGAAATATGGAAGGATATGATGCGGTCGTCATTGGAGCGGGAAACGGAGGGCTTACTGCTTCCACAGCCCTTGCTCAGAAAGGGCTCAACGTTCTGCTCCTGGAAAAGCATAATGTTCCGGGCGGATGTGCCACCAGTTTTTGCAGAGGGCGTTTTGAGTTTGAGGTGGCCCTTCATCAGTTAAGCGGCATGGGAACTGTGGAGAAACCGGGCCCCCTTCGAATGGCGCTGGGCAGCCTGGGAATCTTGGACGACCTGGAATTTGTGGAGATGCCGGATCTGTATAGTGTGGTAATGAGCGATGGTTTTAACCTGACGCTCAAGGCCGATAGAAACCAGGTTGTTATGGCTCTGCAAGAAAGGTTTCCGAATGAAAAAGAGGCCATCATTGGGTTCTTTGATCTCTGCTATCAATATGCCCAGGAAATGTTAGGGGCATTCTATTTCAGAGATCCTGCCCCTTCACGGGAGAAATTCCCCGTCCTGTACGAATATGCATTCAAGACGGGGAGTGAAGTACTGGATACTTTCTTTTCTGATCCGTTGCTCAAAGCGGTTCTTTCCGTATACTGGGGGTATGTTGGACTTCCACCCAGTCGTTTGGCATTCCCTTACCTCGCCATGCTTTTCTTCGTCTACATTGAATTTAAGCCGTTTCATATAAAAGGAGGGTCTCAGGCCCTGTCCAATGCCATGCTAAACCGTTTCCAGAGCTACGGTGGGACAGCCCGATTTCAGTGCGGCGCAAAAAAAATTATTGTGGAAGATGGTGCTGTGAAAGGGGTGATTACGGAGGAAGGGGAGCGGATCCCCACCCGGTTTGTTGTTTCCAATGCCTCGCAGGTGTCCACCTACACGCAGCTTATTGATCCCAACCATGTGGAGGAGAAAGCACTGAGAGAAATGAGAGGACGGAGCCTCAGTCCCTCGGCCTTCACTTTGTTCGCAGGGTTTGACTGTGATCCAAAGGATATGGGCATTACCGAAACCACGACATTTTTTCTGGAAAACATAAACTTTGATGATGGGGTCCTCAGCCGGATGAGGGAGATTGAAATCGGTGATCAGCTCATGGTGTCGAGCTGCTACGATGTGGCTGATCCCGATTTTTCGGCGCCTGGAACTTCACAGGCTAATATTGTAACCCTCAAATATGGTGAACCCTGGTTGAGCATTCCCCCTTCCCGGTATCATGAAACAAAATTTAAATGTGCAGAAGAAATGCTTCAAAGAGTGGAAGCGATCTATCCGAATGTACGTGAGCATATGGAAGAACTGGAGGTCGCGACCCCGTTGACGCATATGCGGTATCTGGGACACCCAGCTGGGGCCATTTACGGATTTGAGCAGTACACCAAAGACTCCATGTTTTTTCAACCGGGAAGATATTCCTCCGTTGAAGGGCTTTATTTCGCCGGCGGTTGGGTGGGAGACTGCGGTTTTCAGCCCACGCTTGAGACCGGTTTGTCGGCAGCCAAAACGATTATTCGAAAGCTCGAAAAGGGATAGGGGGAAGAAATGGCAAAAAGAATTTTCGAAGATTTCGATGGATATGAAGGTATCGTGAAGGAGAGGGAATACAGTCGGAAATACGGGGTTGGCTATTCAGTGGAAAGCCATTCCGTTGAACTGCTCATCAAGCGTTACCACCCGGCAAAACTGGTTCTGCGAGTCCAGGATATCATAACGGAAACGCCTTCTACTAAAACACTGCGACTGAATTCTGAAGATGGCTACTTGCCGCCTTTTCTGGCAGGGCAATATGTCTCGCTGTCTGTGGAGGTAAATGGCATCAGGACCAGCAGGCCTTACAGCATTTCTTCACCACCCAACCAGATTGGTTATTACGATATTACGGTACGCCGGGTTGAAGGTGGACTGGTTTCCAATTATCTGTTGGATCATGTTGAAAAAGGAGATCTTTTGGTTGGGTCGGGTCCCTCCGGTCATTTCTATCACAATCCTCTTTTTCATAACAAAGAGATGGTCTGTATTGCCGGAGGCAGTGGGATTACGCCGTTCATGAGCATGATTAGCGAAGTGGCAGATAAGGGTCTGGACCGTACGATTACCCTTTTCTACGGCATCAAGAATCTGGATGATGCCATTTTTCATGAGCGGCTCAGCTTGCTTTCCTCCCGGTTCAAGGCGTTTCAGTATGTTCCGGTTATTGAAAACCCTTCGGAGAGATACGAGGGAGTTAGCGGCTTGATCACCGCTGATCTGATGAAAGGAACCTTGGAAAATACAGATGGAAAAACCTTTTATCTCTGCGGACCGCAGGGTTTGTATGATTTCTGTATTTCCGAATGTAAGAAGATGGGTCTTCCTGATCGGAAGATCAGGCGGGAGGTCTATGGGGCGCCGCTTCAAATATCTCATGATCCCGGATGGCCCCGGGATGTAAAAGAGGAAGACCTGTTTGAATTGAAAATAGCAGGAAAGGACATCGTCAAAGCCAGAGCCGGGGTTCCCTTGATAACCACCCTGGAAGAAGAAGGTGTTCTGGTTCCTTCAGTCTGCCGGTCCGGGGAGTGCAGCATGTGCAGGGTAAAGGTGATATCCGGTAAAGTTTTTCAGCCTTCCGGTGCCCTTGTGCGAAAGTCTGATCGAAAATTCGGATACGTGCATGCCTGCGTTTCGTATCCTTTGGAAGATCTGGAGATTATCTTATAAGAGGTTCCCATGTTCAAGACGGAAATTACAGAAATGTTCGGGGTCAAAAGAAGATCAAGAAGAAGCTGATAAACAGGCAGGAGTATGATACAACGCTGTTCGGAATTGCTTCACAGGATGGGAAAAGAGGCTGCCATTGTCCTTGAAAAAGCCGGGGGGATGATTTTGTAGAGGAAAAATAGGGTTCAGCGTGGATTAGCGTGAAGAAACCCTTTTTTCGGAACCGAGGTTTCAGGTGTCAGGTGTCAGTACCTACTATTCCTGATTTTCTGGTTCTAATAAGCATAACTATTTGTTATTATGTTGAATTGGACGATTGCGGCCAGGTTTTTTGCTGACACCTGACACCTGACACCTGGAATCTGAGTATAGTCTATTCGAGAATTGATGAAAATATCACGTTAACCCGACATGAGCCGAAAAAAAGGAGCAGACTATGAGCGAAGAACTGACTGGGACGAAGATGGTAACCTATCACAGGGATGGCCATGTGGCCTTCATCACCCTGAATCGAGCAGAGAAAAGAAATGCCATGAACGGAAAACTCTGGAAGTCTCTGGGGGATGCCGTGGGAATGGCTGAGAAAGACGAAGAAGCGCGGGTTGTTGTTCTCAGAGGAGAAGGAAAGGCTTTTTCCGCTGGACTTGACCTGGGGCCAGAGAACGAATTGATGTCTGTCATCGGCGGTACGCCCGGAGCATCCCAGAAATTGGCGTTTTTTGAAATGGTCCTTGAAACGCAGGAAATCCATAATCGCCTGGAGCGACTTTCTAAGCCCACTATTGCGGCTATACACGGGTACTGCCTTGGCGCCGGTCTTGAACTGGCCGTTTGTTGCGACATCAGGATCTGTTCTGCCGATGCGGTATTCGCCCTACCGGAGGCGACCCTCGCTATTATTACCGATGTGGGGGGACTTCAACGATTGCCTAAAATCGTGGGTCGGGGCCACGCAAGGGAAATTGCTTTCAGGGGGCACCGTTTTGACGCCGAAAAAGCAAGGACAATCAATCTCGTAAATGATGTGTATCCTGACAAGGAGGCATTGTTTGCAAAGGCCCTGGAAATGGCAGAGGAGATTGCCGGAAATCCTCCCCTTGCCGTTCAGGGCGCTAAAGAGGTGCTTCTCTATGATGAGGATGCTACGCTCGAACAATCGTTGCAGTACAATGCGGCCAGATCATCTATGATCCTGCCTTCTGAAGATCTCTTTGAGGCCATGGCGGCCTTCATGCAGAAACGAAAAGGGTCGTTTAAAGGGAAATGACTATTTGGAACCCTGAACCTATGAACCTTGAACCTGTCAGCCAGGTTGTACGGTTGTAAATCGCAACCGTTGGCAAAAAAGGTGTCAGGTGTCAGTGTTCAGGAATCTGGGGTTTCCACTTTTTTACCGTCAGGACGCCCAGCGGGTCAGTTCCTGTCTTGATCAGATCCCTCTGAAAATATCCAGGGCAGGGCTGACACCTGACACCTGACACCTGACACCAAATAGCTGTAACATAAGAATAGGCCCGGAAAAACCATGGAAATGTTAACAACCAACAGTCTTGATCTATACCCAAGCTGAACCAGGAGAACCAAATGAGTGAAAAAGCCGTAATTTCCTGCGCCCTCACGGGTGTGCTGACCGACCCTGCCGTCCACCACGTGCCTGTGACCCCTGAAGAGATGGCAGATCAGGCGCAGCAGGCGTTTGATGCGGGGGCCTCCATTGTCCACTGTCATTTCAGAGATCAAAGAGAAGGGATGGGACATCTCCCCACGTGGGATCTCCATACGGTGGGAGATATCCTGGCCGCTATCAAGGATCGTGTTCCGGAGATCATCATCTGTATGAGTACCGGGGTGATGGGTCCCGACATATCCGGTCCCATTGCCTGCCTTGAAAAATTCAAGCCTGAAATGGCCGCCTGCAATGCGGGTTCTTTAAACTACCTCAAGCTTCGGTCAAACGGTTCCTGGGCGTGGCCGCCCGCGCTGTTTGACAACAGCGTGGAAAAGGTAAAAGGTTTTCTGGATGTCATGACTGCCAACGACGTGGTTCCCGAGTTTGAATGTTTTGACTCGGGAATCGTCCGCAGTGTGGGCCTTTATAAAAGAAACGGTATGTTCGATGGAACCGCGCACAT
>Ga0208901_1000277_pt1 | contig 30521 bp, 26 predicted proteins | sample AntAceMetag02UKF_FD_184764 | JGI IMG/M metagenome (GOLD analysis project Ga0208901, IMG submission 184764) | Saline lake microbial communities from Ace Lake, Antarctica - Antarctic Ace Lake Metagenome 02UKF (SPAdes) (version 2) | ecosystem: Environmental > Aquatic > Non-marine Saline and...
TATCTAGGTCGAAATAAATCTCCTGCCTTTTCCCATTAAAAAACTAAAATACAAAATCAGTTTTAATGGCTCTTTTTGATAACTTTGCAAACATACGAGGTCGAAAAATAGGTTTGAGAGTGAGGATTTATTATCATTGAGAACAAAGATTAAAGTGAGGGCGAATGCATTGCAAATGCACCCGAGGGATGGTGGTGATTGAGTATTGTCCGGATAATTATCGGATTGGGTATTGAGTGTTGAAGTTTATAACGTTGAAAGTTGGGTACTGAGTGTGATAAAACCAATAGCTATTAGCCAAAAAATTACAATTGCATAAATTAGTGTATTACTATTGAAATAGCAGGGATATAATACATTTTCTTCTTGTTTTTCCCCTTATAGTTTGTTGATACTTTTTGATTATTCGTTCTCCACCTACCTTTTGAATATATCCAATTTTGACATGAATCTTCTGATTTAACATAATTTAAATATGGAGAATACAAATCACATGTTTCATCTTCTACTTCTATCGAAGTCAAATTATCAGGTATAATCAACAATTCAAAACCTATATAAATTCCATTACTATCAATCGTAAGGTTATACTGTTCAAGGTTAACTTTTATTAGTTGTTTGCTTTCTGTGGATTTTATTATTAATGGTATACTTAACAAGTCCACGTTTGGCTTTACGTTTTTACCAGCTTTAATTATTCTTAACCTAAAAGTTGCAGGTAGCGAAAAATTACTTACTGATAGCCATACTTCCTTAATTCGATTATAGTTAAGATATTCTGGTTCATATGGAAAATATATTGCTTCAATAGTTGGCTCTTTGGGGCGAGTTGGAATCCAATGATTACTTGATATAGAGTCGACAGGAGCATATCTTATAAAACAATTTCGCTTTTTAAATTTGTTAACAACTGTAATTTTCTCTTCTTTGCTCATTAGATCAGAACGGATAACAACCTCTTCAAGATTAAAAGTTTGGTGTAACAATTGAATTCGTAAAGGCGAATTTCCAATTTTGTTAATACATATTTTTTTTGACTTATATCCGACATAGGAAAAGACTATCGTGTCATGGGTGAAACATCCGTCATACATAAGCTCAAAATACCCTTCTTTATCAGAAGTTGTTCCGTTAGCACAATGCAAAACCATAATATTTGCATATGACAAACCTTTTTTTGTATCATTATCAATAACACGACCCGATATTTTTACAGATTGGCTTTTCGTAGTAGCAGGCAAGTAGTAAAACAGGGGAAAAAGAACAAAAAATTTAATCAGTATTGATTTCATATTATTCTTCTTGTAAAATATCTTTTATGTAGCTTTCGAAAAAGAAACTATTTCCTTCGCTTATAGTAAAACCGTTGTTACATACTAATGAACTATCAATTGTAAACATAAAAGGAATTTCTTTCTTATCAAATTGGGCACATAAAGAATCAGAACAGAAAAGAACCTCATAATTATTAGTATCTTGGATATAGTTTGCAATATTAAAACTTAAATCTGATGACAATATTATGACTTTACAGTTATTTCTATTCAATATATTGAAACTTATTAAAGACAAGCAATTGGAAATACATGGAGAGCAAAATGATTCATGAATGCGAAATACTATTTGCTCTTTTCCATCTTTAAGTATTTCATTTAATGAATATTCTATACCATTTTTATCAAATAGCCTATCATTACCAGTTAATATAGAGTTATTAATTAAAAAACTATTAGAAACATTTTCCCTAATATCGTTTAACTCTATAAATACTTCATCATAATTATTCTTTACTACTGAATTTAATACTCGCAATTCATCATTTAAATTTTGACTATTTGCTAAACTATTGTAGAGCATCACAATAATGATTGTTAATATACTAATCGCTAATATGATAATTTGTTTCATTTGAATTATTGGTTAATTATCAAACAATTCATCACCAATATCAAAATAACTGAAATAATCGAATTCTGATTTTGGATTGATTGTATAAATTCGTTTATTAATTTCATCAACTACGAATTCGCCCTGGGCAATTATACTTTCATTTAGATAATATTGACAAATCGGTATTCCCTCCCAATTAAATACATCAATACTTACATTATTACAATCATTGTTATCAAAGTCGGCTAAACTACAATTAAAATTAAGCGCATAGATATATGAATCTGTTAAAAAAACATTTATAAAATATATCTCTGTTTCTTCATCAAACAAACCTGTTTTAATATTCATGTTTGGTTTACTACGATCTGTATACACTATTGAAATAATATTATTCATATCCTCATTATAAACATCAATAATTGGTGAATAAACATATGATTTCACAAAATGAGATCCATCAGGTTTAATTTTAATAGTACCACGCTTGTATTCTTGTAACAGCCCAACATCTTTTATTCTATCATTATATTTCTCATCATTATCCATCAAAAAAGGCTTCCATTTTAAGCTCCTGATTGATGAATTATATATAAAAAATTCGCCATGAGGATTACATCCTCCTCCAACAAAAATAGTATCATTTATAGCAATTACATTAACTGCATCATAAATCTCAGGAGGCAAAAAAATTGTCTTCTCCACAACGTATATTAAACTATCAACGGCTTCATTAATATTTACTAAAGTCATTTTCATTAAATTCATTTGAAAAACCCAAGCCTTAGTTACACCATCTTTGCAAAAAAACTGATCCCAAATAACAGAATTATTAATATCATATGGTCCGGATCCTTGTTTTCCAAAACTACCGATATATTCAAAGTTTGGCAAATCATATAAGTAAAAATGCGGATCGTTCTCAGTATCACAGTAAAGTAAAAGCGAATCACAAATACTAATAAAATTTGGAAAGAAATTATTATCAATTTGGGGAATTGGATTTCCAGTCAATGATATAGTTTTGGGAAATTCATCAACAAAAACAATATTATCTCTTTCAATTGTTTTTGAACAATTAACAAAAAAGAGAATTACAATAGATAGCAATAAAATTTTACGTTCCATTACAATTGCTTCGTTAATAATTCTAAATAGTACTTTCTCAAAACAGTATTATTAAAAGGGGAGCCAACCAAAACTATTTCATTATTTTCATTTAGCAGAAAAACAGACCTATCGTATTTTTCTAGTTCATTCATTTTAATAAATATGCCCCCAGCATCATGAAAAACGGGAAACGAAAAATTATTAATATCAATTTGATAATCTGAATATTCAGAAATATCTCCCGCAGCTATATAAATTATATTTATGTTTGGATACAACTTCTTAAATGCTTCTATTTCTTTCAGTCTTAAAACGCATGGGCTGCAATTTAAATATCCTGTACAAACAATCACATTTCCGCTTTTCAAAACGGAACCGTTTATGGGTTTATTATTATAAACATATAAATTTTTAGAGAATACTACCTTCTTACGATTTACACCTTTAAAGTTTAACATGTATTCATTAACAAAGCCTGTTTCAAATTGGCAAGTAACGAAAGTGCTAATAATTAATATGATTACAATTGTTTTATAGAACGTAATGTTCATCTAAGCATGGAATATTATCATTAAGAATAACGGATTATAAGAACCATCAAAAACACATCCTCTTTCCTGCTAAAGGTCTGGTTTCCAGCAAGTACTACGAACATTAAAATTTGTAAAATGTACCTGACAATCACTACAAACTCTTTTCCAAAATGGAAATGAACCACTGGTATTATAACTCACGCAGCTTTTCCAATTTCCTGTTGGTGAGACATCACGAATAGGTAGTAAGTTTGAGTCAGAATCGCCATACATAGCCTGAACACTAAAAATAGTTAACATCATTGTTAAAAAACCAACTACAATAGATAGAAATCTATTTTTCTTTTTTGTTTTCATAGAAATAATTTTAAAAGGTTAAAGATAATTATTTACGAAACATGTATCGAAGAGCATTTATCAGGGTTTGCCGGCTAATAGTTACCTGTTTTGCAATTGTTTACTTGTTTCAATGGATATACCGGTCATATTGTGCCACCTGTACCGGGCATGTTGTGCCACTTAAAACAGATGTAATTTCAAGACCAAATTTACACATTAATTTATAAGTTTTATCTACATTAATTTATTTTAAAAATTCACATTAATTTGTTTGAGTTTGTTTTTCCTTAGTGATTCACCTTTTAGTTGTATTCGGTGTGATGAATGAACAATACGGTCAAGTATTGCATCAGCAATAGTTCCTTCTCCAATTATGTCATGCCATCCTGAGATGGGTATTTGTGAACCAATGATAATTGAACTACGGTCATGTTTGCATTCGATTATGTCCATTAGATTTTGCCGTGATTGATTGTCAAAAGCTGACAACCCAAAATCATCAAGGATTAAAAGTTCTGCTTTTTCAATCTTCATTAGATGTTTGGTGTAACTACCTTCGAGCCTTGCGAGTTTTAAATGATCCATTAGCCTTGCAGTATTGTAGTAAAACGTTCTTTTGAGCATCATGCAAGCCTGGTTGCCCAAGGCTTGAGCCAGGTAACTCTTCCCTGTACCAGTAGCCCCTGTTATAATCACGTTTTCATGGTTTCCAACAAAGTCTAATAAAGCCAACCTCTCAAAAGTGTTTTTGTCCAGTTGCCTGTTAGCTGAGTAGTCAACATCTTGAATATTGGCCGGATAACGAAATTTGGCATTTTTAATGAGGTTTTTGATTTTTCTGTTTTGTCTGTTCTCCCACTCCTGTTCAACAAGCATGGCAACATACTGGTCAATGGTGTATTCAAGGTTGATGTTATTTGTTGTGTTTGTGTAGTGCATCTCGGCCATCCCACTCAAACGCATTTGCTTCATTTTTTCGATTGTATTTTGATTATTCATTTTCGTTTTTTTTAGTTATAAAATTCAGCTCCCCTAATATTAATGTGCCTTGTAATATGAGGTTTTGCAACTGTTGTTTGATCTGCCATGTCCATTTTATTTGCGAGGATATTTTTAATAATGTGATACCCGTGACGGGACTGGTTTAGTGCCATCTTGCATGCGTTATCAAGCCTTTGAGATGTGTATAATGATTTTAAGTTGATTACACCAAGACATTGTTTGTAGGCTATCTCGGGATATGAAGCTTGTTGTAAAAGTTTATCAACATATGCCTCAACATAATCACCCGATTTTTTGGCCCAACTTAAAAAATAGTTCGGGCTCCAGTCTTGGTAAAATTTATGCGAGCTGCTTAGATGTTCGTCTTTTTTTGTATAAGATCCTTTTCTGTAATTGCGTTTATGCATAGCAATGCGATCAGAGTTATAATAAATCTCAACATCTTCTGAGTTGTATTGAACTTCAACATGCTGTCCAATATAACGAAACGGAACACTGTAGTAATTTTTATCCTCGTGTAAATACACAAAACCCATCTTTTGCACCTTTGCCTTTTTATATTCTTTTAACTCATAAGGTTGTGAGGGCAGTGCTTCGAGATAGGATTTTTCAATATCAATAAATTGTTTGTAGCGACTTGTTTCCAGTTGCACCATTTGATAATTGTTATACTCAATCAGTTTTTCACTAATGGCCTTGTTTAACGTTTCTATGCTAAAAAATGTCATTTTGCTTAAAGGATAAAAAATACGTTGATAAACCAATTTAACAGCTCCTTCCACAAGGGCTTTGTCTTGCGGTGAATAAGACCTGGTGGGATTTATGCTTGTTTTGTAATGGACGGCTAAGGACTTCAGGCTTTTGTTTAATATAGCTTCATATTTGCTTGATTTGGTTACTGCTGATTTTAGGTTGTCAGTAACAATAGCTTTGGGAACGCCGCCAAAGTATTCCAAACAATGGTTCATTGAGATTATAAAATCTTCTTTTTTCTGGCTCATGGAGGCTTCTACAAAAGTATATTGACTTGCAGGAAGTATACCTACAAACACTTCCACTTCGGTAAGTTCTCCTGTTTGCTTGTTGGTAATTTGCATTTTCTTACCCGTATAGTCAATATAAACCTTGTCGCCAACTTTATGAATTAGTTTGCCACTGGCCTTTACTTTGCTGCGCCACCGTGCAAGGTGTTCATTGAATTGACTATATCCGTATCCATCAGGGTGCTTATTTAAATACTCTCGCCAGAGGACTTCACGGGTACAACCTGGCTTTTTAAGCTCTCTCTCAAAATATGAAAAGTACCCGGCAAGTATGCTATACCTTTCTGTATTAAGCGGTTTGCGAGCAGGAAACAGTTCGATTAACACCTTGTTGTCATACTCCAATAAACGGGTGTAGCTCAATCCAGATGCCCTAAACAATCTATTGTAATGATTGATTGTATTACGATGTATGCTTAGCAGTTGTTCGCAAGAACGGTTGCTCTCACCTTTTTCTTTTAATAATAACAATTGTCTTAATTCCATAATATCTACCTTTTTTGCGGCCATAAGCTTTAGTTTAATTATAAAGCTTATACGGTAGAAATTACTTCTGTTTCAAGTGGCACAATAACTCCGGTATGAGTGGCACACTTTGCTCCGGTACGAGTGGCACAACATGCTCCGGTATGGGTGGCACAACATCAATCGGTATGAGTGGCACACATTAGTCCGGTATGAGTGGCACAATAACTCCGGTATGGGTGGCACAAGTTGGAGCGGTCTATCCATCAATTCTTCTTAGAAGAATAAATTTTGAATAAAAGAAAACAACTAATATGAAGAAAACAATACTTGTTATAGATGATGAAATGAGCATTAGGATGTTGTTGGAGAACTTTTTAAGCAAAACCTATAACGTTATTACACGTAACGACGGGCAAGAAGGCTTAAAATACCTTGAAGAGGGCAATATGCCAGAGTTAATTGTTGCTGATATTCAAATGCCAAACTTAGATGGTTATGATTTTTTACAAAATGTTAGAGCAAGTGGCTTTTTTAAAAATATTCCTATGATTATGCTTTCTGGAATTGAAAGCAGTAAAGAGAGAGTAAAATGCTTAAAACTAGGTGCTGACGATTACCTTGTAAAGCCTTTCAACCCGGAAGAACTTGCTATTAGGATTGAAAACCTAATTAAAAGAAGAGGAGCATAAACTAACTATTAAATCAACCATATCTAAGTGCTAAACTTATTATACATTGGAAATAATAGCGACGTAATATCAACATTTAATGACTTAACGTCAAAATTCAAATTCCATCAATCACCAAATGGGCTTAAGGCAATTACTTTCCTCAAAGAAGGAAATAAGCCGGACGCAATTGTGTGTGAATCACACCTGCAAGGCATGAATGGAATTGAAATTGGAAAAATGATACGTAGTATTACGGAATTTGTAAAAACACCATTTATTATATTCTCTTGTGAAAATGACCCCAAAATTATTAAAGCAGCTTTTAAGGCAAGGTCAATAGTTGATGACATTTACGAATTTCCATTCGATCTGGATAAATTACGTATAAGAATAGAGTACTTAATTGAATATTATAATACAATAAATGACAAGAAAAAGCCTGATTCTGCTTTTAAAGAATATAAAGTTCCGTTTTTGAAAAGATCTTTTGATATTATAGTTTCGTTTTTTGCACTCTTGTTTTTATCTCCAATATTATTATTTGTTGCAATAGCAATCCGTCTTGAATCAAAAGGCGCTATTGTTTATAAATCTGAACGTGTAGGAACAGGCTATAAAATATTTAATTTCTTAAAATTCCGTTCGATGAATGTTGATGCAGATAAGGATCTAAAAGACCTGAAACACCTCAATCAATATTCTGTTGGAGATGAGAGCGATGAAAGTAATGAGCTTAACACAAACTGCCCTGAGTGTAAAAAACTACAAGAAGGAGAATATTGCTCTCCAATACTATATATTAAAGGATTGGAAATTTGTGAACATTGGTATTTTGAACAGAAGAAAAAACAAGATGTTTCTACTTTTGTTAAAATTAAGAATGATCCCCGAGTTACTAAAATAGGGAATTTTATCAGAAATACAAGTATAGATGAGCTCCCTCAATTAATTAATGTGTTAAAAGGCGATATGTCTATTGTTGGTAACAGACCCTTACCACTTTATGAAGCTGAGCAGTTAACTTCGGACGATTGGAGTGCAAGATTTATGGGTCCTGCAGGTATCACTGGGCTTTGGCAGGTTGAACTTAGAGGCAAAAAAGGAGTTATGTCAGAAGAAGAAAGAAAGGCTTTAGATAATAAGTACGCTGAAACCTATTCATTCTTGGGTGATATAAGGCTAATACTCAGAACAATACCAGCATTATTACAAAAAGAAAATGTATAAAAATATTGTTAAAAAAATATTAATAACTATTAAAACTCTAATTCGCAAGCGGATATTTAATTATTAGCTTGCGAATATATATGTATATAACATATATAGTTACTTATCATTAATTAAATGATGAAAAGCATGTTGAAAATAATATTAACAGGAATATTGGTCGTTTTGTACAGTATAAATATATTTGGGCAGGGAACCTCCAATGATGATATTATATATTTCAATCCTTTAACTGACGACATTACTAAGCGGTTGCCACCACTTCGAGTACTAGTTGATTCAGCTGCTTACAACTCACCCTCTGCAAAATATGAAGAACTTAAAGCCGATTATTATTATTACGAACAAATATCGGCTGCACGAGAATGGCTCGAATATTTTACTGTAAACATTGATGCTGTTGGTGGACATTGGGATTATCGTGATAAAGATGAATTTACAAAAAACGACAGGTTCTACTATCAGGAGTCTTGGCGTACTGCCTTTGCCGGGATGTTTTATATGAGAATGCCTATTGGACCAATGCTTGATAGACGTAACAGAATAAATAAACAGAAAAAGTGGATTGAAATATCACTTACACAAAAAGAAATAAACATTCGATATTTACAAGAAAGAGTAATACTGATTTACAACGATTTAATAAGAGATCAAAGTGAAATAAGGATATATAATGATTATCAAACATTCACAATGATGCAGATGCAAATGGCTCAAAATGAATTTCTTAACGGAGAGATAAGCACAGCTGAATATACTAGATTAAAGGAAATTCAAACTACAGGTTCTGTCTCTTACCATCAAGCTATTGCCAGTTTTAATAAAAATTATCAAACTCTAGAAGTAATAACAGGGATAAAATTTAACCTGATAACAGTATTAAGGTAGTAGCCGCAAATAATATGGACTTAATTCAAATAATAAAACTTTTTAAACGCAATTTACTTTTGTTAATTGTTGTTCCTTTTATATTTGCTGGAGTTACATATTATTTTACTCGTAATCAGGAAAAGGTTTTTCAATCAGAAGCCGTTATTTATACTGGTATTGCAACCGGTTATTCTATAGAGTCAACTTCGCAACGTGGTAACGACTATTTTACTACTAATGCTCAGTTTGATAATATGATTAATCTGTTAAAATCACGACAAACACTTATTGAGACTTCGCTACAACTACTAACTCAAGATCTATGTCTTGAAAGTTATAATCCTCAGTACATCTCAAATCAAAATTTTGATAGGCTTCAGGATTTTATCCCTAAGCGTATCAAAGATATGGTTGTTAAGAATAATAAATCAGGAATAGAGCGCGAAAAAGAAGAGCAAATAAGAAATCTTGAAAAAGAGATAAATTCACTTGAGCGAGTAATTAGCAAAAAGAAAAATCGGGCAGCTCAGGAAAAGATTAGAGAAGGTCAACCCATTACAACAACTGACAGGTCTGATGTTGGAATTGAACGAGAAGAGATACCCATAGTAGATGACCAAGAGGTGGAGTTTACATACCATGAAGTACAACAAGGTGAATCATTATCAAATTTAGCTAGCAAATATGGTGTTTCTCGTGGGCAAATAATGTCATTTAATAACCTTACCAACAATATTATAACTCCTGGTCAGACATTGGTAATAAAAAAGAAAATTGATACTAGCAATAAATATCATATTGTTAAATCTGGTGAAACTTTGTACTCCATTGCTAAAAAATACGGTGTTAATATTAGCAGCCTTCGCGAGTTAAATAACATCGATAATAAATCACTTACTCCTGGACAGAAAATATTAATTAATAATACACCTGGGGGAAGTGATATAAATTCATACGATTATGCCATAAAACAGGTTTCTCCTGATATTGCAGCTGATATTCCTGCTGCTTCAAATACATCAGGAGCAACACCTAATCACGGTATTAGAAACATAAATACACAAACCGAATTCTCAAAGGACCCGATAGTACCTCCAGGGGTTAACTCTTCCGATTTTAAGAAAACATTAAATAATATCACAACAGTTTATTATAATAGTGATACGAATTATTTTTATGGCTTGTTGCATTATGGAGAAAGCAAACACTACAGTATTAATTCAATTGCTAAAATTCAGATACACCGAATAAACAATAGTGACCTTGTTAGATTAGTATTTACATCTGATGATCCGGGCATTAGCCAACAAACACTTAAAATACTTTCTAAGGTATTTATGAAAAATTATAAATTGCTTCGTGCAAACGAAACCAATTTAGTTGTTAAATATTTCGAATCTCAGGTTGATTCGGCTGATAAGAAATTACAAGCTGCTGAGGACAGACTCCTTAAGTTTAATATGAAAAACAACATTATTAACTATTACGAACAAAGTAAAGCCATTGCCGGTCAAAAAGAAGACCTCGATTTATATTATCAAAATGAACAAATTCGTCTTGCTTCATCAATAGCATCACTTAAGGAACTAGAGCTAAATTTAACTGCTCGTGATAGTATTTATTTAAAAAGTGATGAAATAAATCAAATGAAAAAAGAACTATCGGAGGTAACAGAAAGTATTGTAGTTAATGAGATAGCATCAGATTATGATGATAGAGTTTCAGAACAACTGGTTCTTCTTAGAAAAAGGCAACAGGAACTTAGAAATGATATTAAATTTTATGTTGATCAGCTTTATTTATATAGTCATTCGGCGCAAGGACTTCCTATACAAGAGTTACTTACAGGGTGGCTTAACTATACTATCAGCCATGAGGAATCGAAAGCCGCATTAATTGTTTTGGCAAGAAGAAAGATGGACTTTGTAAGAACTTATCAGAAATTTGCTCCACTAGGAGCTATGCTCAAACGTATTGAAAGAGAAATTAAGGTTGCTGAACAATCTTACCTTGAACTACTTCGTAGTTTGAACCTCGCAAAAATGAAGCAACAAAATGAAGAAATGTCAACAAACATAAAAATGGTTGATGATCCATACTTCCCAATAACTGCTAATCCTTCTAAAGCTAAAGTTATTGTTTTGGCAGCAGCCATATTTGGGTTCTTTTTAACTGCTTTTATTATATTAATACTTGAATATTTCGATAATTCAATGAGAAACCCCTTACAAGTTGCTAAAGCTACTAATATGAAAGCTGCTGGTGCATTCCCACGCCTAAGCTCTAAAAGCAAAGCAAATGAATTACTGTTTGTAAGCAGGCGACTTATTGATATTATTATTCAAAATATTAAGATGACACTTAATAAAGATATCATTAAGAATGATGATAGCCCATACTTAATAATTATCTATAGCACACAAAATAGTGTAGGAAAAACACTGCTTTCTGAAAGAATAATAAATCGTTTAAGAGAAATTGGAGACAATGTACTCTATCTTAACTATGCTTCCAATACTGAACAAACAGATGACCTTAATTATTCATACCTATATAAAATTACAGACAATTTTATTGATGTAGAAAACCTTCAACAACTCATTAGTTCAAAATATTTAAGAAGAATAAATAAATCTTATGATTATATATTACTTGAGCTGCCATCTATAGTATATAACACCTATCCCATAAAACTAATTGGTACCGCAGACATGTCGCTTTATATAATAAGTGCTAGAAACAGTCTTTCAAAGGCAGACAAAACGGCGCTTTCCACCTACACTGATGTTACTTCTAACAAACCAATGGTAATAATTAATGAGGTTGAATTGTATAACCTTGATGAATTGCTTTCCGATGTCCCACGCATGACAAAGCCAGATACACTTGGCAAATTCAAAAAAATATTAGCAACTCCATTTAAATATCGTTTAAATATCAATAGAAAGGCTTAATCTGTGGCTAATATTTTAGCTAAAATATTTAAGAATAATAATTTTCTATCGCTAGCAAACAACGGATTGGTAGCTGTTTTTGGTTTTTTCTCATTTATTCTCCTTGTGCGTAGTTTAGAAACTAACGAATTTGGAGAATGGGTGTTATTTATTACTTCCCTTAATTTTCTTGACATGCTTAGGTTTGGGATTACCCGAACAGCAATTGTAAGGTTCCTATCTGGTGCTGACAAAGAGGAAGGCAAAAATCTATTGGGCTCCAATTATACAATAAACCTCTTAACCACAGTGCTTTTAATAGCTATTGTGAGTTTGATTAGTTTTCTATTCCCAGAAACTATACAAGAATCAGGCTTTTCTTTATTCTTTAGCTGGTTTCCACTAGTTGCCATTATTAATCTACCTTTTAATAATTCATTGTCGGTATTGCAAGCGAGAATGCGTTTTGATCAGATTCTAATTATCAGGATAATAAATGTTGGAGCTTTCATGACTTTTTTAATAATTAACTATTTCTTTTTTCAATCGGGCATTATTGTAATTATGTGGGCATACATAATAACTAATTTTGTTAGTTCATTAATTGTTTCATTTCTTAACTGGGATGGGGTTTTTTATATTTTCAAAGCTAAACAACGAACCAACAAAATAATATTAAACTTCGGTAAATATACTTCAGGAACTCTTATTGGATCAAACCTCCTTAAAAGTGCTGATACATTTATTCTTGGATTAAGTCCATTTATTGGTGTTACAGGTGTTGCTCTTTATAGCATTCCTCTGAAGTTGACTGAAATTATGGAAATACCTGTCCGGAGCTTTGCCATGACGGCATTCCCTGGCATGTCTAAAGCAAGCATAGAAGGAAAAAAAGATATTGTACGAAAATATACTATCAATATACAGGTGGTATTACTTACTTGCTTTTTCCCATAATAGCAATAGCGTTTATTTTTGCTGAAGAATTTGTGACAATTGTTGGAGGTCCAGAATACATTGAAACTGCAAACGTATTTAGAATATTTTGCTTTTACGGACTATTAATTCCACTTGACAGATTTACCGGAGTTGCTCTTGACAGTATTAACATGCCAAAACAGAACTTTATTAAAGTTATTTATATGACACTCTCTAATATTATTGGTGATGCAATAGTTGTTTTTGGTCTTTATTATGTTGTACTTGTAGTTTCAACAATCACCCTATTTACTAATGGATATACAAATCTCGAAATTATTGGAGAAACAGCTTCAATGTTTACTATGATTACTGTACTTGAAATGGTGGCAATTATTACAATATTATTTACAATAATTGGAATATTTGTAGGTACTTATTTTTTAAGAAAAGAACTTGACATTAAAGTCAGATTCATACTTTCAGGAGGATTGATGTTTTTTAGAAACTTCTTAAAAAAAACAGCAATAATATCAACAAATAACATTTAATTTCTGTTATTAATAAATTTACTATTTTTAACTCCGATGTTTGAATCAATAAAAGAGAAAACAGGTGCGGCAAAACTTGAGCATCCAATTATTATTGCAGGTATAGTAATTTTATCTGTAATATTAAGTTTTGCTATTGCCAAAGGAGGTTTGCCTACAGTTATTGGGCTAATAATTCTATTACCTGCTTTAGTGTATTTAAATCGACTTTTTAGTTATCCTACATTAGGTGTTATAACTTTATTATTATTCTCATTTGTTGCTATTGGATTAACACGATATATAGTTGGTGTACCATTAGGTTTAGGAGTTGACGGATTACTAATTCTCTCATATATTGCAATTTTTTTCAAAAATTTTTATAAAAAAATTAATTTTGATCAAGCTAACCGCGACATTACTTATCTTCTGTTCTTTTGGTTTGCTTATGCAATTCTCGAGTTTTTTAATCCACAAGCTTTAAGCAAAACAGCTTGGTTTTACGCAATGCGAGGAATGTCAATGTATCCAATATTACTTGTACCATTGGCTCTTATGCTCTTTAAAAGGTTACGGCATCTTTACTTGTTTTTATATATTTGGGGAGTTTTCACAATATTAGCAACTTTAAAAGGATTAGTACAGCTATATATCGGTCTGGATCCAGGAGAACAATTTTGGATAGATACTGTTGGCGGAATAACTCATTTAATTAACGGCCAACTTCGTGTATTTTCCTTTTTTAGTGATGCTGGACAATTTGGAGCAGCACAAGCTGCTGCAGGAACAGTCAGCCTACTGGTAGCAACAAGTATAACTGGAAAAAGAAATAAAATATTCTTTCTTATTGTAGGAGTTATGGGGCTTTGGGGTATGATTTTATCGGGGACACGAGGTGCAATGATTGTTCCAATGATTGGTGGTATTGTTTATTTAATTTTAAGCAAGAATATTCGCATACTTGTTACTGGTGGAATTATGCTAGCATTTATTTATGTTTTCTTTGCATATACTTATATTGGAGATAGCAATTACCAAATTGCAAGAATGAGAACTGCTTTTAGACCTGAAGAGGATGCTTCCTATATAGTTCGTCTTGAAAACAGGGCAATTTTAAAAACATACTTAGTTGATAAACCTTTTGGAGGTGGTATTGGAAGTGCTGGTAACTGGGGACAGCGCTTTTCGCCTCAAGGATTTCTTGCAAATGTTGCAACCGACAGTTGGTATGTTCAAATATGGGCAGAACAAGGAATTGTAGGATTATTACTTCATTTATTTATTCTTTCGTATATTATCTTAAAGGGATTTTATTTAGTAATGGTAAGAGTTAAAAACGTAGAATTAGCAGGAGTTCTGGGTGCTCTTATAGCCGGATATGCAGGTGTTATGGGAGCTAGTTATGGCAACGGTATACTCGGACAAATGCCTACAGGTGCATTGATTTATATTAGCTGGGCATTTATATTTATGGCCCAACAATTAGATCGAGAATTCTCATATTTAATTTCTATTGGTAGTTCGCCCAGATCTCTTTTAGTAAAAGATTAATACATTCAATAGATTATGAATTCGAAAATAAGCCAACCTCTAGTTTCAATTGTTACTGTAAATTACAATCAATCCAAAGTAACGTGTGAATTTCTGGAATCGCTACAATATATTACATATCAGGCTATCGAAGTCTTTGTTGTTGACAATGATTCACCAAGTGACAATCCTGATGTTATTAAAGAAAAGTATCCTGATATCACACTATTAAAAACCCATAAAAATTTGGGTTTTGCTGGTGGTAACAATGTTGCTCTTCCACATTGCAAAGGAAAATATGTTCTATTTATCAATAATGATACTGAAGTTGATCCTGGTTTTCTTGAACCAATGGTAAGTTTGCTGGAATCAGACACTAACATTGGCATGGTTAATCCACGTGTTCAATATTATTTTTCACCAGGCATAATTCAACATGCAGGCTATACTCCTTTTAACTTTGTAACCATCAGAAACTTTAGCATTGGCTTTGGTAAAAAAGATGAAGGCCAATTTGATGATACTAGTGAATCTGGGTCAACATTTGGAGCAGCAATGTTAGTTCCAATGAAAGTAATTAAGGATGTTGGGATGTTAGCCGAAATATTTTTTCTTTATTATGAAGAACACGATTGGGCTGCACATATCAAAAGGGCCGGGTACAGTACATATTATCAGGGCAAATCATTGATTTATCACAAGGAATCTATTTCAACAGGTAAAGACAGCGCATTTAAAATTTATTATTTAATGAGAGGCCGAATATTATTTGCACGAAGAAATACTAAAGGATTTCAGAAATTTTTGGCAATGATTTATATTTACTTTATTACCACACCTAGGATTACATTGGGATATATGTTTAGGCTTAGGTTTGACTTGGTATGGGGCTACTGGAAAGCAGTTTGGTGGAATCTAACCCATCGTAGCGGTATAATATTTAAGCTCCCTGTACTTAGAAAGTTAGATAATTAGTAACTTAATATCCTTACTTTTTTTATCCAAAAGCTTACTCTTGCTGGTATCACGGTTATAGTTAGGTAGCCTGAAAATTAAACTGCCTGCTTTTGTTTCCGTTTATTTACTATCTTTACATATAGAATATATAGTATTTTGTTAATGACAACTAAACGCACATTTTATCCACTTGTATCAATAATAACGGTTAACTATAACCAGTCAGAAGTTACTTGCTCTTTTATTGAGTCATTAAATAAAATAACTTATCCAAATTTCGAAGTTATCGTTGTGGACAATAATTCAACAGAAGATGATCCAACTATTATTAAACAACGATACCCTAATATTATATTTATAGCTAACCCAATAAATTATGGTTTTGCAGCTGGCAATAATTTTGGACTAATGCGTGCAAAAGGAGAATATGTTATGCTACTAAATAATGACATAGAAGTTCCACCAGATTTTATGGAACCACTTGTTAAAAAATTAGAGAAAAACCCTAAAATTGGTGCTGTCAGTCCTAAAATTAAATTCTTTTATCAACCGGATACTCTGCAATATGCTGGTACTACTCCTATGAATAATATAACCATGCGTAACTTTGCCATAGGTTATAAAGAAAAAGATAAGGGACAATATGATAGTGACAGAGAAACAGCTTACGCTCATGGAGCGGCGATGATGGTACCAATGCAAGTTATTAAAGAAGTAGGGCTAATGTCATACATTTTCTTCCTTTATTATGAAGAAGCTGACTGGTGTGCAAGAATTGCCAATAAAGGATATTCAATGTACTATGTCCACAATTCGTATGTGCTTCATAAAGAATCGATTACAACTGGTAAATTAAGTGCTTTAAAAATCTATTATCAAAACAGAAATCGTATAGTATTTATGAGACGAAATATCCATGGAAGGGAGTTTTATCTCAGTTTAGGGTACCAACTTTTCATTGCCATACCAAAAAATGCATTTAAATTTCTATTAAAAGGTAAAATTGTATTATTTTTATCATATTATCGTGCAATCGGTTGGAATCTTAAGAATCTCTTCTCTAAAGAAATTCATGAGAATCCTCAACTTTAATAATTCTTATAATTTAGTACCCATATGAATACCACTTACATATTCGACTTAATACAATATCTCTTCTTAATATACTTTGGGTTCTCGGCTTTCTATTTACTTTTCTTTGCAATAGCCTCATTCTTTTATAAGAGAGAAGATGATATTAAGGATGATGAGTTACGAAAATTTTTAATACTTATCCCTGCCTATAAAGAAGACAAGGTTATCCTTAATACAACAAAAGAAGCACTGCAACAAGACTATCCTCCTAAACTATTTGATATTTATGTTATTGCTGACTCGTTTAAACCGGAAACAATAAAAGAATTGCAAAATGAGGAAAGAGTTAGATGTATCGAAGTTTCTTTTAAACATAGCACAAAAGCAAGATCGATAAATAAAGCTTTAGAAGTAATTAATGAAGATTATGATGGAGTAATAATTTTAGATGCTGATAACTTAATGGATGATGACTTTATCAAAAAGGTAAATAAAGCAATGTCAAATGGCGAAAAAGCGATTCAAGGTCACCGTGTTGCTAAGAACCTTGATTCAACATTTGCTATATTAGATGCCATTAGTGAGGAAATTAATAATACAATCTTCCGTAAGGGACATGTAGCTATAGGAATATCTTCAGCATTAATTGGCTCCGGAATGGCTTTTGATTTTAAGCTGTACAAATCAATTATGGAAGACATTGACACATATGCTGACGAGGATAAAGAACTGGAGATTAAACTATTAATGAAATGGAATAAAATCAGCTATCTTAATAATGCTTATGTTCTGGACGAAAAAGTAAGTAACTCCCAAGTTTTCGTTAAGCAACGTTCAAGATGGATTTCATCTCAAATATTTTATGCACGTACATTCTTTTTAAAATCGGTTTACGAGCTTTTTGCACATTCCAATATTGATTTCTTCGATAAAATGCTTCAAATGATGCTTGTCCCAAGAATCATACTACTTGGAATTACTTTTATTGTATCTTTTTTGTCATTCTTCATTTCAAATGAATTCTTCTTTTTCTTATGGTTGGCTGTATTCTTAACCTGTGTTCTTGCTCTTGTAATATCGGTTCCAAAGAAATTTTATAATAAGCAAACCGGTATTGCAATACTTAGCTTACCATATGGCTTTTTTATGATGGGATTAGCAATATTTAAGATTAAGTTGGGTCATAAAAGGCTAAGTCCCACTCCTCATCATTCATCTAAAACTGTTAATAATAAAAAATAAACTGCAATGTTAATTATACAAATCATTCAGATAATTTTACTGGTGTACTTGGGATTTGCGTCACTATATATATTTATTTTGGGTTTTGCCAGCCTCTTCCCTGCACGAAAAAAAGAAGTAATTAGGTCGGATAAGCGAAAATATGCTGTATTAATACCGGGGTATAAAGAAGATCAGGTTATAATTGAAGTTGCTGAAGATGCACTCAACCAGGATTATCCAAAAGAACTATATGATGTGATAATAATTGCAGATTCTTTTCAAAAAGAAACTTTAACCACATTAAAGAAATTGCCAATTCAGGTTACTGAAGTTTCTTTTGATCTGAGTACTAAATCAAAAGCATTAAATGTGGCAATGGATCAGCTTCCTGATATTTATGATGTTGCAGTGGTTCTGGATGCTGACAACTTGATGGAGACTGATTTCATATCGAAGATAAATGATGCCTTTAATATGGGATATATTGCTGTTCAGGGTCATAGAATTGCAAAAAATTATAATACACCTTTCGCAATACTCGATGCAATAAGTGAAGAGGTAAACAATAAGATCTTCAGAAAAGGACATCGCGTATTAGGATTCTCAGCTGCATTAATTGGCTCAGGAATGGCTATGGATTATAATTATTTTAAAACAATGATGAAATCCATTAAAGCTGTTGGTGGTTTTGATAAGGAAATTGAATTACAAATGCTAAAGGAAGGTATTAGAATTGAATTTTTAAATGATGCAATAGTTTATGATGAAAAAGTTCAAAAAGCTGAGGTGTTTTCAAACCAACGAAAAAGATGGTTATCAGCTCAGCTACACTACTTTAGCATGGATTTCATGAACTCTTTAAAACATCTGATTTTATATGGTAACTATGATTACTTTGATAAAGCTATTCAATTTATTCAACCTCCAAGGGTTATGTTACTTGGATTATTATTCCTAATAAATATTATTTCCGTACTTTTTAATCCGGCATTTTGTGTTAATCTGTGGTTAGCTGTTTTAACTCTTTGTATTCTAACATTTATTATTACGATCCCAATTAAGTTTTATAATTTTAACACATTAAAGGCTGTACTCACTCTGCCTAAGGCATTCACCTTAATAATACTTTCATTATTTAAAATCAAAGGTGCGAATAAGAAATTTATTCATACTGAACATGGAACTTGAAAAATTGATCAATAAAACCAATTATCATGAAAATTGCAATTGAAGGACAACGACTATTTAGAACAAAAAAACATGGAATGGACATGGTAGCTCTTGAGCTTATAAATGAGTTGCAAAAGTTAGACCATAAAAATGAGTATGTTGTTTTTGTTAAACCCGATGAAGACAAAAACACACTTAAAGCATCTAAAAATTTTAAAATTGTAGAGCTTAATGGAGGTCCATACCCAACATGGGAACAGTTGGCACTACCCAAGGCAGCTAAAGAAGAAGGCTGCGATATATTGCATTGTACAAGTAATACCGCTCCTGTAAATCCAGGAATGCCATTGGTTACAACTTTACATGATATAATATATATGGAAAGTATCAGTATATTCAAAAAAGGGGGTACATGGTACCAAAAATTTGGAAATATGTACAGGCGCTGGAATGTTCCAAGAGTCGTGAAAAAAAGTGATAAAATAATAACTGTCTCAAAATTCGAAAGAAACAGGATTGCTGAATTTTTCAAAATCCCAGAGGGTGATAATCGTCTTGTGGCTATTTACAACGGAGTGACAGAACATTTTAGAAAAATTGAAGACCAGAATGAGCTGGATAGAGTTAAAAAATTGTATAACCTTCCAGATAATTTCTTCTTCTTTTTAGGTAATACAGATCCAAAAAAGAATACGCCGGGTGTTCTAAAAGCATTTTCCGATTATCTGAAGAAAACCAAAGATGATGTATATTTAGTGATGCTTGACTATGAACAATCAGCTCTCGACAATATACTTTCTGATATTGGAGATATTGAACTCAAATCAAAAATATTATTAACTGGTTACGTTGTAAACACTGATTTACCAGCCATTTACAACCTATGTAGTATATTTCTTTACCCTTCACTCCGCGAAAGCTTTGGAATCCCAATGCTTGAAGCAATGAGATGTGGTGTACCTGTAATAACTTCTAACACATCATCAATGCCAGAAGTTTCGGGAGACGCTGCCTATATTGTAGATCCTTACAAACCTGAAGAAATTACAAATGGCATAATTGAACTTTTAGATAATAAGAAACTAAGAAAGGAATTAATAAGTAAAGGATACAAACAATCTCAAAAATTTTCCTGGAAAAATATGGCAATAGATGTATTGAAACTTTACGAGGAAGTTTATAAAAACCATCACCCTAACAATTAAAAGAAATATGATAGTAGATAGAGATATTATTGTTTACGGATTGCAGGCATGGGATATTAACATTGCAAGCACATGCAAATATACTGCTACCGAAATGACGAAAAACAACAGGGTTCTTTTCGTTAACCCTCCAATGCAACGTAGCTCGGCAATTAAGCATAAAAATGACCCATCTATTCAAAAACGACTTAGGATTAACCGAGGAGAAGAAGATGACCTTGTTCAGGTAAATGAAAACCTTTGGATTCTTTATCCTAAAACTGTTGTTGAATCAATTAATTGGATAAAATCTCCTTGCATTTTTAATTTCTTCAATAAAATTAACGACAAAAGATATGCGAAGCAAGTTGTTAAAGCTGTTAAAAAACTGAATTTCAAAAACTACATACTCTTTAACGATAACTCAATGATTACCGGGTATTATTTTAAAGAACTTCTTAATCCTGCTGTTTTTGTATATCTACTGCGTGATGCTGTAATTTTGGTCGATTATCATAAACGACATGGAACAAGACTTCAACCCCAAATTATTGAAAAAGCCGATGTAGCTGTAGCTAACTCTGATTTTTTTGCCAATTACTGCAAGCAAACAAACGCAAATTCACACATGATAGGCCAGGGTTGCGATTTAACAATGTACAACGATGAAGATGGCAACCTTAAGGTTCCGGAAGACTTGATAAATATTAAAAAACCTATAATTGGATATGTTGGATTTTTAACTACCATAAGACTCGATATTGAAGTTCTTGTTCATATTGCTGAACAACGATCTGATTGGAGTCTTGTTTTAGTAGGTCCTGAAGATGATGATTTTAAAAATTCCAAGCTTCACAAGCTCGAAAACGTTTATTTCCTTGGAAGAAAAAAGCCTGAAGAACTAGCTGCCTATATCAAAGGATTTGATGTTGCATTAAATCCTCAAAAAGTAAATGAAATTACCGATGTAAACTATCCTCTAAAAATCGATGAATATCTGGCCATGGGTAAACCAACTGTAGCAACAAAAACTACATTTATGAATTATTTCAAAGACCATACTTATTTACCGGCTACAAAAGAAGAATATGTAATTGAAATTGATAAAGCTCTTAAGGAGGATAATAAGGAACTAAGAAAAGAACGAATTTCTTACGCATCAGGTCACACATGGGAAAATTTTGTAAATAAAATTTACGATCAAATTGAAATAATTGAGAAAGAATAAGAATCTAGAATATTCTTATTTATATATGGATTAATAAAATTAGAATGGTAAAAAACAGGGATATTGTAATTTTTGGGCTTCAAAGGTGGGATAAATTTACATCTACTATCACCCGGAACACAGCAATAGAAATGGCTAAAAATAACAGAGTACTTTTTGTCAACCCCCCTTTAAAACGCAGTTTTGCATTGTTTAAAAGAAACCTACCATTTGTTAAAAAACGTTTAAGGATAATTGCAGGCAAAGATGATGATCTAGTTCAGGAAAATGATAATCTGTGGCTCCTATACCCAAAAATGATATCAGAATCGATTAATTGGATAAAATCAGATGCGATTTTTTCATATTTTCATAAAAGAAATGAGAAAGTCTATGCCAATAAAATTAAAGAAGCTATAGTAAGATTAAATTTTAAAAATATTATCCTCTTTGGAGATACGGAAATGATTGTTGGTTTTTATCTTAAAGATCATCTAAAGCCTAATATTTTCTTTTATTTATTACGAGATGCAATTACATCAGTTAATTACCATCAAAAGCACGGAAAAAAATTACACCCGTTACTAATTGAAAAAGCAGATTTTGTAGTTACTAATTCTAATGATTTTGAGAAATTTGCTAGAAAATCAAATCCACATTCATATTTTATCGGACAAGGCTGTGATCTTGAACTATATATTGATGATGAAAATGAGCTTAAAGTACCAGAGGATTTAAAAAATATTAAAAAACCAATAATTGGGTATATTGGTGCCTTAACAACTATTAGGCTTAATATTGAAATCCTAATTTATATTGCTGAACAAAAACCTGAGTGGAATATAGTGCTTATAGGCCCTCAGCAAGAAGGTTTTAAAAAAAGCAAACTTGATGAATTTAAAAACGTGTATTTTTTGGGAGCAAAAAAACCTGAAACACTCCCATCCTATATGAAAGGAATGGATGTTACGCTCAATCCACAAATCGTAAATGAAATAACCGACCTTAATTATCCACTAAAACTTGATGAATATCTGGCAATGGGAAAACCTGTAGTAGCAACAAAAACATCTTTTATGGAATTCTATTTTAAAGAATTTTCTTATTTAGCCAATACGAAAGAGGAATATGTATCTTTAATTGAAAATGCACTAAAAGAAGATTCACCTGAAGCTCATAAAAAACGAATTCAATTTGCAAACGAACATTCTTGGGGAAAATTCGTAGACAAGATATATCACTATATCGAAAAATTTGAAAACTGATGCAAGGTAGAGACATAATAGTTCATGGCCTTCAAAGCCTAGATTCAAAAATAGGTAGCAATTGTATTAATATTGCTTACCAATTTGCAAAAAACAACAGAGTACTCTATGTAAATTACCCAATCGACAGGATGACATTGCTACGTCATTCATCTAACCCTATAATAAAAAAAAGGCGTGATATAATAGTTGGCAAACAACCTGATTTGGTTAAGGTTGAAGATAATATGTGGAATCTAAATCCAAAAACAAAACTCGAATCAATTAGTAAAATAAACTACAGACCCATTTTCTCATACCTAAACAAGATTAACAACAAAAAGTATGCAAGTGAAATCAAGAAAGCTATTAATGAGTTAGGGTTTAAAAATTATATCATATTTAACGATAGTGATTTTTACCGTGCATTCTATTTCAAAGAATTACTAAAGCCTTCAATGTCTATTTATTACACTCGAGATAATATGAGAGAAACACAATTTTTTAAGAATAACGGTGCTTTCTTTGAAGACAAACTAATGAAAAAGTCAGACCTTGTTGTTTCAAACTCTATATACTTGAATGATATTGCAAAAGTAGTTAATCCTAATTCTGTTTATGTTGGGCAGGGATGTGATATAACATTATTCAACAAAGATCTTATTACTTCATCACCCGAAGATATAAAATCAATACCTTCACCGGTAATAGGTTATATTGGAGCACTCAAAAGTTCACGGCTTAGCATTGAAGTTCTTGAACACATAGCTTTAAGTAAGCCAAAATGGAATATCGTTCTTGTTGGCCCGGAAGACGAAGCTTTTAAAAAAAGTAATCTTCACAATATTGATAATGTATATTTTCTTGGTTCTAAAAATGAAGATGAATTGCCTAATTATTTAGTTGCTTTTGATATTGCACTTAATCCCCAAGCATTAAATGAACTGACAATTGGAAACTACCCTCGTAAAATTGATGAATATCTTGCCATGGGAAAACCAGTAGTAGCAACACTTACCGAAACAATGAAAGCATTTGCTGATTTTACATATCTTGCTCGAGACAAAGAAGAATACGTAAAACTAATTTCTAAAGCTCTGGATGAAGATTCAGAAAAACTATCAAAATCAAGAATATCATTTGCCCATACTCACACATGGGAAAATAATGTTAAGGCTATTTATGACGCAATAATTGAAACTGAAAAAACAAATTAAAATGGGACTGAAGGAAAAAATTAAATCAAGTCCAAAGTTAGAAAAATTAGCTCATTGGATGTTATCTCCTAAAAATCAAGCCAGGCCTCGGAAATGGATTTCGATATTTGTAAACCCATTTGTTCACAAAAAGGGTAAGGGGTCACTCATTAGAAGAAGAGTAAGAATGGATGTTATGCCGTTTAATAACTTTGTTCTTGGCCAAAACTCCACAATTGAAGACTTTTCAACTATTAATAATGGAGTGGGTGATATTATAATTGGAGATCGTGTAAGAATTGGTATGAGCAATACTCTAATAGGACCTGTTACAGTTGGAAGTGATGTAATTTTTGCACAAAACATAGTTGCATCCGGTCTAAACCATAGTTATGAAGAAATTGACATACCCATCACCGACCAACCTGTAACAACAGCCACAATTTTTGTTGAGGATCAAGCCTGGATTGGTGCTAACGCAGTTCTAACAGCTGGAATTACAGTAGGTAAACACTCTATTGTGGCTGCAGGTTGTGTTGTAGTAAAAGATGTACCTCCCTATTCAATTGTTGGAGGTAACCCCGGACGCATTCTAAAACAATATAACAGCAAAACAAAAAAATGGGAAAGACCTAAAAATAAAGTTTAACCCGGTTTTAAAAAATGTTATACTTTTAATGCCAATGTTTTTCAGTAAAATATATCAATTACTTAAAACATACTATTTTTAATAAATTTATGAAAACAAAGCAATTTCTATTTAAAACTACTGTTTCCAATGGGCAAGATTAAAACATTTCTAAAATATACGAAGGATTTTTTAAAACATGGAGAGTTCCGATTTGTTCTTTCATCTGTTAGGTACATTCTAAAGGGGAAAACAACAAGGAAAACACGATATTACAAAAGTAGTTTGGGCAAGTTCTTGGTTCGAAAAGGTACGCTCGATTTCCAATTTGCAAACTACGCATATGAATGGGGAGTTAAGAAATTTGTTTATAAGCATCTAAATGATTATAATGTGTTTTTAGATGTAGGTGCTAACATCGGTACATATTCAATATTGCTGGCAAAACAAGGACTTACAGGTTATGCTTTTGAACCTGTAATATCTAATTACGATGTATTTATTACTAATCTAAAACTAAATAATATAGAAGATAAAGTAGTAGCTTTTCCTTTCGCTCTTGGAGAAAAGAAACGTACTGTTGGCTTTACTTTTGACCCTGTTAATACAGGTGCATCTCACATAAATGAGAATTCTGATTTTCTTGAGGAAATACATAACCCTCTGTTTGTTAATGCTGATGTGATACCTTTAGATGACATGCTAGACAAGCTGGACATTAAAGAAACAGATAGAATACTTGTTAAGATTGATGTAGAAGGAATGGAAGATCTGGTACTTAAAGGTGCTAAGAAATTTATTAAAAACCATCCTAATTTACTATTCGTTATTGAGTCTGTTCATAGTGGAAAAGAAAAACTTGTAAATCTATTAAATAGTTTTGCAGACTTTGAAATTATGGAAGTTGACGAACTGAACATTGGAGCAAAAAAAATTAAATAATTAACTATGAATTTTATTGAAATAATTTTTTGGACACTTTTATTTATTGTTTTTTACGCCTATTTGGGTTATGGTATTGTACTTTTTTTCCTTGTACAACTGAAACGACTATTTTCAGGTAAAAAAAAGAATCTTAATGAAGATTATGAACCTGATATTACATTATTTGTAGCAGCTTATAACGAAAAGGATTATGTTGATGCAAAAGTAAAAAACTCGTTCGAGATGAAGTACCCCAAAGAAAAAATACATCAAGTATGGGTAACCGATGGTTCGGATGATGGCACACCTGATATCTTAAGGAAATATAATGATCAAGGAATTGAGGTTTATCACGAAGATACCAGAGGAGGCAAGATAGGGGCAATGAACAGGGGCATGCAGTTTATTAAAACACCAATTGTAATTTTTTCTGATGGAAACACTATGTTAGGAAAGGAATCTGTTCAGAGGATTGTTGATATGTTTAAAGATCCAAAGGTAGGTTGCGTTTCAGGTGAAAAAAGAATTTTTAGTAAAGATACTGATGCAGCAGTTGGAAGCGAAGGAATATATTGGAAATATGAATCAAAACTTAAAAAATGGGATGCTGAACTATATTCAGTAGTTGGTGCTGCAGGAGAATTATTTGCTGTCCGTACTGAACTGTTTCAGGAAGTAGAAAAGGATACACTGCTTGATGATTTTATTATCTCACTGCGTATTGCCATGAAAGGTTATACAATTCAATACGATCCTGAGGCATATGCTATCGAAAGTGCTTCAGCCAACGTACAAGAAGAATTAAAACGAAAAATACGTATTGCTGCAGGAGGGATTCAATCTATTATTAGATTAAGTCCTCTACTAAATCCTTTCAAGTACGGAACCTTAAGCTTCCAGTATATTTCGCACCGAGTACTTCGTTGGACTATTGCTCCTGTTGCTCTACCGCTAATTTTTATTGCGAATTTGATATTAGCAATACATTTTGGTTTTGATAATTTTTCAAATATTTACACTTTATTATTTTACGCTCAAATTATCTTTTATGCTGCTTCATTATTGGGATGGTATTTTGAAAACAAAAAAATCAAAGTCAAAATATTGTTCATCCCATATTATTTCTTTATAATGAATTATGCTGTATTCCTTGGTTTCAAACGATATTTAGCAGGACAGCAAAGTGTTAACTGGGAACGTGCAAAACGAGGATCATGAAATGAGTATAAACTTTTTTAAGCATACCATATTGAAAATGATTAAAATAAGTTTATGCGAAAGCGAAGTGGTTGCAGATGTGCACAAATTTTTAATTAATTTAAATTCAGGCAATTAATAAATTTTAAACAGATGAAAAGAATAATAACACTATTCTTATTTATATTACTTGTAATTGCTAGTTCAACTACTAGTGCATCACAAATTAATTGCACTGTTGAAATTGCAAGTGATATAATATTTATCGATGGTTCAACAACAACAATTAATCCCGGAGATGTTGTTTGTTTACTTGCCGGCAATAAAGATTACCTTCTATTAAAAGACATACAAGGAACAGAAAGCCAACCTATAACTATTATAAATAAAGGAGGAGCTGTAATTATTAATACTGACCATTCTTATGGGATAAAATTTGACAATTGCAAACATGTAATATTTAGTGGTAGTGGTGAGGATGGTTTACAGTATGGAGTTCAAGTACAAAGAGTTGGGCAAGGAGCAGGCATGTCAATTGATAATAGATCAACAAACGTTGAAATTGAATCGGTTGAAATAGCTTACACATTATTTGGAGGAATATATGCAAAAACAGAACCATACCAGGGTGATTGTAATAACTTAGTTACAAGGGAAAATTTTACAATGTATAATCTTAGCATCCATGACTGTTATTTGCATGATATTGCTGATGAGGGTATGTATATCGGAAGCTCAAAATATACGGGTCAAACCATAGCCCAATGTGATAACATTGTAGTGTTGCCACATATAATCGAAGGTGTTTCTATTTATAACAACATTGTGGAAAATACGGGCTGGGATGGTATTCAGGTTAGTTCAGCACCTGTTAATTGTAATGTTTTTGATAATCTCATTCGTTACGATTCCTATGAAGAAGAGCCATACCAAATGTCTGGTATTCTTATAGGAGGCGGAGCGAAGTGCGATTGTTATAATAACAAAATATTTGATGGCAAAGGTGATGGTATTGATGTGTTTGGCCTCGGCTATATGAAAATATTTAACAACCTTATCGTCAGAGCAGGTAGAACTTTCAAACCGGATGAGCCAACTGAATATAAACATGGAATTTACATAGGTGAAGTAGTAAATAGTCCGGGTGCAACATTTGAGGTTTATAACAACTCAATAATAAGCCCAAAGTCTTCGGGAGTTAAATATTCAAACCAGGATGCTGCAATGGGATACATTAAAAATAACATTATCACAAACCCCGGGCTCGATCCTGAATATATTATTATTGATAATGGTGTTAGCCAGACAAAAGTTGAGATTAGTCATAATTTTAATGTTCCAACAAATTCAATGGTTAATTTTATGAATGAAAGTGATAATAACTTTGATCTCAAACCAAATTCTGATGCCATTAATTATGGAACATCATTAACCACCCAGGGAATCACATTTGATATTGATAACAGGTTTAGACCTTTTCATACATATTTTGATGCAGGTGCTTATGAATGTCATGATCCATATGCCGGTATAAGTGAAAACGGAAAAGATTTAATTGGTAACCTCTACCCTATGCCAGCAGTAAATTATATTAACATTCCTTTTAATAGTGATGTTAATAAAGAAATTCAAATTGCTTTAGTCTCCATTACAGGAAAAGTAGTTTATACAAATACATACAACAAAAATAATATTACAACTGGTAAGATAACTATTAATTTAGTACATATACCTACCGGTAAATATATAACTAGGATAACTATAGGCAACCGGTCATTTAATCGACCCGTAATAATTATAAAATAATAAATATGAAAAAAGTATTAGTTGATCTATTCAAGCAAGATATACCAAGACTTATAAAGAAATTTTATTTATTTATCAGAGGATATTATTATACAGGCAGCAGATATACTTGTCCAATTTGTGATCATAGCTTCCGAAAAATGCTTACGGGTGGGACTGATTTAGAGGTCATTAAAGAAAAAAATATAATTGGTGCCGGAATAAGACCAAATAGTGTATGTCCAAGATGCCAAAGCACTGATCGTGACCGGCTAGTATTCTTATATCTTAAAAATAAAACTGAGATATTTAATCAAAAAGCTAAGGTACTGCATATTGGCCCTGAACCTTCATTATACAGGCGTCTCAAAAAACACAAAAATATACTATACGTAACAGGTACAAAATTTTCTGAAGGATTTTATTATCATAAAGACATTGATTCAATCGACCTTCTCCGGTTACCTTTTAACGATGGCGAATTTGATATGGTTATTTGCAACCATGTGCTTGAACATATTATTAATGATGCAAAAGCTATGTCGGAAATATACAGAGTGCTTACGAGTAAAGGTACTGCAATATTGCAAGTGCCAATATCAAATCAACTTGAGCATACGTATGAAGACAGCTCAATAACTGATCCAAAACTCCGCGAGAAACATTTTGGTCAATTCGACCATGTAAGAATATACGGAAAAGATTACGTAAATAGACTAGAAAACGCTGGTTTCAAAATTGAGACTTATAATCTATTTAATGATGATCCAGCTGGCGATAAACTAAACCAATTTGCGTTAAACAAAAATGAAAGACTATTTGTTGGATATAAAGAAAAATAATAGTACTCAACTATGCAACTATTAAAAGCAAGGGCGGCATTAGCAGTTATTATTGCATTAATTTCTATCACACAGATATTTGGTGTGAATAATGCTTCAAATATTTTCTTAAAAAGTGATACCATAGTTGATGTTGAGGAAAAAATAGAATCACTAATCAACACTTCCAAAAAGCTTGAAGATATTAGCTTATCATTAAGCCTTGATGCTATAGATCAAGCACATAAGCTATCTGTTAAAAATGGCAAAAATGAATTAATTGCCCTATCTAATCACCAAATAGGAGTTGTCCAAACAAAAATTGATAGTACTGATAAAGCACTTACAAGCCTTAAAAGATCGTTACAATATTATGAGAAATTTGGAGAGAAAATAAAAATAGCTTCAATTCTTGTTGATATAGGTTATGCCTATTTTAAAAATAATCAATTCAAAAAATCATTAATCTATTTTAATTCGGCACTTTCTGAGTATTATGAAATTAGTGATAGTCTTGGTATTGTAAACTGCTACTCATTCATAGGCCAATCAAATAATGCTCTTGGAAATACTGATATAGCAATTGTTTTTTTTAAAGATGCTATAAATATTTCCTTAAATAATAACTACAATTATTATATAGCACTTAATTATCTTAAATTGTCAGAAGTACAACTTGAATTGGGGTTAACTGATGATATTCTATCTCAAATAAATCTCGCAATAGAATTTGCTAATATTCTAAATGACAATAATCTGGTGGCAAATGCTTACCTCTTTTTAAACCAATATTATCTTTCAATTGGAAACAAAACAGAAGCTTTAAACCAACTAAACAAATATATA
>Ga0208901_1000281_pt1 | contig 29945 bp, 19 predicted proteins | sample AntAceMetag02UKF_FD_184764 | JGI IMG/M metagenome (GOLD analysis project Ga0208901, IMG submission 184764) | Saline lake microbial communities from Ace Lake, Antarctica - Antarctic Ace Lake Metagenome 02UKF (SPAdes) (version 2) | ecosystem: Environmental > Aquatic > Non-marine Saline and...
CTGTATCGTGCAATGAAGGGAACGGTTCCTCCCGCCTCAAGTAATTGTACTGTAGATCTTACCTGCTCGGGCTGACAATCCAGTTCGCCCGCAATTTTCGAAACAAATCTATTGTTCATGTTTTGTCCTTTACCTCAGTCTTTGGAACCCTTATATATCACTGGATTTTCGGGTATTGTAAGAAGTTTCAATTCGTTCAGATTGCTGGCTGTCCACAATAAGAACCATAGGGGAAATGGTTTTATGTGTCAATATGAACCTTTGTGAATGAGATTCAGCATGGGCCGGAATTCCAATAAGTTTTTGCTTATTCGCATATCTTTAAGAATTACCGAAAATAAACGGCAAAAAAAGCTTGCATTTCATCTGTTTTATAGTAAATTCTCAAATTTCCTGTAAGAGACGTTTTTTGTCTCTCCAAGTGTTTGGCGTTTTAGGCAGATATGTGAAATAGTGGTTTTTGAAACGAGAAATCAACCTCAATCTGCCCTGACTTTTTACAATCGGAAAAAGTGTTTTTTGAAGAGATGGAATCCAAAGATCTACCTGCGCCAGATGCTATGGGAAAAGGCGTGAGTGGAGATCCCTGAAATATCAAAAGGCGTTGATGCCTTCCCAAAGGAATTGAAGTAGGAAATGAAAGGAGAACAGGTATGAAAACCATGAAAGTCAAAGACCTGATGGTGCCCCTCGATGAATATGCCACAGTTTCGGATGAGGCGACCCTCTACGAAGCTGTTTTGGCTTTAGAGGAAGCCCAGGAAAAGTTTGAACACCTGCCATACAAACACCGTGCTATTCTTGTGTATGATGAAAAGAAGCGCGTTGTGGGGAAACTCAGCCAGCTGGATATATTGCGGGCACTTGAGCCGAAGTATGGCGAAATGGGGGACATCAGTTCCCTTTCCAGATTTGGTTTGAGTCGGAGGTTCATTGAATCTATATTGGAACAGAACTATCTGTGGGAAAAACCGCTCGAAGATGTCTGCAAGAAGGGAGGCACAACCAAAGTCAAGAATTTCATGTATACTCCGGGTGAAGGGGAGTATGTGCAAGAAGAAGCGTCTTTGGAAATGGCCTGTCATCAACTGGTTCTGGGACATCATCAGTCGTTGATCGTAACCAGTGGAGACGATATTGTGGGGATCTTGCGGCTGACTGATGTATTTAATGCTGTCTTTCTAGCCATGAAACAATGCGGCCTTTGATTTTCAGACAGATCTTTTCGCTCTGTCTTGATTACTCTATGAATACCAAACCGATGGAGGGTTTCTTTTATGTCTAATGACCTTGTTGCAGCGGATGAAAAAACCAAGATCAACTGGACGAAAATTATCTTTCTCTTTGTGGGAATACTTTTTTTTATCGTGGTTTACACCTCATCATCCTGGCCGGACGCCATTGATCCCATGGGAGAGCATTTCCCACTAAGCAAAGAAGCCAAAGGTGCGCTTGCCGTATTTCTGCTGGCGGGCACCTGGTGGGTATTTGAAGTGGTGCCCATCGGGGTAACCAGTCTGGCAATTGGAGTCCTCCAGGCTATGTTTCTGATCCGGCCCGCAAAAGTGGCCTTTACGGATTTTATGGTGCCGTCCGTCATGTTTATTTTTGCATCGATCGTCATCGGCCTCGTCTTTACAAAAGTGGGGCTGACCAAGCGGCTGGCTTATAAAATGTTGATTATTGTGGGGGAAAGAACGAGCATGATTTATCTGGGGTGTTTCGTTGTTACAGCGGCCCTGACCCTCATCATGGCCCATACCGCGGTTGCTGCAACCATTTATCCATTGCTTCTTTCTATCTATGCGCTTTATGGCGAAGGGGACAAACAGACAAAATTTGGTAAAGGGCTGTTTATGGGGATGGCCTATGTGGCGGGGGCCGGAAGTATCATTACCCTCCTGGGAGCTGCCCGGGGCGCTGTCGCCATCGGTTTTTACAACGACGTGGTGGGCAAGAATGTCAGCTTTTTTGAATTGAGCTACTACATGTTCCCCATCGGCTGGCTTATGACCTTTCTGCTCTGGGGATTTTTCATGATTTTCTTGAAGCCCGAAAAAAAGGTTATCCCCGGCTTGCGAGAAAAAGCAAGACAGTTGAATGCTGAACTGGGGGGCATTACCAAAAAGGAGATCCTGGCCTCGGTTATTGTATTCGGCTGTATTCTGGTTATGTCCCTGCGCTCCTTTATCCCAGCACTTCAACCCATCAACAAGACAGCCATTATCCTGGTGTCTACCATCCTCTTCTTCATTACAGGTATCCTGGATGTGGACGACCTTGAAGATATTCCATGGAACATTATCCTCCTGTTTGGTGGCGCCATGAGTATCGGGTTTTGCTTGTGGGATACAGGGGCTGCTAAATGGTTAGCCGTCAACTGGCTTGCCATGTTCAAAGAGGCCTCATGGTTCGTTTTTGTCATGAGCATCGCTTTTTTCGTGATGATGATGACAAACTTTATTATGAACGTCGCTGCCATAGCCATATCGCTTCCCGTGGCCCTGGTAATTGCACCTTATCTGCATGTGGCGCCCGAGGTGATTCTGTTCGCCTCCCTCGTTGTCGCAGGTATGCCTTTCCTGTTGCTGGTAGGTGCCGCTCCCAATGCGATCGCATACGATTCCAAACAGTTTTCCACGGGGGAATTCTTTCTGTACGGCATTCCCGCCAGCATCATGTTGATGGCTGTGACAGCCTTGGCCGTTTATGTCATCTGGCCCCTCATGGGTATGCAGGTGGTAACACAATAACCAGATGAGCGGGGTCTTCCCGCTTAAAAGCGGGAGCTGATCGAGAAAGAAACTTTGCGAATTAGCCGCAGACACGCACAGACTTACACAGACATTTTAGAAGGTTTTTTCTCCTGCGGACTCTGCAGGAGAAAAGGAATCGGTACGCAAACAACCTATGTTTTGATGAATTCGGAAAAAGTCAAAATCTGCCTCTTTTCGTCATTCCCGCGAACGCGGGAATCCACCATCAGGTGTTTCCGGAGTCTCGCATGCTCGCTTACCTGGACCCCCGCCTATAATTGTGCCAAATGGCATTGAGGAGATTGATTGCATCATGATGGATCTGTTAGTTTCAAACACAGGGCAATGGAAGGAGGGCGTAGCCCGACTGGAATTGCCCTGTGTTTGGAACTTCGATTCAGAAAGGATTATCATGATTAACAATTCCTCCACCACTAAATGGCGTCGTTTAGCTTGTAAGCAACTTGACCAACAATTTTCCCATGAAATAATTCATGGGATGGATTGCTCACCTTTTGAGGCTTCAGCAATCCTTGATACGGTTTATCGTGTTTATCGTCCCTATTTTGAGACGAGCGGAACACTAAAACCCGGACAGATTTTGTTCCAAGTTGTCTCCGTAGAAACGTCACCCAATACGCCCCTGGCAGAAGGCACGCAGGTCACGGTCATCCTCACTTTAGATGCCGGGCCTGAAGACCTCGATGTGAGACAGAAACAAGGAATTCAGGCACTGCGTCGACACCGAATGCAGAGGGTATGTGTCGAAGCCTTCCAACAGGGAGGGTTATTGACCATTGAAGACCTGGCTAACAGACTGTTCAATTGTGGTCAACGTACGCTTTCCAGAGACCTCAAAACGTTCCAACAGCAAAGCATTGTGCTGCCGCTTCGCTCCACTATCAAGGATATGGGCCGGTCGATTACCCATCGGTCGCTCATTATCCAGCAATGGCTCAAAGGCCTGGAGTACTCTGAAATAGCTCGCAACACACATCATGGCATAAAGTCGGTTCAAAATTATGTCAGTAAATTCAAACGGATCGTGGCCCTAGCGGAAGAAGGCTATGATATCAACACGATCGCATTTTTAGTAAAACTGTCGGCATCCCTCGTGCAGACCTATTATGAACTATACAACAAGGAAGCAATCGTTTCCCATCGGCGTAAAGAACTGGAATCTTTCCTTAAAAAAAAGGATGTTCAAGTCCACGAAAGGAGGCTCCAGTGATAAGACCTCCTGACAGTGTCAAGCGCTATAGTTCAGCCAAAGAACGTTTTTTTAAGCCGGTTATCATGAATCTCTTCGCTCGGGAATGCCCCAGATTCTTTGGGCCAGTTCTCAGAGAAAAAATTGCCGAAGAGCTTCTTGCTCTCTTTGAATCACTCTCTCCAGAAACTTCCCGGCTTAAACCGGGACAAATCCTCTGGAATGCACTGGACAAAAACACCCGAGGGGACTCCCCAAAACGCAAATATGTACCAGTTATCCTGACAGTTATTTCCGAAGAAGACGTACAACTCCTTGTGGAAGGCGTTCTTATGTCAAAAATTACTGAAAACGCCATCGCGCGAATGATTCGTGAAGCATACAGCCAAGGAGGAATTCTTTCTTCCAGGGATCTTGGCCTTATTACGTTGCGACATCCATCGACAACCTCTTCAATAAGAAAAAGGTTCGAACACAACCATGACTGCACTCTTCCCCATACCGGTGCGCTTCATGATATGGGTTCATCCGTATCCCACAAAACCATAATTCTCAGAAAAATCGTCCTTGAGAAAAAAGATCCGGCAGCAGTCGCGAGAGAGACAAATCATTCGCAAACTGCTGTCGACCATTATCTCAAAGACTATCACCGGATCAAAATGCTATATAACCTCAACTATGATGTAGAGTTCATCAACCTTGCAACCCAAATAGCCAAACACGTAATCATTCAATATCTCGATATTATCAAAAACGAGCAACATTCTCCTTGACATGCCATTTGGCAATATCTTCGCGGGGGTGACGGGTTTGGGGACTTTTTATGAGACTATCATGTTTTGGTCGGTGTGCTTCTGTGTGTGTCTGTGGCTAACAACAATGGAGACTGTGCTTGGGTTCTTTTGACTTCAAAGTTTTGTGTCTTGACAATGAAGAAGGATAAACAGAAAAAAGAGAGCTACTATCATCTCCTGACCAGGAATATGCTGTTGACCGTTATTATTGTTTCGGTCATGCCCATGATCCTGGTCAGCTGCATCATTCTTTACCAGTTCGAAATTTCCTACCAGGAAAAAGTACATGCCCATCTTAAAGAATTGGTACTTAAACATAAACAGAATATAGATACTTTTTTGCGGGAGAAGCTCGACAATATTCGTTTTCTTGGGACCTCCTTCTCCTTTGAAAAGATGAAAAATGAGGATTTTCTGCGGGATCGACTGGTAGATCTGCAACAGGTTTACGGGCGCGTTTTTGTTGATCTTGGTGTTGTGGATTCCGAGGGGATGCAAGTGGCCTATGCTGGACCGTTCAAATTGGGGAAGGCTGTTTATTCCGATGCGAACTGGTTTTTAAAGGCGATGGAAAGCGACTATTTTAAGAGTGATGTCTTTCTGGGGTTGAGAGGCCTGCCCCATTTTATCATTGCCGTCAGGGAAAAATGGAATGGTGAGAAGTGGATTTTGCGTGCCACCATCGATTTTGTGGCTTTTAATAACCTGGTGGAAAATATCCGTATCGGACAGACGGGTTTTGCCTTTATTCTCAACAGGAAAGCAGAGTTCCAGACCAAGCCCCTCCTCGAACTGGCTCCGGACAGGGAACCTTATATAGGGTTTTTGGGTGACAGCCAAAAATTCAAGGATAGGGTTCGGATTGTAGAACAGGATGACTCGTCCGGGAACAAAATCATTTATGTGGCTGCTGTCTTGAAGCATGGGGACTGGCTCCTCGTTTACCAGCAAAAGGCCTCAGATGCTTTCTCGGAGCTCGGTTCTACAATAAAAATAACCCTCGCTCTCATCCTTTTAGGTACGATCTGTATTGTGACCACGGCATTTGTCCTGTCCAGGAGAATGGTGGCTCGCGTTGCGAAGGCGGACAAAGAGAAGGTTTTGATGAATGACCAGGTCGTTGAAACAGGAAAACTTGCTTCTTTAGGTGAGATGGCGGCGGGAATTGCTCACGAAATCAACAATCCGGTGGCTATCATGGTGGAAGAGGCGGGATGGATAGAGGATTTACTGGAGGAAGAGGAATTTAAAAAAGGGGAAAATCTGGACGAATTTGAGCGTGCCTTGAAACAGATCAGAACCCAGGGGATACGCTGCAAGGAAATTACTCAAAAGCTGTTGAGTTTTGCCAGGAAAACCGACTCTCGAATTCAGGATGTTTCTATCAATAACGTCATAGAAGAACTGATTATGCTCTCTGAGCAGAGGGCAAAATTCAGCAATGTGACGATTTTGGCCGATCTCCAGGAGAATCTCCCCACCGTAAGGGTTTCCCAGAGCGAACTGCAACAGGTTTTGCTTAACCTGATCAATAACGCCCTTGACGCTATGGAAAAGACCGGTGGAAACCTGAGTGTATCGACTCGGAAGGAAGAGAACAATATCATTGTCGGGGATCATATCCTCATCGAGGTTGCTGATGATGGGCCGGGTATTGCTGCCGCAAACCTTGCGAAGGTTTTTGATCCGTTTTTTACCACAAAGCCTGTTGGTAAAGGTACCGGGCTGGGATTGTCCATCTGCTATGGGATTATTAAGAAGATGGGCGGAGATATTGAAGCTCGAAGTGTTATTGACGAGGGCGCCACCTTTACTGTGAAGGTGCCGCTGCCGAAATCAAAAAAGGAAAATGCATGATTTGGTGTTTGACCTAACCTAAGCCCTTAGATTTGCGAAGGTTGTAACGTATTTTCAGTTTCAAAAGAGGATTTACCGCGCGCTTGTCCCGCTTGCGGGGCTTGTCCCGCTTGCGGGGCTTGTCCCGCTTGCGGGGCTTGTCCCGCTTGCGGGGCTTGTCCCGCTTGCGGGGCTTGTCCCGCTTGCGGGGCTTCGCTTAAGACGCAAAGATTGCTAAGATGTATTCTTTTTTATCGAATCGGAACGAACGATTCGATAAACTAATCAGCGCTGCGGGCATTTTGGTGAATTCTTATGTTAGCGAAATGATGGCCTGAAGGCTAATGTATAACCTAAAAGCTGCAATTAGCTTTTAGCTATTAGGCGTTAGCTTAAAGATCCCAGTTCTTTGCATGACTATTCCCTTTATTTGGGATTTCACTTTTTGATGCTTACCTATTGCATCGTAAATATCTGACATTGTTTGGCTAATAGCTAAAGGCTAACCGCTACTTGCAGATTTTAGGTATAACTATATGAAAAAGGAGAGCAACTTATGTCTATCGCAAACGTACTTCTGGTGGATGACGAGGTTCCTTTCGTAGAAGCCATGTCCAGACGGTTGACCAAGAGGGACATCAATATCGTAACTTCTTTCAGCGGGCCTGAGGCTCTGGATGTCCTTGAAAAAGACCGGAGCGTGGAAGTGGTTATCCTTGATGTAAAGATGCCCGGCATGGATGGCGTCGAGACATTAGGCCAGATTCGGAAAAGATTTCCCCTGGTGGAAGTGATTATGCTTACCGGCCATGCCACGGTTGAAACTGGAATAGAAGGGATGAAACTTGGGGCCTTTGATTATCTCATGAAGCCATGCGATATGGACGCGCTCATGGGTAAGCTTAAAGAGGCCGTGGCAAAAAAAAGAAGGCATGAAGAGAAGATCGTCGAGGCCCGGATGAAGGCGATCACCTCCCGCCGAGCCTAAACGGGGATTGTGGATTATGCCGGATAGGAGAGGCGTTCAGATCGTATCAGGCTTCTTCTCGTTGATGATGAAGTGGGTTTTGCTGATGTTATTTCCAAGCGGTTGAGAAAACGGGGGATGCAGGTCAAAACTGTTTTTACAGGAACCGATGCCATCAAGGCCACCCGGAAGCGGGACTTTGATGTGGGCGATCCTTGATTTGAAAATGGAAGACATGGACGGGATAGAGGCCCTCAAGATTTTTAAGAGGGCCTATCCCGAAATGGCCGTGATCATGCTTACAGACCATGGTTCCGAGACTGCTGCAAAAGAAGGCTTGGGAGTATGGGGCTTTTGATTATCTGACCAAACCGTGCGATCTGGAAGACCTCGTGGGAAAAATCCACCAGGCAGTTGAATATGAGCGTGGCCTCTGACCGGGAAAAATGGTCAGTTTGATTGAGAAGAAAACTTTCACACGATTATTTACCGGCCGCTTGTCCCGTCGCCGGCCGCTTGTCCCGTCGCCGGGGCTTGTCCCGTCGCCGGGGCTTGTCCCGTCGCCGGGGCTTCGCTCAAGACGCCCCAGTTAAATACGCTGCGCTGTCACTGGCGTGAATTGAACGGGGCAGGCGAAGATTTTGTTTTTTTATCGAATCGGAACGGACGATTCGACAAAGCAATCAGCCCTGCGGGCATTTCCTAACACGGATACTAGGCCTTGATGATTGTTCTGTCCACCCAAGGAGTTCACCTGTCAAGGTTTTATAAAAGACTGATGCCTAAATTCCGCATGTAGAGCTAGCCTGTTAAGGTCTTACAAACAAAAATACTAATGGCTGTTTTTTCGAATCGTCCGTTCCGATTCGAAAAAGGCTTTGCGGCCTTGGCGTTTTGGCGGTTCAAAAACAAATAACCAGGTGAAGAGCACGAGCGTTGCTGTTAAACCAGATCAACGATGATGCGCCAGACATCTCTCCCATAAAAAATGAGCCATCCAACCATGATGACAAGGCTGAGCCTGAACATTCTGAAAAGGGCGGCCACAGCTGTCAGGCCAGCACCGAGAAGAATCATCCCGTAAGGTTTTCCCACGGCCCGGCTAACTGCAACCTCCTGTCGGAATTGACCAATCTCGCTTTGATCTCCTCTGAATTTCTCCTCCATCATCCTTTGTTCTTGTCCAATGGGGCTCTGACCGGGATACCCGGACCCCGGTGTTGGGGTCCCATACTGGTAGGACTGTGCCCCGGTTCCTTGGGAGCCGCCTCCCTGGGAACTGGCTCCCGAAGACCACCTTGGCCCGGACGAAGCAGGCACAGCAGGCCCTGCGGTGCCTTTTGGGGCAAGTTGCGCATGCGGGTACTCAAATCTCACCTCTTCAGCAGGGGGGGCATACTTCTGACTGAAGGCATCCTGTGGAGCCCCCTGTTTCATTTTTGGGAGCATCTGGGCGTAAGGGTATTCAAATTTTCCGCTCACAGGACCCGAGGCATACCCTGGGACAGGAAAGGGGCCTTTGTATTCAAAGGGCCTTTCTGCTACAAAGCCCTGCTGTCTCCCTGTTTCGAAAAATGGCAATTCCCATTCGTTGAGATAAGCGCCATAGGAGAACAGGTAGGCGGTTACTTGAGCGGCGGGCGCTTTTTTGGTTTTGCTGCTATCGAAGAGGTTTTCTGAGAAATTATCATCAGGGTCGACCTTTATCCATATATCCACATCCAGCCAGTTTTTTGGACTGAATTGAAAAGAAGACCTTAGCGACGAATCATCGTCCCGGAGTGTCTGTTCATTTGTGGGAGGATAACCAATGGGCGAAGCTCCCGCACTGGTCCAGAAAAGGACCACCATTAGTGCCTGAACAAAAACCGCGTTCAGGCACGATTTCGGACTTGTCCACCCGCAGTGTGGTGGGTTGCGGACTTGTCCACCTGCAGTGTGGTGGGTTGCGAACTTGTCCACCTGCTGTGTGGTGGATTTCGGATTTAAAAACAAAACAACCCCATCAGTCTTCTTTCTCCTGACTCTTCCTGAGAAGATCCCTGGCGTCAGAGGCTTTTTCTTCATCCAGACCCATTTTTATGGCTTTCTGGAACTCGTTTCTGGCGCCGACGAAGTCTTTCCCTCTGTAAAGGGTCAGTCCCAGATGGTAGCGGAAAACCGGATTCCCCGGCATCATTTTTACGGCATCTTCAAGATTGTTTTTCGCCAGGAGTAAAGAGTTCATTTCGAGGTAAATAAAGCCCAGCTTATCTGCAATATCGGGATCTTCAGGCATCTGTTTCCGAGCTTTTTTTGCAAGTTTGAGGGCCAGATTCATGTCCTTTTTCTCGATGGCCCTGTCCAAATCTTTAATCAGACCCTCGTGGATATGATCAGGATCTTTTATATCTGAAAGCAGTTCTTTTGCGGTGGTCAGCTCTTCTCCGGAAAGTCCCAGTTTGATGGCCTTCTTTAATTCCACTTCGGAGCCTTTGAAATCTTTTCCCTTATGAAGAACAAGCCCTAAATGGTAATGAAATACCGGTTCTCCAGGTTTTTCTCTTATGGCTTCCTTCATGTACTTGCTCGCCATGAGCAAGGAGCCTTTTTTCAAGAATATCCAGCCAAGTGTATCCGCGATTTCAGGACTTTTTGGCATGAGTTCATGCGCTTTCTTGGCAAGTTCGAGGGCGCCGTCTGGATTTTCATCCATTTCTGTAAAAAGAAAAGCCAAGTCATTTAAAGCCGGGGCATAGGAATCATTCACTTTTAATATGGTTTGATAAGACTCTGTAGCTTTTTGATAATCCTGCAGGCTCTTGTAGATGAATGCCATTTTCATTTGGGCTTCGATATTTTTTGGATTGATCTCAAATGCCTTTTTAAACAACTTCAGTGCGGCGCCATAATCCTGTCGTGCGTCCTGGCGATTCATCTGCAGATTCGCCATTGCCATGAGCGGTTCAACCGATTTTGGATGCTTTTTGATGAGGTCAGCTAAAACCTTTTCCGCCATCCCGTAATTTTCTTCCTTTGTGAAGACGGAGGCCTTTATCAATCCGATCTGGAGGTTCCCCGGTTGCTTTTTCTGTTGTTCATCACACAGTCGGATAGCTTCCTGGAATTGCCCTTTTTCAACATAGATGTCTGCAATCTGTTTCAGAGGCTTTGCAGGATCTGCATGGCTGTTCAGAGCTTCCTTGAAAATGGTCAACGCCCTTCCAAGTTTCCCCTGTGTCCTGTAAATTTCGGCTAATCGAAATCGAAGAAGGGATGAATCGGGATCTTTTTTAATCAAATATTGGTAATCCGATTCTGCTTTTTCATATTCTTTCAATTCGATATATACCGCTGCCCTGAGGAGTCGGGCCCTGTTGTTGTCTGTTTGCTTGTCTAATATTCGATTTAGTTCCGATAGAGCGGATAAGGGTTTTCCGGTCCTGAAATAGATGTAAGAGAGTGCTAATCGAATTCTCAGGGAATCCGGATTTTTTTCCACGGCCTTCAGGATTTCAGACAGGGACATCTTATAATCCCGCTCATTGAGGAACGTGAGACCGTAGAAGTAATCTCCCTCTCCTGAGTCAGGAGCGAGATCGCGTGCTTTTAAGAATTCGTTTCGGGCTTCCAGTGCTTGGCCTTTTTTCATCCAGAGGAGACCTCGCAGGATATGTCCCCTTGCATAATCGGGGTTTTCCTCCAATATGTTCTCGATATGTTTCTGGGCCTGATCATAATTTCTCTCTGCGATGAATATTTCCGCGATCTTTGATTTGACGGGCATGAGCTGGGGCCATTTTTCCGCAATTTTTTCATAGGTGGCTTTAGCCTGGCCGTAATTCTTCAGAAAAATGTAATAATCGGCAAGGAGTATGAGACTTTTCTGGTCATCCGGGGCCGATGCGACTGCCTGTTTAAAATTATTTAAGGCAGCTTCATAGTTTTTTTGCCGGTGTCCAATAAGGCCGAGGAGATGGAATATATTCTTATCTTTTAACCCTTTTTCTTTGATGGCATCATTCAACGTTTTTTCCGCTTCCGCCACGCGGCCTTTCCGGAGGTAAAATCTGGAGAGGGCGAGGTAGGGGACTGGGTTATCGGGAAATTCCTTCTCTATTTTTACAAGCTCATTTTCCGAAAGATCAAAAAGTCCAAGATTTTCGTAGAAGGATGCAAGAAGGATTCGCATGGAAATATCTTTTGGATTGATCTTTGCCGCCTGCTCCATCACTTTTCGTGCTTCATCGGGATGGTTTGTCATGAGAAGGACACGGGCCAGACTGATCTTTACGTTTGGACTATCGGGATAGGCTTTTTCCGCTTCTTTCAGCACTTCTTCTGCCTGCGTCCATTTTTTTGTATTAAGGAGCGAATTGCCTAAGATGAGCATGGTGTCAACATCTTTCTTGCCTTTTTTTACTAACTCTTCTGCGAGAGGAATGGCCATCCCATAGGCGCCATACTGGTAGTAGAGCCTTGCAAGCAATTTCTTTGTTTCAATGGATTCAGAATCCTGCGTGAGGGCAAGGTTCAGTTCCATTGCAGCGAGTTGAGGCCGGTTCGAATTGAGATAAAGAGATCCCAACTGGAAATGGGCCTTGGCATGGAAAGGATTTTTATTCGTAGCATTCTTGAACTGGATTAATGCTTCGTCAGGCTTCTTCTCTTCCAGTGCGTCCATTCCCAAGCTGTAGAACCGGTTGGCCTTGTCTTCATCGCTTTCAAAAATAGAGCATCCCGCACTAGACAGAATGAACAGGGAAACCAAAACGATAATAGATGTTCTATAGGTTTTTCTTAGGGCCACCTTCTACCTCCTCGTGTAAAACTGGATTGAACCGCAAAGTCGCCAAGGGCGCAAAGCCTTTTTCGAATCGGGACGGACGATTCGAAAAAACAGCCATTATTGTTTCTGTGTGAAACGTAAACATTTCCCGAAATGCCCGAAGGGCCGATTGCTTTATCGAATCGTCCGTCCCGATTCGGTAAAAAAAACAATATCTTGGCGATCTTTGCGTCTTGAGCGAAGCCCCGACAGCGGGACAAGCGGGCGGTAAATAACCGTGTGAAAGTTTCTTTTTTGTTCAGAAACTAATTGGCCACCGGATGATCCGCAAGATCATCAATAATCATTGAAACAAAGTTCTTCTCAAAGTCCTCAGCCTTCATGGACTGAGGCGGCACACCGGTAGATATGGTTATCAAAGCACCATCTGTCCTGCCCTCAATAATAGCCCCATGCAACGTAAGGGCCTTGTTCAGATATTGATCGGGAGCATTTCTGCCTCCGGCATAGTACCAGAAATACAAAATGCGTTCATCCAGACCTTTTCTGATAACCGCCTTTTGGGCTTTTATTTTTATATCCGGTCTTTTCAGGCCATGCAATTCGACTTCTTCCTTGTCAACAATTTCCCATCCGCTTCCCGGATAGCAGTTCAAAGGGGAATGCATCGTTCGATTTGTGCCCTGAGAGAAATAAAAGGCCCCATAAACATAGGCAATCTGGCCCTTATCATTTCGATATCGTCGTGAAATAATCTGGTTGGATTTTAACATCTCGATGACGTCTTTGTCCAGCGCCAGATCTGATCCTCTCCAATTTCCATAGGAATAATGGAGCGCCACTGGGGGAAGGGGGGATTGGCCTGAGGAGCGTCTATCGATCCACTCTTTGGCGGCAATAGTGAGAACCAGTAAGAGGGACACTATTATATAAGGTGTCTTTTTCATAATCTGTTGCCGAGTTCCCTAACACGATTACTTATACCTTGATGATTGTTCTGCCTACCCAAGGAGTTCACCTGTCAAGGTTTTATAAAAGGCTGACGCCTAAATTCCGTATTTAGAGTTGACCTGTTATGGTTTTACAAACAAAAATACTTATGGCTGTTTTTTCGAATCGTCCGTTCCGATTCGAAAAGGGCTTTGCGCCCTTGGCGTCTGCGGTTCAGAAACAAATGACCAGGTGAAGAGCACGAGCGCCGCCTCTGACTGGAAAATAAGTCAGTCTGATCAAGAAAGAAAACTTCCAGAACAAGGTTTCCCCGCTAAAGACGGGATCTTCGACAGGTGTCGGGTGTCAGGTATTTTCAATCGAAAATCGAAAATCGAAAATAATCAATCCAAAGAGGTTTCACACGAGCGCCGCCGCCAGCTAAAAAAAAAGCCAGTCAGATCAAAGAGGAAACTTTGGTATTTTCACACTGGAGCAAGTAACCGGAAAAAGAGAACCGCAGAATATCGAACAAGGAACCGCAGAATATTGAAGGATGGAATCGCTTCGCTCTGACTTTTTCAAAATTAAAGAGATCGGAAGAACACCTTCCTTCGACATTGGACATTCCTTGTTCGATATTGGATATTCGATTTTCATGAAAAACAACCATTAACGAGTGTAGTTTCATATGAGTCTTTTCTCTTTCCTGTTAATCCTGTTGATCCTGTCTAAATATTGACGTCTTTGAGCGCGATCCAATAACATGGATCAGCTTTTTCAAAGCGAACAAGAGAGCAAGAGACAAAACAAAAATTACCCATCCTCCAAAGTCATGATAAAAACGAAGAGCAGTTTCCGCATTCCAGTTGCTTGCCAGGATTCCCGTCGCAGTTATTCGCAAAGAATTGGTGAAAATGGCTAATGGAACGGTCAGAATCACGAGGACCATCCTTTGAAAGGGTGATTTCATGTCATAGGAAAAAAGAAACGCTAATACAAGCAGAGAAAAAACAGACCGTATTCCACTACAGGCATTGACGACCTCGAGGGTGACCCCGGGTAGAAAAAGGATATTGCCTTCCTGTAAGACAGCTATATCCAGTAATCTCAACATCTCCGTGGAAAGGATGCTCACCAGGGATTTGAGAGGCAGGGTGAGAGTGTTTACAATGATCTGTGGCAGGGGAACTGCAACTAAAAGCAGAAATAAAGGAACAATGAATATTTTGAAGGCTTTTTTTCCATAGATATATCCTACGATGCCACCCAGGAGAAACATCAGTGAACATCTTTGTACGTAATACTCTACAGCAATATATCCGGCCAAAAAAAGGAAAATCGCCGCGATCATGATAAATAGGCCCGGAAGCCAACTATTGATTTCAATGGCAGCGATATCTTTTCTGCGCTTGAACAGAAGGTATATACTTATGGCGACGAGAAGCAGGCCGTGGGCATGTTCATCGCTACTGATCCAGATCTGAAAAAGACCTTTGGCTACACTGAAATAAAGGGTCGAGATGAGAAAAAGGATGAAAAGGGGTGGGAGCCAATGACCCATTGAAACTTCTGATATGGTAAACGTTTTTTTAGACCTGGTCATTTTTGCCTTTTGAAGCAAACCTCTGATACTGAAACAAAATCGAATTTTCGACAAACTGCCATAACCATTCATCTTTAGCATACTTATGGTAGGCAATCAAGCACCGAAAAGAGGTGCCGGCAGTTCTCATTTTGAAGAAATATCCTGTGGGAGCGGCTCTTGTCCACGATCTGTTTGGTGGGTTCCAGCCGCGAAAAGTCGTGGCAAGATGCCACTCACACAGTGTTTTGCAAAAAGGCAGAGTCCATAATGAGAATCGCTGAAGTGGTGCTGTTTTTTCGTTTCAGATAGAGTTAATGGTTCACGGTTATCAGGTTACGGTTTGAATGAATTTGGGGAGCGATTAAATAATTTTGGGCTGGTTTCAACTCTCTTTAGTATCAATATGATTCTTGGCATATCTTTAAAATATCCCATACAAATGAATTTTTAAGAAAAACGAAATTCAAATTTTATTCTATAAAGGCAGATTATTGATAATCTTAACGCATTATTGGATATACTATCCAGTAATGTCGACACTGCTAATCCTGAGATTAATTTGTATTATTTACTATTTGACTTGACCCTTATGTGTATTTATGCTATGGGGAAAACCAAAATGATCTTTAATAAGGATATGCGCTTATAGAAATCGATTGAATTGGAGGCCATGGTGCAGAAAATAATTACCATCGGAAATCAAAAAGGGGGCGTTGGCAAAACAACGACCACGGTGAATCTTGCTGATGCGCTTAGCAGGGAAGGGAATAGCGTTCTCGTGATTGATGCCGATCCGCAGGGCAATTCAACCTCTATTCTTGTAAAGGAGATCGGATTGCGAGAACAGTTTTCGCTGGTAAAGGCTCTGGAGGCTCCCATCGATGAGGGCGATATGTCTTCCATGGCCTGCAGTACATCTAACGACAATGTAGACATTGTTCCGAATACCATTCGCTGTATGCTCTGGGAGAGGACCGCTTCAAACACACCGGATTCCATTCTTGGTTTTTTGAGGCTTGTCAGGAACGATAAAGGTTTTGCTAAATATGACTATGTACTAATTGATACCCCACCCAACATAGGCTGTATGGTAAACAATGCCCTCATGATTTCCGACTATGCCATTATACCGATCCCTACTTCGGATCAGTTTGCGCTGGATGGCCTGGCTACCTTCCTTCGGATATTGCAGAATATTCGAGGGCAGAACGGGAAACTCAAGCTCATGGGAGTACTCCTGACCAAATATGATTCCAGGGCCAATATCTATGTGAAAAACCGGGAACGAATCATCAACTATTTCACAGCCAAAGGGATTAATGTTTTCAAAACGACAATCCGCATCAATGTGGATATAGACAGGGCACACATGAAAAGAAAGACCATATTTGAGTTCGATCCGACAAAGTATGGGGCGAAAGATCATACCGCACTGGCAAAGGAGATCATACAAATTGTCGAGCGAGAAACCACCGATCAATGAAAACGGTCACATAATCAGCAGTCGTGACCTTTTCGGGTCAATCCCTAAGCCGTTAGATGTTGATCCTTTCGAAGGCATTGATATCGATGATATCAGCATTTACATGAAACCGACGGAAGGGGAGGAGGATGATGATATCGATCTGCTCAATCCCCTTGAAGGGATTGATGTTTCAGATATTACCGGAACGCCCAAGGACAAAGCGAAGGAAGAAGATGAAAATGGGGGCTTCTCGCTTGAAGGGATAGATCCGGAATACATCAGTGTGAAAGCTGATCCAGATCAGGATTATAGGTTGCCAGTTGAAGAAGACGAATCTGAAGCGATTCCTTCCGAGAAAAAGCCGGTACTACAGCAAGATACGAAGAAGCCATCTGAACCGGAAAATCAGAGAGAATTCAAAGGGAATGGATCTGGATCAACTAAATGGCTTAACATTGGCCAATTACCATCCAATATCAAAAAGTTTGGAACAAACCTGACAAAGAAGTTTAAACCCTTTTCGAAGTCTCCACCAAGGCTTTCACCGGCAAATGTACCGGAAAGTACTTCCGCTCTTGCCGGCAGGCTCAGAAACGGTTATGTGTATTCCGAGATTAACAGAATAAGGGAAAATCTCGTTGGTGCCGTAGAAAAAGAAAATCGGAAGACGGTGGTATTTGCCAGCCCCCACGATGATGCGGGAACCACATTTCTCATCGGGCTACTCGGTTTCAATATTGCCTATCAGACAAGCATGAAGACCCTGCTTGTGGATCTGAATATGAGAAGGCCTCAATTGCAAATCCCCTTTGGCCTGGAAATTGAAAATGGGTTTTGTGAAGTGGCAAGGGGAACTTTAGAATGGGAAGATGCTATAAAGGATACCGGACTTTCAGGACTGAAAATGCTTACGTGCGGGAAGAGAAGCAATGAGCTCTATCTCACTCTCACGCCTTCTCTTCTTGAAAATATGATTAATGAGATGAAAAAGGAATTTGACCTTATTCTGTTTGATACATCTCCGTTGCTTAACCAGAATAAAAACAACGTGGATCCGGTCTTTCTAAGTCTGACCTGCGATATGGTGGTGATGGTTGTTCAAGACAAGGTTACGACGACAGAGCAGTTGACGGAAGCTGTAACGGCGATTACGCGTGATGGTGGAACTGTAGATGGCGTGGTTTACAATCATCAATTTTGATGAATTTCTGAAAAGCCGAAAAAGCAGTCAGTCTGAATTGAGAAAGAAACTTTCACACGACCTTACCGGCCGCCTGTCCCGTTGCTGGGACTTGTCCCGCTAGCGGGGCTTCGCTCAAGGCGCAAAGAACGCTAAGATTTTGTTTTTTTTACCGAATCGGAACGGACGATTCGATAAAGCAATCAGCCCTGCGGGCATTTCCAACAATAATTACGCTATTTGAGCTAGCATGAAGAATTACACACAAATAATGGCTGTTTTTTCGAATCGTCCGTTCCGATTCGAAAAAGGCTTTGCGGCCTTCGCGCCTTTGCGGTTCAAAAACCAATAACAAAATGAAGTTTCATACGTGCCCATTGAATTTGAGGTGAGATATGGAAGAAAAAACAACCCCCAAAAAAATCGATCCAGAATTCTATATCTCGAAATTTGCTATCCCGCTTTTAGAAAGAAAATGGATCGTGATTGTGTTCCTCACTGCAGGTGTCCTCATTTCTCTCCTTCTTGCTTCCTTTATCAAACCCCAATACATCAGTGAAGCAGCCGTTCAGGTTGAGGAACCCTCTACAGAGCTTACTTCCATCCGCGATGATTCCGTTACCCCGAGGCAGGCGAGGTCGTCCTACGTCATCGCCGTGGAGGAAAAGCTCAAAAGTAACACGTTTGCACAGGAAGTTCTGAAGATTCTCCCGGAGGAAGTCAAAGAGGATCTGAGGCAGCCCCTGGACTATCGATCTCAGATTATTGCCGGACTAAAAAATATGGTAAAGAAGATGATCGGTTGGGAAAAGAAGAAGGTGGTGAATTCTGAAGGACAACCAGATGCCAACATTATCCAAAAGGAAACCCTTTTGAAAGAACTGGAAATCAGAGTGGGTATTCGGGTAAATCCCGGTACCGCAATGATTTGGATCACCGGCGCAGCCTTGGACAAGAACCTGGCTCCGATTCTAGTGAAGAGCTATCTTGACTACCTTATTGCCCTGAATATGGAAGACAACAAGAAAGGGATCCGAGGAAAATTGGAATTTGCGAAGAGCCAAACAGGATCTGCACGTAAGTCTCTTACGCAGGCTGAAGAGAACCTGACCGCTTTTAGGAATCATTATCAGATCCCGGGGGATGTGAGAGTGATCGGTGACTCACAAATCCAATTGCAGTTAGATACGTTACTATCAAAACTTGAAATGGCAAAGGAGCGCTATGAACGTATCGACAAACTCTATATGACGGCTGCTGTCAATGAAGCAGGGGTGGTTGTCAACATAAAAGTCTTGAATTCTCCCATGATTCCCCTTCGTGCGACCAAGAGCGCAGCAAACAAGGTCCTCCTCATCGGGATAATGGGTTCACTGGCCGTTGGAATTGGTTTGGTCCTGATGGTTGATCAGGTAAAAGGAACTATTCGCTATTCGACCGATATCATAGATGCCGTCCATCTTCCCATAATGGGGAATATTCCTAAACTCTGAGCGTAATGAGCAATTTTTCGTTTTTTCTGATGTGCTAAATCAGCGTAAAATTATGATAATAAGTCATTATTTCGTTCTTTATCGGGCTAACTCCCCCTTCTATTTATGCAGGATTTGCTTTTCCTGATCGGTTTTACCCCGATCCGGAAAAAACACACAAAACTCTTGGCGGCCTTTGCGACTTGGCGGTTCAAAATGTTTTTGGATTTAGTTTGATAGGTGCTGAGCAATTTTTCGCGAAAAGTAATCTGCGCCAATCTGTGTTTATCTGCGTCCCTGAATTTTCTACTATTTTTACGGATTCCCTAGCCAGTTATCGGGATGAAATTGGTTCATACCCAGCCAAGTATTTCACTGTGGGAACTTTGGGGTAGAAAGCTTAATAAATTAGCATTGTTTCTGAAAGAATGTACTGCGCCCACCTGCGTAAATCTGCGTCCCAGAATTTTATAAACTTAAAATTGACAAGGGGTATTTGATAAAATATAATCCTCATCAATAACTTTCTTACTACCTGCCAAGTGAGCTAGGTCCAAAATGTTCAATTTTCTTCGAGGTCAAGGAAAGGGATAATTTTAGCCACAGGAATATTGGGTATATTTCGAGGATTAAAATTTGAGCCTGACGTAGAGATCGAACAAAAGGGGGCGTTTTGAAATTGGCTCAAGAATCTATTGAGGCTTTTATGAAGAACAAAAATCATTTCACTGCGACCTTCAGATACTGGTTGGCAGCAATTTCTCTTATCTCCCTGTTTATTCTATCCTCTTGTGGCCCGCCTATGGCGACAAGGGCATCCCGTGTCAGGCTTATCAATGTCGAACAGATACGTGAAGTTGAGAATCAATGCGAATTCCTTGCCAATGTGCGAGGGTCAAATATGTATGCTTATTGTTGTATCTTTTCATGGGGTTTTCTGAACGATACCTTTTATGGTGGTGCGCTCAATGAACTCCTTGATAACGCGGCTGAACTGGGGGCAACCCATGTTTTTGTCAACGCCGGTGATGGACCTTACCTGATAGGTGAGGCCTTTTTCTGCGCTTTCTGTATCGATCCGGATGGAAAAGTGGATGAAGATTACTGTGTGGGCACGGATGGTAGAAGAGACGTAGGTTATTGTGAGGACGAATTCGGGAACCCCGTAGGTGCTGCCAAATGTGAAGGAGCAGAGGGCAAGAATAGGCCCGAATGCAAAGCTAATGGTGGAAAATGGATACCAGCATTAGACGAAACAACATGTAAAAAACAGAATCGAACCTGGATGCCAGAAGCCTCTGATCCTCAGACTTGCGAAGACACGGGTGGTACATGGCTCCCAAAAGCGATGGACAAAGACTCTTGTGAAGCAAAAGACGGAACCTGGGTCCCAAATAAGGATGTCCTCCGTAAATTGGCTGAAGATGAATAGGTCCATTTGCAGGTGCTTAATCGAATATCTCCTCGTTCCCAAGCTGAAGCTTGGGAACGCATTACTTGGAAACTCCGGCTTCCTCTGTTGAAAACCTTCAGAAAAATTTGGAAGGTGAATCTTAGAATCGATGAAGCCGAGCTGAATCGAGGTTTTTATTTTTGCGAATTTTGCGCTTTTTTGCGGCTTAAACCAATAGGCGAAAAACAAGGTGGTATATGATGTCAGGAACTTTAAAGATAATATTCTGTAGATTGCTGCCTGCATTTTTCTTGTTGGGTTGCTTTGGTTGCGCAGGCGTACCTCCCCGTTTTTATACCCCTCAGCAAGATTCTATCGATACCAGTTTGGTCCTCAATCCCGAATTTAATGTCAAAAACTATGTAGATCTCATAAATGCCCAATATAATTCCGATGATATTTTCATAGGAGAATATACCCATGAATGGAGCGCCAATTTGCGGCTGTGGACGGACACTGCTGTCCGATCTCTGAAAACCGAACTGGAGAAAAGAGGTAAGACGGTCACTATTGAATCCCCTACGGTTTTTGAGCTTTCAGTTGAGAATGTTAAAACGTCTGGTAAAATTATCGGTTTCATTAAGACGGATCTGAAACAATCCGGGTGTCCCCTGGATACGGATCATGACGGTGTTCCTGATTATCGAGACCTCTGTCCCGGTACTCCTGCTGGTGCGCTAGTAGATGTTAAAGGTTGCCCTCTGGACTCCGATCGGGACGGTGTCCCGGACTATCTCGATAAATGCCCAGGTAAGAAAATTGAAGACGTAAAGAAGGAGCAGGGCAAAGCCAAAAAAGAAAAACCTCAAGATGTCAAAAAATACTTGAGATTAAAAAAATATGATCCAATTGCAAAGGACGATCTTAGTGTTCAAGGTTTTTCAATTGTAAGTAAGTTACCCCCAGATGAAGTCATTCGGTTGATAAGAGCAGAATTCAAGAAACATAGCGTTTTGGTCACTGAAAACAGTGCAAACATTTATCAATTCATAATGGCGGAAGAGAAATGGAACAACAGTTTTGCAACGCTGAAACATGACCTTGACCAAAAAGATATTGATCTGATTGACGGTCATCCACAGATCATCTGGCTTTCGGTAAACCATGTGAGCCTTTTCTGGCCGTTCTGGAATGTTGGCTGCCGGTTGAATCTGAATGTGAGAATCGCAGACGAATATATGAGGAACTTCCAAGTAGAAAAGATTTCGAAAGACCTGTATACGAGTTGCGATGGTGCGCTTTCGGATGCCATGGCCAAAATGTTTATGCCCAGAAAGTTCACCAGAGACACAGATGGTGATGGAGTGCCCGATTACAAAGATGAATGTCCGAATACTCCAAAAGGGGTGGCAGTAGACGATAAAGGATGCCCTATTGATACCGACGGTGATGGGGTTCCCGATTACAAAGATGAATGCCCCAACACGCCGGAAGGCGTAACCGTCGATGAGAAAGGCTGTCCGCCTGACAGTGACAGGGATGGTGTCCCTGATTACATGGATGAATGCCCGGATACCCCAAATGGCGTTAAGGTGGATGACATAGGCTGTCCGTTGGACAGTGACGGTGATGGCGTTCCTGATTATAAAGACATGTGCCCCAATACCCCTCCTGGTGTTATGGTCGACGAAAGAGGCTGTCCACCGGATAGTGATTACGATGGAGTTCCCGACGACAGAGATCAATGCCCTCATACGCCCAGAGGAGCAAAGGTAGATGAGCGGGGTTGTTGGATCGTCAGTGATACCCTGTTTTCTTTTAATAAGTCTAATGTCAATCCCAAGTACAATCATTTGCTTGATGAAATTGTGACTGTCCTGGGGAAAAATCCGTCGTTGAAGATAGAAATTCAGGGGCACACGGATAACATTGGGTCCAACAGCTACAATGCCAAACTCTCAGAGAAAAGAGCCATAGCAGTTAAGAATTATCTAACCAAAAAAGGTATCAATCCCAAAAGAATTTTCCCGGTAGGATACGGTTCATTAAGACCCATTGCCACAAACAAAACAAAAGAAGGAAGGGAGTTAAACCGAAGAGTAGAACTAGTCCCGATCAGTCGATAACCGTTTACGGTTGTCGGTTTCCAGTTTCCAGTTTTCTTCTGACCACTGATCACTGACATCCGACCTCTGTCTTTGGTCCCCCGCGTCTCTGCCTGTCGAAGATGCCGCTATGCGGTGCCCAGTGAAACCTTTTTTGCTGTTGTTTAACCGGGACGCGAGACTTCGGCTGACTTCTGATTTCTGACCATTGCCTTCTTCCGTTCTCAGTCATCTGTTCTCTGTCTTCAGGGTTGTTTGCCCTCTGTCCTCTGATCTAATATCTAAACGGCTTCGCCGCATTAAACTTCAACATAAACCGATTATCAATAAATTCATTATTCGGATCGTCACTGAAACGCTGACGATAGATGTAACTCAAATCAAGGGAAAACCACTGGTAGAACCTGTAGTTGAGCCCGCAGCTTCCAGTATAGGTCTTGTCATCAGATGGATCATATCCACCAATGATATCCAATTCATCCGTTGGATATCGGTTTTGTCGATAAGAAGTGTTGGCATAAACCCCAAGGTTCTCCAGGAGTTGGTAATCAATTTGTCCTAAGCCTCCATAATACCGTGTGAATCCCCTTGGGATGACCTCTGTAAAACCCGTGTCCCAGCCAGTATCTGCCCCCAATGAAAAACTTCCGCGCTTGAAATTTCTGTTATAAAGAGCAGTAAAAGTCAATCCGGGCTCGGTTGCCGTATTGCCAGAAGGATAAAAGCCTCCAAGGTAAATATCAAAGGAGGTTTTCTGTGAAAAGGCATATTCAATTCCTCCCCCAAAATTGTGGATCCAATAGCTTCTTTCTATTCCCATGAAGTTTTGATGGTATATCGCGTATGATAGAAAAGGCTTTACGCGTTCGCTAAATCTGTGGGAATAAACAAAGCCCGTTTCCTGAACTTCAATATTAGGCCGGGCTTCTGAAATACCCTTTTGAGTGTAGTCGTATTCAGCAAACCGATAATCGAGCTCTATACTGTTCTTATTATCGAACCAGTGGGAAAATCCTACGAAAGGTCCTTTTTCGGTTACATCCTCCAAATTAGGATCTTCATTGTCCAAAATGTTGTAGAGATACCCTGCTATGAGACTGCTTCTTGGGCCAAATTCGTATTCAAGGCTCGCTGTCGCATCATTTCTTTGATAACGAGATCGATTGTTAGAGACCCTCTGGGAAGGCAGAAATGGGTCAAGGTCTTCGTCAAAAATATCATCAGATTTTAGATATCGGTCTTCCAAATTGAGTTTCAAATGTTCGGTAATCTTTTGCCAGAACCGGAATCGTCCACTGTGTCTCATATTATCATTGCTGGTGTTATTATAGTATTTTACCCATCCAAATGTGTAATCAAGCTCAAGGCCATTCTTATTTGATTCTATATCAATTTCGAACCCAGGCGAAATTCTCGTTATCCAGTCCGAATCCGGATTATCTTTGACTAAGAAGATGTTATCGTCATATTCTTCACTAATATTTACTTTCGGTGTGATTATGACTTGATAGTCGCTACCCTGAAAGAATGGAGGACCTATGGCTACAAACCCGGTACCTTTTTCCCTTGGGCTTCCTTTGTCTTCAATAACAGTTTCATGAGTGGGCTCCTCGGGGCTTTCAGCTCCGGTTTTTGAGGTTTTTGAAGGAATTTCTTCTGGTTGTATTTCAGTTGCTTTTATCGTTTCTGTTTCCTTTTGATCATCGATTTCGACGATTTTACCTCTGAAATAGGGGGAAACAACATCTGGTTCTTTTGATGACGAAACAACAGGAGGCGCAGAAATACTAACAGGCTTGATTATCACTTTGGACTCTTTGGTTGTGAAAGTTTCCGGATAAAAATTGATAACCAGCCGGTGGGGTGTTTTCAACGAAAAAAGACGAGGGTTTTGAAAATCAGGAGGGATACCAATGATCACATCAACATCATTCTTGTCCTTTATTAAACGAACCCACGAATGAATGTTTCTAAATTCTATAAATTCTTCGAGTTCTGAATCAACCTCCTTTAGTTTGAAACTGATCTCACTGTCCTTTATAACCGGACCATTGTAGTCAACTTTATCCTTAAATTGAAACACAACAGAGCAATAGCCATCATGTTGACCAGCTCTAACCTCTTCTAATTGATTCTGTTTGTTTCTGGAAATTTGGGTTGATGAACTGATTTGTGATTTTGTTAGCGCGTTTGAAGAGATTGTGATCTGTCCATCATTAGGAAGGGGTTGAACACGAACGGTACTCGCATTAACGATAGGTAACCGAACAATATTTCGTATTCCAAAGAATTCTTGCGCAAAAAGTGGTTTAACGTATTTCCAGGAAGTCGGAATCATTGGGTTTAATGAACCAAAAATGAGAGCCCCAATGACTACGAGGAAAAATGAATGGGCAGCCCTTTTTATTAATTTCCACGTCAATTTCTACCAACACTTTCCCTTTTCCCTAGTAACAGCGGAAGAATATTGCTTTATTTAGCCCACTGACCTCTGACTTCTGACTTCTGACTTCTGTCCTCTGTCCTCTGCCCTCTGACCTCTAATCTTCTAACCTTCTTATCCTCCAAACTTCTTGCAGGTCACGGCACATAAAGCGTATCAAAAGCGTGCAAACGAATATTTAATTCAGGGGACTTCCCTGATAAGGCCTTTTTGAAATTGAAGGGGATGTTCTGCTGTCTTCCGCTAATATTTCTAATGATCATAATATTATCAGTATCGGCCCATTCTTCCAGACCACCTGCATAGGCAATCATTTGAAAAACAGTCATTCCTCCCTCTGCCAAGTCATATTGTCCCGGGGATTGGACTTTCCCCAAAACATATACTGGTTCCTTTTTCTCCAAATCCAGGTGTTGCAGATATGCTACAAAAATAGTGTCGGACGCGAAAATCTTCGGAAGTTTTGTTGGGTCTGGATTCTTTGAATCAAGAAATTCCTGCATGTCAAATTTAAGAAAAGTACCATCTCTTCGCGATATCATTACTTTAGCCAAATCCGCGTCGTATGTGCCACCCTTCGCTAAAGCAAAGATATCCATCAAGTTCATGTCTTCAATTGGATCGTAAATGCCTGGGTCTTTTACCCCGCCAAAAATCCTGATCATTTTCTTGGGCTCTGTTGCTTCCTGACCTGCCTGTTTCATAAATGTCACATACACGGAATCGCCATTTTGCACCTTTGGCATTTCTATGGTGCCTTGTATACTCTTCAGTATCAAGTCATTCAAATCGTAGGCTTTGGACCTGTTTTCTCTTATTAACAAAACTTTGCCGAGATCCGCATTGACACTATTCCCACCGGCAGTTATAAGCAAATCCAGAAGATTCATATCTTCCTTTGATTCATACACTCCCGGATGGCCGACGGCTCCAAAAATCCTAATTTTACTTCCCGTATCTTCCTCCAGTTTTTCAGTAGGAGGCGACCAATCCCCTAACGTTCTCTTTATACTCCCAAAGAAAGAGGAAATCGGGACAAAGAGGGTGTCCTTTTCATGAATAGGTGTCAACAGTCTGATGTCTCCGGTAATGGTAAACTGGTACAAATTTACTAACAACCGGTGGTCCGACCCTCCCCATTTCCTGGTTATTGCAATCTTACTCATGATGGCTCCGTCTACCGCGCTACCAGCCATGCTAAGTGCAGACTGGATGTTAGCTGATTCAGGTATGTTATACCAACCGGGCGTTCGAACATGTCCCAGAATCTGTATATAGTGTCGTTTTTCTATGATGCTGATATGAATTTTCGCAGAGCCTGCAAGATATTTGGGAAGCCTGTCTATTACGATCTGCTCTATTTCTCGTGGAAATTTGTTGTTAACGTAGATATGTCCATAATCCGGTATATAAACGTATCCATTTCTGTCAACCTCTATTTGATTTTGAACGACTTTTCTTTCCATGTCGGATAAATCAGTTGTGGTTGACGCCTTTGGCATGTTGATGAAGAGCAGGTCCCCGCTATCAATTTTTTTCCCTAATTCTTTTGGGGATGGTATAAATAGAATATCATTAGGATGTAGAATAATTTCCTTGGTTATCCTGATTTCTCGATATCCGGTCTCGGTAAGTCGTTTCAATAATATTCCTGAAGTATCCACACCGTCAACCAAGCCTCCAGCAATCGTTATCAATTCATCAAGCTTCGACAACCGGGGGACTCTATACCAACCCGGGTAATTGACACCCCCCTGAATATCAATGAAACGTAGTTGATCCTTAATTCGAACGACGGGATGTTCTCCTTTAACGATAAGCTGCCGTGCTAATTTGGTCAGTTTTTGTTCCAAGAGTCCTGGAGTTAAGCCTGTGACTTCAATTTTCCCAATTGTGAGCATAAATATATTTCCATCAGGGTCAACATCGTATGACTGGCTCATCTCCTTCTGGCCTGGGATTTGGATTTCTAAAATGTCTCCTGCCGATAAGGAAATCTCCTTTTGGGCTATGTCAGGAGTGTTTGTGAGAATGCCATTCTGGTTTTTATTTTGAAAAGGTTGTTTTTCTCCCTTTTTCTGTTCTTCCCTTTCACTAATTTCCTTTTCAAAGGCCAAATTCTTAGCTTCTACCTTGGGTGCCCTTATCTCATCTAAAGTCCTTGGTTTTGATTCTGATGCGAGCTTTTCATCTTCGTTCCCTGCCTTAGCTATATTCTCAGGAGTGGAAGCGTCTGGAGGAATTAGTTGCGGAGCAGCCTTTCTTGTTTGTTGGCCAATATTTTCTTGAGCAGCTTTTGGTGCAGCCAAAGGAGCGGGGTTTGATTTGACAACTACAATGACACTATCGAGGCCCGCTGCGTCTAATCTGCCTTTTTGTTTGGATACTTCTGTCCTGTCAACAAAAGGCCCTGTAATCACTCTATACCAGGTCCCCCTTCCCTGCAGCTGGCTTTTTTCTATAAATGCGTCCAAATTTTTGTCAGCGTGGTTTTTCAAGAAATCAGCCCTATATTTTTCGGCGTTGCCTCTATCTCTGAAAGAACCCAGCATCAAACCGAAATCCGCATACGCTGTGGAAACGATGAGCATCGCAAAACATATATGCAAAAAAATGTGCGAGATCCTTTTTTTCATTTTTTAATTACCTTATGTGCTACTCAAAAAAAGAAGCAGGTTGAAATTGATGAACTTGTAAAAAGTCAAGAATTTTCCGTTTTCGTCATTCCAGTGAACGCTGAAATCCAGTAACATTATGTACTTATGGGCCCCGCTTTCGTGGGGGTGATGGACTTAGGGACTTTCAAATAACTAAATCATAACCTACTAAAACATAACTTTTTGATATGATTGACAAGTTATTTTCGTTCACAGTGCCGCTCGCGGCATAAGATAGCTTTTTACGGGACCATCAAATTGGCTTTTGGGGTTTCGTTTGCTGTGTAGATCGGATTTATTGCCCCCAATAATTAAACCTGTAAGGCCTTTTATTAGTGCATTGCAATACATTTCTATGTATTATACAAAAAAATCAAAGCAGGTCAATTAGAATATACCATCAGCCAGCAGGCATTGTGCAACGGAAACAAACGAATCTTGATTTCCGTTCTTAGTGAATTCTGCAAAACTTAATTGCTTCGGACTTTTAATACCGCCTTTTTCGGCAGTTACATACCCGTTTCAAAGGGGCATGATTGGGCCTCTTGTAAGCGACCAAGCGGAGCCTTGTGGAATCTCGGACTAACCTGGATGATTTTTCCATTTGCAGACCTTGTTATTTCGCCTCATTTTGAGGCACAAAAAATGGACATTTTGTGACCAAAAACGGTCTGATATGCACTCATTATCGACATAGGTAGTTGATTTGTCCAGTAGGCGAAAACTAATGAAATGAATGTCCAATTTAGCTCTTTCGAGCATTTGTTTCCGATGCATTATGATAGGATTTGCATGAATTGAGGGTAATTATGGCCTTTTTCTTTTATCCCATTAATCCTGTTAATCCTGTCAAAGTATTGAGGCCTTATTGAATTTACTTAATCTCCTGTCTGTATTTGTGATAATCTGCTGGTCATTCCTTATTTATACATGGATTGGGTATCCTCTCATCTTGTTTTTGCTTATGAGAGAAAGATTAAACAGAACGTCTTCTCAGCCGGAGAGCACTGGTGTTCTCTTGGTATCGAAAAAAAATCAGTTTCAGAGTCACGTTTCGAGTATTGAAAATGAGTCTTATTCAAGAAATACGGGAAATAATTTAGCAACGGCACCTATACCTTGTCATTTCCCAACAGTTTCAATCCTGTTGTCAGCATACAATGAAGAGAAGCATATCGACAATAGGATCAGGAATTTGATTGAACTGGATTACCCTCAGAATAAATTTTCCATTTGCATTGGAATCGATGGTTCAACAGACCGGACTGCTGAAATTGCAAAAAATTGGGTATCGAAAATTCAGGGCCTCAGAGTTTACGCATTCAATCAAAGGCGAGGGAAAATTGCCGTGCTAAGAGAGCTGGTTGCGCAAAATAGAAATGATATTCTTATTTTTACCGACGCAAATACTGCCTTCAAACCCGATGCACTAAAGAAACTTGTGTCCCATTTTCAAAATCCCTCTGTAGGTGGGGTATGTGGAAGATTACTTCTTCTTGGAGAAAAAGAGGAAAGTTTTTATTGGAGGATGGAAAATCATCTGAAAAGGATGGAAAGCAGCCTGGATTCGTGTCTCGGTGCAAACGGAGCAATTTATGCTATCAGGCGACATTTGTTTTGGTCGGATATCCCTGATAACACGATAGTGGATGATTTTGTTATTGGCATGAAAGTGCGTGAGCAAAGGAAGCGGGTTTTGTACGAAACAGAGGCAGTAGCCGAAGAAAATCTACCCTCTACGGCTGAGGAATGGGGCCGTCGGATTAGAATCGGTGCGGGTGATTATCAGGCGCTCATGCTTTGTCGTAAATGTCTGTTACCATCATACAAAAAGTTTGCGTGGATGTTTTTGTCTCATAAGGTCTTTCGTTGGTTTACGCCGCAAATTCTTTTGACGCTTTTCATTTGCTCCTTAGCTCTGCTCGTTAATTATTTTTTTTCGGGGGATTCACATTTTTATCTGTTTGAAATCGTAGCAATTTTTGGTGGGTCTCTAATGGTTATCGTCTTTCTGAGTGCTCTTATAGGTCGCCTGTTAAAGAATGTTACTTTTTCGGCCGGAAAGATTCTCGGATTTTTGCGTCTGTGTGACCATTTTTTCACGATGCAGGTCGCACTCTTTTTAGGGTTCATCCGCTTCTGCAGAGGAAACCTTCGTGGCTATTGGAAAAGGACGTCGAGAGATTGATGTGCCATTTGGTAAGTTCTATGCCAAGTTCTAAAAAAGCTTCTAAAAAATGTTTTCAATAAACATCTTATTCCTCATTTATGACCTTGAACGAGGTGGGCCGGAATTGAGGCTACTTGATTTTGCAAAACATTTTCCCTCAGATATTAAAATGCATATCTGTGTGACAAGTGAAAACCTGTCTTTGCTTCCT
>Ga0208901_1000288_pt1 | contig 29457 bp, 23 predicted proteins | sample AntAceMetag02UKF_FD_184764 | JGI IMG/M metagenome (GOLD analysis project Ga0208901, IMG submission 184764) | Saline lake microbial communities from Ace Lake, Antarctica - Antarctic Ace Lake Metagenome 02UKF (SPAdes) (version 2) | ecosystem: Environmental > Aquatic > Non-marine Saline and...
TCAACCAGCGGGTCTGGAGCATCTTTCAGGGAGAACTTGCAAAGGATGAAAACCCTCTGCCAAAAAAGTTGCGGCTGGATGTGCTCAGATTGAGTGCATTTGTTGACAGGAGGATTCTTGAAATCATTGCTTCCCCGACTCTTGATAAGCTCGGTGCCGTTATCAACATCAATAGTAATATTGCCGCTGGTCTCAGGGGATCTCCCCAATAGGGTGGCCAATTGGCAGATTCCGGCGAATAACCAAAAAAAAGGGCCTCTTTAGGGAGGCCCTTTTCACTTTTTATCCATTGTATTTCCTAATTCCAGAAGCCGTTCACTTCCTCATTTCAAGACATTTTGAAAAAAGGGCCAGCACATCCTTATTTATATTCTTGCTCTCTATGGCGGCATCCAATAGTAAAATGGCGTATTCGGTCCTTTTTGCCGAAATGAGACCTTTGGCAAGTTCATGACAGGAAATGGCGAGATAGGGTCCCGAATGTGCTTTCCGCAGTTTTTCAAATCGCTTCAAGCCTTTTTCCTTCTTGCCATCACAACAATAGGCCGCGGTCAACATGAATTGAGCGGGCAGATATCCGGGCGATCGATCCAACAGGTCTTCGAGATCGGACGTGGCTTGCCCCGCATTTCCCAGATGCAATTCGCAAATAGCGTAATTATAGGAGCTTTCATTCATGTGAGGCGCAAGCTCCATGGCCTTTTTGGCCGCGGAAAGGGCATTTTCGTATTCTCCCAAATGCCAGTAGGCGGTTCCCATGTTAACAAACGCCTCCGGCGTTTTGGGCTGTATGCCGATCAGTCTTTGCCATAATTCAATGGCCTCTTCCCACTTTTTGAGAAGCCCCGCCTGGATGGCAAGTTCTCGAATGGCGATTGGGTCATTCGCCATTTCATCAAGCTTTTTCCTGCCGATGAGGTAATAGGCCTCTCCCTTGCAATCGCTCTTCTCTTTATTCAATTTTCCATAGTGGTGAATCGGCACGCTGCCTTTCTTTACCTCTATACTGTTTCTTAGTAAAGAAGGCTCCACCATTTCATGGACCGGATATTCAAACCGGATATGAAGCTCATTGGGAAACAGCCTCACTTTGAAACTGGGAATCCAGCCGTCCGCTGCCTCTTCATTGTCATATTTTCCATCATTTGCAATCCATCCTATCGTATTCGCGCGAGTCATATAATTTCTTGTCACAAGCGAATAGGCAACAGGCTTGGAAGAGGGTTTTCTTACCGTCATCAAGAAACGGTCGTAATCGAGTGGCGCGATCACCTCATCAGCATCCAACAGGAAAATCAAGTCCCCTGAGGCCTTTGAAATGGAAAAGTTTCTCGCTTCGGAAAAATCATTGGTCCATTCAAAATCGAAAATCTTCGCTCCAAATACTTTCGCAATGTCTCTGGTCCGGTCAATGGAACCGGTATCCACCACGATCATTTCGTCAACAAGCGGTTTCACACTCCTGAGGCATTTTGCCAGGTCTTCCGCTTCATTCTTGACGATCATACACAATGATACAGCGCCTTTTCCTCGGGAACTTTCGTTTATTTCCTTCGGTCCCAATATCTCCCTGACCCTGAGTGCGGCGGAAAGAAACCCATCATCAATGGTAAATGTAACCATTGCATCTTCGATCTCCTTCATTGCCGCATCATAATTTCCCTGCTGTAATAAGATATCGATAAAGAGCAATTTAAGCTTTTCATGATGCGGATGAAGGCCAGTTGCTTCCCGGAATATTGGTTCAGCCCGCGCAAATACTCCAAGAGACGTGATTGCCGAATGGCACGCCGTAAAAATATCCGCAATGGTGGGGGATAGCACGAATCCCTTCTCAAAGAGATTCAACGCCTCTTCTTTTTGCCCCATATCCCATTTCAATGTTGCAAGATTTGTGTAGGGATCGCCGTAGCCCGGGTCTGACACAATGGCTCTGTCAAAGAATATTTTTGCCTCATTTTCTTTTCCATTCTTGTAGGCCAGTATCCCTTTAAGATTCAGGGCTGATGCTGAACCTGAATTCAGAGAAAGTACATTTTCCGCATATTCTTCAGCCTCCTCATGGAATCCCATGCCCGCCTTGCAGTACCCTGCCAGTTCCAGCTTTTTTGGATCCTGGTGGTCCGTTGGCATTTCATTAAGGACGTCCAAAGCATCTTTAAATTGCTTGGAGTCTATCAGAATTTCTGAAAGGGTATAATACAAACTCTTATCATCAGGGCAATGGCCGATGCCCTTTAGAAGCATATCGACGGAATTATCGATTTCGCCTTTTTGATATACTTCACAAGCTTTTTCCAATGTGTTTAAAGTAAAAAGTTTTTTCCCAAGAGGGCTTCCAGTATCAATGCCGCTCCATTTTTCGGCAAGTAGTTTTTTGTCATGGCTTTTGGTTGTTTTGTAGTTTGGGTCGTTTTCCACAAAGTTTGTGTTGCCGTAATGATGAATAAACACATCACCTGCAATAAGGTTTGTGTGCCCCTCTAAGGCGGCGCGGAGACAAAATTCCTCATTTTCAATACTGCCTGCCCTGAAATGCTCGTCCAAAAAACCGATTTTCTTAAGCAAATCCCGTCTAAATAACATGCAGATGCCACTAATCACCCTCGATGGTATACGGCGGTGTAGATACCTTTCCCTGAATGATTCGGCATAGTCATCAAGATAATCAATGGCACTATAATCGGCATCCGTGACGTTCTGCAGACCGTTTATGTTGTTGGTCATCGGCCCAACAATCCCTGTATTCGGACTATTGTTGAGACAATCCAACATTCCTGATAGCCATTTCGCCGTGACAACCACATCGTTTGAAAGAAGAATGATGTATTCTCCTTTAGATGTTTTTATCCCCCCGTTATAGATGGTCGCCAAACTCGCATTTTCGCTGCATCTTATCCGTGTACAATTAGAATTTTCTCTTATGTGCTGTTGTAGCCATTTTTTGGCGCCGTTTTCTTTCTGGCCATCAACAAATATGATTTCATGGACTTCGGGCGTATGTTTCTTTATACTTTCCGCACACGTCTTCATATATTCTTTAGGCCCTGCTAAGGGTATGATAATGGAAACCCGAATGTTCCGATTGTTCTCATGTTTGTGTTTTGGTAGCATGTCCAGTACCTGCCCCGCATCTGAATTCAACGGATCGTTTTGTTTAATAGCGTTTTGAGGCGTTCCTTTTGTGTTGCTGGTAAAAAAAGCTGTCGTTTCTCCGTAAGCGTCTCGGCAAAACATCCGGCGTGATGTTGCACCGGGTTGTGTGATAGTGATGGCTGCAGAAAGGATCCGCGGCGTATGCTTTTTGATATTTTAAAATGCATGTAGGGGGACAATTAATTCTTTGGAAGTACAATCGTATAATTAGTAGTCCCCCATACATTAGATTTGAGCTTATTTTCACTTAAATCCCATGCAGATATGGCCCCAGCTGTGTCAACAATACCTTTCTTTACTGAATAAGCATTAAGAGTCCTCTTTATGACCATATGCATAATCATATCGTCTATGGGGAAATAGATGGGTTTAACGGAATGTAATATTTTTTTTGCCCCCAACAACGACACCCTGAAACCTACTATTCCACATACCGGCAATGCTTTTTCTATCAGTTTTTTTCCTGGCATTTGGAGTTCCGGATCTCCAAACCTGAATGATGTATGTGAATTAATGTAATGCAAAAAATTAGGGGGAGGTTTTTTGTATAAGGAATGACCCGTTGGATAATAGTAAGGGTGTTTGAATAAATATAAAAAATCATAATCATGGGGTAGATCAGCGCATGTCTTTTTGTACTTATCTTCAAATTCATCGCATAACAGTGCATCGTCTTCCAATACGCACATATGTGGTATCTTATGCACTACCATTTTTTCTAATAAGAGAATAACCGATAATGCAACACCTAACTGCCCGCCAATCAACTTTGGCAAACGATCATAATAAATGTATTTTCTGTGTACATATTGAATGATTTCTTCTTCATTTAGGGTCGATCCATCAATGGCCAAAAATATATTGATAGGTTGAGATAGCTGTTTTTGCAAGACATGAAAAACATGCTCAGATCTTTTTGGGTCTCTTTGTAGAAGGATGTTGAATACAGGATCGATATCGGATTATTCTCCTTTGGTCATTGCCGCAGCCCTTTCAAGGTAGTACTTGTATGCATTTAACATTCTGAATCTACACGGTTAATTTATTTTACCTTCAGTAAGCCCGTGCTAATACCATGTTGGCAAAATCTACGATGCAGTCTCTCCCGTTCGCATTGGCGAACTGTACCGGTATGAAATGCAACGGTTTAGAGACGAATGAAGATGATAAAATCGCCACTAAACACAATATGCAAATAAAACAATGGCTTATGAATAGTAAGTACTACCTTGAAAGGGCTGGTCATTACCGGCACACCCCGAAGTTTTTTGGGTGGCCATATCATGCTATCGCCGCCTGCGAAAGATGGTTTGCATAGACGCTTAAAAAAAATCAATTCACTGAATAACGGGGTCCGGATTTCCAGGGTTCCGAATGCTCTGATACTCCACCGTCACCCCGCTCGTATGCCCTTCCATCATTTTTGATAAGGCAACTTTTATCCATGTATTTTCCGTTTTCCACAATGCTGCATGGAGAACTTTTCCCTGTTTTAAAGCTTCCTCATATTTTGAAGGGTCGAGCAGAATCGCCTTCAGCGATTCCTCATCTCCGTATGAGGGATCGACCCATACATCACCCTGACCTGCGTTGGGTTCCCCATATTTCATGGTCAAGATCTGTTTGAAATCCTCAAAATCCTTAAATGAATCGTCCAGGGTTTCACGAGTATCTTTTAATGCGTACAACGCGGAAACCAAGTGTTTATTGTCGAAAATAAAGGCCACATAGAGGTTTTTCTCTAAAATTCGGGTGAAATATCCTATCTGAGAGTCGGTCTGCACCACAGGTTCACCAGACTCAGACGTCAGAACGTCTTTTTTGGACATGCCCCATTTTGTATTTCTGAAATCATAATGTTCTTCCATATTCATTGTTCTTTCCTCCATTGTGAATTTATTGTCTCTCAAGGCACCGCAGAATCCTTTTGCCGAGAACTATATGAGTGGATACGTGTTCCCTCTTTGTAAGTCTTATTCTCTATGACCACTTCATTGTTCGCCGGTGTCGTTTTCTCCGTAATCGGCTTTATGGGGCCACGGCCCGACGCCCGACCCCGGAATTCTGGCTCCAGCCCATCGGCCAGTTCGACGATCTTTTCCCTCGCTTCCATATTCGAGGGTTCAACCTCCAGGACTTTGATATAAAACACCCTGGCGTCTTCGATTTTTTCCATAGATTCACAGATCCGTCCCATGATCAGGAGTATTTCAATGTCAGTTGGGTTGGTCTCTAAAAGCCTCACATAAATCTCAAGCGCCTCTTCCACGCGTCCAGCTTCAACAAAATAGAAGTCTGCCAGATTTTTCTGAAAGATGTTATTATGAGGTTCGAGCCATGCTGCGTGTTCATAGTAAACCAGAGCCTTCTCTTTCTCTCCCTGCTTAAAGTAGAGTACGCCCAGATCATTATGTGCAAGCCCAAAATCAGGGTAGGCTTCCAGAAGCTTTTTCAAACAGCGGATACCCTCCTTATCCCCCTCTTTCTTTCTGCGCTCCTGCGCATCCTGAAACATCTTTTCAGCTAAATCGATACCAGTATTGTTTGACCCCTGAAGGCCTACCTCTATTCCCTGATCCACATCCTCCATCCCCTGTTTTTTCATCAAGTCATCAACAATGTTTTTGACGTCCTGATTCCAGGGGTCGACCTCGAGTATGCGGGTAAAAAAGACCCTTGCATTATCATATTTTTCCAAGCTTATACAAATATGGCCTATGGAGGCCAATGTCTCGACATCCATCGGGTTGGACGCCAAAACCTTGACATAAAGCTCCATAGCTTTTTCTGTGCAGCCCAAGCCAACAAAATAAAAGTCTGCCAAGTTTTTTGCAAAAATAAAATTTTCAGGTTCAAGTTCCGCCGCCCTTTTATAGTATTTCAATGTATTGTCCTTGTCATTCTCCTTTGAGTACAGAACACCAAGGTCGTTGTGGGCCATGGCAAAATCAGGGTATGCATCTAATAGTTTCAGAAGTGCCGCCATTGCTTCCCTTTTCATGCCGTTATTTACAAGCAATTGGGCATCTTGATACATCTTTTCAGCATTCCGTGACCCGTATAGCCGGCGGATACGCAGTACCTCTTCTCCAGAAACTTTGGGGTCACGGTTTTCTATGCCTGTCGGTGACTTCAGATAAAGCCCCAGAATTTCTTTAAGGTGTAGGAATTTCTCTGTTTTCGATATGCGAAGCCAGAATTCCCAATCGCCGGCGGAATGAAATTCTTCATCGAAATATCCATGTTTTTCATGGACGGTTTTTCGCCACATTGGCTGAGGACCAATATAGCATCCATCAATCAGTGTTTTCGGGTCAAAGTCTTTCCAAGAAAACCGGCACCGGCCCGCAGGAGTGAAATTCTCAAAGGTTTCATTTTCATTTTCCGTTATCCAAACATCGGCGTACACCAGAGAAACTTCAGGGGTTTTTCCCAACACATGCACCATCCTTTCAAAGGCGTAAGGCACATGGCGGTCATCCGTGTTGGCATTGGTGATAAACTTTCCGGAAGCCGCCTTTATGCCCCTGTTCCATGCGGCGTAAACCGTTTCACGTTGTTCTGTTCTCAAATACTTGATGTTTGAGTATTTGTTCTGAAACTCCTTTATGACGGCTTCTTCATTCTGTTCCGATGCACTGTCAATGACGATTATCTCCAGCCTGTCGCTGATGGTCTGAGATTCGAGGTCTTCTAAACAGCCGCGTATGAAACGTTCTGAATTGTAGGCTGACACAATTGCTGAAACAAGTGGCTTTTCTTCCGGCGTATGGGTTTGAGGGGCTTGGTTTTTCAGGTATACTGAATCAACCCCATTATCTTCAATCCACTCTCTTTCGCATACATTTTTCCTCAGTTGTTTGTAATAGCGCTCTACATCTATGCCTCGCCACTTTTCCCACACGGAAAGCGCCGTTCCCAGCCAGTATATCTGCCATGCAAAATAATGCCCGAGAAGATCTTCTCCCCCGCTTCTCAGCTGATTTTCATATTTGGCTATGTTTGCCATGCATTCCTGGATCTTGGCGGACGGATTTTCACATTCCTCTGCTTCGGCCGTGAAATAGTCTGTCATGGCATGCAAATAGCCTTTTGCGCTTGTGTGCGTGAGGTGATAAACGCAGCAGTCATCGGCGTACTCAATTTTTACGACGTTATTTGGATTGCGGGGCGTAAAATTGTGATGAATGACGTCGCGGATGATTGTTTTTTTGCGATTAACCATAAAGGGGAAATAGCTAATGGACCAGGGGGAGCGTTTATCATGGATGCCGAATGAATAGTACTTGCGAGGCACATACATGAGATCGAGTTCACCGTTGGTATCCCGTAAAAGTTGTTTGATCCGATTAATCAAACTCTTCGTTGGTATTTCCGATGCAGTGCCGAAAAAGATCCAGTCGTGGGTCGGTATTTTTGCATAAGTGACCATATTCCCATCACCCTGATGGGAAAAGGGCATATCGACAACCTTGACCTTTTCGCCGAATTGAAGGCATATTTCTTTTGTTCTGTCTGTTGATGATTTATTGACGACGATGATTTCATCGGCCCATTTAACGGCGGATTCAAGCACGTAAGGGATACGTTCTTCCTCGTTGTAGACGGTAACCAAAAAAGAAATGGGGATGTCGTCATCATTTTCCGAGGGGCCTGGTTGCAAGGTGGAGGAATCACGTTCTGGTCTATAGATCAATTTTCTCACCTCAGATGGATCCGGAAGCGGCACGAAATGCCGTTTTGAATCAAACTCTTGGGACAGAATGGGGCGGATGTCCAGATCACTATCTTCAAGAGCAGGCGGCAACCCCCATTTTGTTTTGAAAGCTTCCCAAGACTCTCCGAGCTTTCTTTTATATTCAAAGTCGCCCCTCATTTGCGGGCCGCCGGTATGGTGAATGAAAATATCATCTGCAATAATGGCATCATATCCCGCAATGATTGCTCTCAGTGTGAAATCATCGTCATTGAAGCCAAAACTGAATATGGGATCAGTGCCGCCGATTTTATTCAGTAATTCTCGGCTGAAAAACAGGATGAAGCCAACCAATCTGTTGGCATTTGAGAAGTTGCCTTGGAAATTGTTGGTCCATTGTTCCGCGAACGCATCCAGTTCTTGAATGTTCTTGTAGGGAACATTGGGCACCAATTGGGGCCCTGAGACAAAGTTGGATCGAGGACCGATAAGCCCCACTTTCGGGTTTTGCTTCATATGTTCCAGAAATAAATCCAACCAACCTGGAGTCACGATAATATCGTCGCTGATGGTGGCGATATAATCGCCCTTGGCCATTGCAAGCCCTTTCAACGATGCGAAGTCGGGCCTGATGTTAGAGGGAATTTCAATCAGGGTGATGTCCGACAAGGAGCGCAAATAATCCGGTGATCCGTCGGTTGATCCGTTATCAATGATGATCAATTCATAGGGGCCGGATGTGTGACGTCTTATTGACTCTATGCAGTCCTTTAAACAATCCAACCGGTTATAGTGAACCATGCTGATGGATACCAGTGGACCTTCCCAGCGTGAACCATTGTAGAAAACAGGTTTTGTTATAGCATTTGTTACACTAGGTTGCTTTTTCGATTTTGCCGCCTCGCTTTGTCCAGACGATTTGTCCTTTGGCGAGGAAATTTCAATCGGTTGATCCGTGATATTTTCCAATAACGTCTTTATGAATGATTCGGTGGTGAAGGGGTAAACCGCCTTGCTATTGAAGAAATCTTCAATGTTTTTTAAATATTCCTGGTAGTCCTCATCGCTCATTTCCTTCAAATAGGTATAGAGCGATTCGTAATCAGGGAAATCACGTTTGTCGATAAAACAGCCCTTGGGGATGTGATCCGAGACATTTCTTGCCCCCCAATATATGGGAACGCAGCCGGCCTTCATACTGTCAAATATCTTTTCGGTAATATAGCCTTTGATATCACGGATGTTTTCATAGCAGATGGAAAATTTATAATCCTTTAAGACTTCTAGTTTGGACTTTATCCTACCCTTGTATGAAGGAATTTTATTTGGATCCCAGCCAATTCCATAGAGGTCAAATTCATCGGGATGATGCTTTTCAAACCACCGGATGGCCTCTATTCGATGAGGATAAAGGCTTAGCTCATGTTTTACATACTTACATCCGGCGATCATGGTGCAGAAATGCTTTTTTCTTTTGATGTCTTGATGGATGGTTAAAGGAATCTCTGTTGCGTAATTGAGTTTGAAATATTTTTTGTTGTCGATAATGTCATCATAATATGTGAATATCTTTGAAAAATGGATTTGATTATGCTCAATCCAATTGTCTGGAAGGATGATTGGACTCTCGGCGATCACCAAATAGCATGGTTTTTTCGATGTGATTGCCCTGATGACAAGCGGATTATTATCCATTTTTGGAAAATCCCAGAACAAGAAGGCATCTACTTCGTCAAAGTTTTGAACCATATCCAAGGATTTCAATTCAATGTCGTTGTTAAGTGCAATGCGATGAAATTCATTCATTGGTTTCAACAACTCATCACCGATCGCCGCATTGGGGTTAAAAAAAATCCAATTGTTTTTAAACGCTTCCTCATAAAAGCCCCAGACAGCTAAGGTGACTTTTTTTGATTTTTCTGTTGCCCGCTTGTTTTGTTCGAAACCATAGTTCTCATTATTATATTGGGGTATGTTCGTTTTTTTATTATTATATGCCTTCCCTTCACTACTCTCATAATCATTTGGTAAGGATAATACTTTATGGTCAAATTTATCGCAAAAAGATTGAAGTAGTTTCTCTTCGCTCTCTTTTATAACTCGATAATTGTGATCTTTTTTTTGCATTAGTGTCCTAAATTTATGATCAATAAGTATCGATCTAATTGTTCTTAATTCCGGATTTTGATCTTTTTGAGATAAATATATTCTCCATTTATTTATCAAATTCATTTCAAAATCATTCAGTTTATCATGTTGATTTGTATTCAAATCTTTTAGTTTTTTAAACAACCAACTAATGTATCGATTTTGCTCGAATAAGATCGTTTTTTGATTATCACCCTTGTCAAATTGCATTCGAGCTCTATTTGATCTAACAATCAATGTTATCTTTTTTGCGTAAACAACCTCCGATTTTTTGTCTATAATTCCATTGATGATTGCAAAAAAATGACTGTATCCCGATTCTATCTGTTGTTTTGCAAAATCAGCATCAAAACAATCGCTCCGGATAATATTTGCTGAAATCAGGGAATGAGCAATCAAAAAATATGGATTGGTGTTTAGACAATCTAAGGCAAGATCTGTATAATTTGTATAGCATTCTGCAGATTGTATAAATGGATCATATAATGATCCTCTCGTAATAATTAGGCCTGGCGAATATTTGCGCATCAGCCTTAAAATTTCTTTTAATGATTTTGGGGGCAGTATTTCATCATCTCCAATAACCCAAATGTATTTCCCAAGGGTATGTGTGTAAGCATAATGGACGTTATTCTTGCCGCCCATATTGAAATCGTGATGGGTATAAGTGTAAGAAAATTTCAGATCTAATTTCTTGAGTAGTTTTTTTATATCATCCTTAGCGCCATTATCAAAAATGTAAATATGGATAAGATTGCCAATGTCTTGAGAATATTGTTCATTAATTGACAACAATAGCGATAACAAGTATCTACTTCTATTATATGTCGGAATGGCAATGGATAATAGTTCATTCATTTCCTACCTCACACTTTATTAAGAGAGAGTTTAAGCAAAGTAGCCAATATGGAGATTTTAAATATTGAAGATGCTTTAAAGGTTTGGGTGAGCTTTCAGGATTCCCTAGTGCGTCTTATTTTTTCAGTCCATGACACGCTAGGGTTAGGCGGATCGCCTCGTCAAGTGAGGTCATTGCTTCCAGTCCGAGTTCGGTGCGGAGTCGCGAGATATCCGGTGCATAGCGTTGGGGCGGTGCGTCTGAGGGCGGCAATAGAGTTTTAATATCATTACTTGTTCCCGCGACGTTTCGGACGGTTTCGGCAAGTTCAGCGATTGAAATCTCATGGTCCGAGCCCACGTTATAGGCGCGTCCGGGTTTCCCACGGTGCAATATGGTCCAAAGCCAATGGGCCAGATCACCGGAATAGAGATAGGTTCGGATCGGTGTTCCATCTCCTTTTATGACGATGGATTGATCATTCAAGCAATCGTGTATGAAATTGCCGATGGCAAAATGGGCGTTTAAGGGTAGATATTCTCCGATAAAGGCAAAACAGCGCGCGATACTGCATGGGACAAGTGACTCAAGACAGCATTTTTCCGCTTCGCGTTTAGATTTCCCGTAGACATTTACAGGTTCGCAGGGGAAATCCTCACGAATCGGAACATTATTGTCCCCGTAAACGGCGCCGGAACTGACGTAAAGAAGATTAGAAAGATGTTTGTTCCTCGATGCAAATTCAAGAACATGCTTGGTACCGTCAATCACCACGGAAAGCATTTCATCGTCGGGAATTATTTGGCTCGAAGTCGTGGCCCCGTGGAGAATGTAATCAAAATTCCCGTCCGGAAACGTAAAATCTCTGACATCGCCACGCAAGAACGTTATCCGTTTATCCTTTTCTAAAGACGGAATTTCTTTAATTCGCTTATCCGGCTCGCGGGAAAGGATGACAATATCATTCTCTTTTAATTCACGGCAGTGCCGTATTAAGCTTTTTCCGAAAAAGCCGGTCCCGCCGGTAATGAATATCCGTTTATTCCGCATTATCAGCCTCGTTTACGATCATGGCGGATTTCTGAGCTCCGAGTGAAATGTTTGGAAGCCACTACGCTTCCACAAGTTCGGTTTCCAGAAGATTTTGATGGGATTCCTTATGAAGGAAAAAGAAATTGGTTTCGACGGTATCATCGGTAACGGTTCTGAAAGGACGAAGTTTGCCGTCAGCGATGACATAGCAGGAATAATTTTTCTTATTGAATAAGTCAATCACATCGTTTGGGTGATAATCAAAACATTTTGACCATTTACGAAGAAGTTCCGCCATCACCAGGGGCCTGACTTCGGATAGAATCTTATCAGCGCCTTTGAAGACAAGGAGTTCGGCCCCCTCCACATCGCATTTGATGAAATCCGGCCGTATGTCGTTTTCATTGCAATAATCATCAAGCCTTCTGATTTCGCCTTTAACTTTGATTTTGTCGTCGGTCTTGAATGTATCGGCCAGCGATGATGCGGCCAGCAAGGACGGAGAGACATAAAAATCGACGGTTCCGTTTTGGTCCGCCAGCCCGAAATTGTGGGCATGAATGGCACCTGATCGGTTCAAGGCCATATTTTTCAGGAGTTGCAAATAAGCGGCGGGGATGGGTTCAAAGGCATGAATCTGCAATTGCTTAAACAGCCGGTCAAAATAGATGGAATACCAACCGATGTTGGCGCCGATGTCGAAGAATACGGTGTTTTTGTTGTTATCGCGCCCGTTTTTTACCATTTCCTTCAAAAGGGCGATCATCATTTCCTGTTCATCGGTTTCCGCACCGGGCAGGATCAAATGCCCCAATGCGGAAGTCATATCCCCTTTAAGACAGTTCAAACGGATATCTTCTTTTCGGGTGGTGATGACAACGGAATCGTCTTTGATCGTGATTTCCTTTACGTTTGAATTCTTGAGGTCCTCTGCAAATTCGAAAAGGTTGAAATAGTATTTCCCGTACAACTTCCGGGCAATGTCCGTTTTGAGCATTTTCCGGTCTGAAAGGCGTTTGCGTTCCCGCTCTAGTAACATGGTGGTCATCCTTCGATAATTTTGTGGGCGTCGATGGTGCGTCGCAAGCCTTCCCGGATGCCGATCTTCGGTTTGAACCCTATTTCTCTAAGTTTCGCAATGCCTGGCACGGTAATCTGTTGTGACTTGAAAGGCGTATAGCCGGACGGGACTTTTCCCTGTCCGATTTGAACGGAGATTGTTTTATCCGGGGCCAGTTCACCCACGGTTTGGGCCAGTTCCCGAATCATACAACCTGCCTCGTCATTGGCAATATTCCATGCTTCCCCCTGGCCGGAATTGAAAAATACTCTGAAAAAAGCCTCGGTAGCATCTGATATGTAACACCAGAACCGCGTTTCCTCTCCCGTTGAATGGAGCACGATGTCTTCTCCGCATACCGCATTCTTAACAAATGAGGTAAAGGCCCTGGGATCGTTATACAAATCCATTCCGGGACCGTAAGAGCCGAAATGGCGGATCAGTTTGACGGGGATGCCGTATTGATTCATGAACGAAAGACAAATGGTTTCGCCCGCCCGTTTGCCTTCCGAATAGCAGGCCCCGGGGCTTGTGCATGAGCTGGAAAAATACATGTCCTCTGAGATGGGGATGTCGCTCTTGATGTCTTCCCCGTTGACAATGCCCGAACTGAAATAGAGAAACTGTTCAAATCCTGGGAGTTCACGCGCCAGTTCGAGAAGTTTCCATGTCCCCAGAACATTGGGCGCCATCACTTCCACGGGCCTCTTTCCGTCCGGCCGCGGTATGCTCGCCGCATGGATGATCACCTGGGTCCCGGAAAAAGATGCCGCTTCAAAACTTTTGCAGATATCATCGGTTCTGAGTTCGAAATTTGGATTGTTGAGGTGTTCGGAAAACCGTTTCTCCGCTTTGTCCCTATTCCTCACCACCGCGGTCACCTGCGGGGAGGCGCAGTCAAGATATTCCGGGAAAAGAAGGAGTGTATCCACGATATAGGCCGCCAGCATTCCGGCGGCGCCGGTTACCACAACTTTTTTACCGGCCAATGATTGCCATGGAAGTTCTACTTTTAGGATTTCCTCAATATCTGCTCTTACGTTCTGGGGATTTGGCGGTTCATACATGTTTTACACTCCTTTTTTGTGAGATCCGGCTTCAGGGAAGAGGGTCCATTTTTTTCAAGAGTTCATCTGCAAACGCATCGATATTGTCCACATTGCAGTATTCCAATGTGGTGCATTTTCCGCAAAGGGGATGCCTTGCCCTTTGGCCTCGCAAATGAATGCGTCTCAGGTCGTTGAATCTCTTGCCGTTCCAAAGTTCAAACAGACTTTTTTCACGGGCATTTCCAAGTACGGTCTTGTGCGCCCAATCCAGTTGACACGGCGGTATGGAACCGTCGAAGTCGATGTTCAAATTATAGAAAACGATGGGGCAGACGTTTATGGGTTCGGGATCTATCGGCTCCCCATATAAACCGATCCCGTCGTCCTCTTTGACGTGTGAAATATCGAAGTCGGGCCAGGTGGGGATAATGTGCTCCACAAATACTTCGTCCGCATCGCTTTGAAATAATTTAAAAAACCGTTTCTTCTCAAACGCATTTACCCCGATATCGGGCACTTTTATGTAGACTTTGCATCCGTTGCGATTTTTACAGAAATATATGATGTTCTCAAGCAATTCGTCAAAATCCACATGAACACCGGATAATCTTTTATAGGCTTCAGCCGTGATGCCTTGAAGGGAGATAAAGATCTTGTCCAGTCCGGCGTCAATGATATCATGGGAGAGTTCCGGCGTCAGCAAGGTGGCATTGGTGGTTGTATCCACCTTCACGGACGGTTGTTTTTTCTTGGCGTAGCGAACCATATCCGTGAATCTCTTGTTTAATAACGGTTCCCCCTCCTTCACCAAACGCAATATTTTTATTTTTTGGGGGAAATCGTCAAGGTCGTCAATTATTTTGGTGTAAAGGTCATAGTCCATGATCCCCTTTTTCACATGATTTTTTTTCAATAAATCGGGAGTGGAACATGGACAATATTTGCATCTGAAATTGCAGGTGCTTGCCACGGCCAACTGTAGCACAAAAGGCGTTTTTAGCGGAATTACCGTTTCAAGCCGGGCCCTTTCGGAATCCTGTTTGCTTTTCACTTCGGCCATTATTTTTTTCCCTTCCTATGAAGCGTCTACGATTGTATGATTTCAAGCCTGCCGTCTCTGAATGTGGCGATATGGTGGACCTCGTTGGCGAAATCTTTTTTAATGCCTGCCACGATTTCATCGGAATATTCAGGACACATGATAATGACGCAATCCACGGGGGCTTCGGATAAATGCTGCGGCGGAAATATTTCCAAGCCGGATGCCGGTGAGAATTTGCCCTGTTTAAAAGGCGCCGAATCGACAATGTAGGAGATTTTTTTTCCGGTCTTGGACGCTGAAACAATGCTGAAAGCCAAATGGCTGGCGCCCCACAGGGCAATCTGCCCGCCGTTTTTCAGAATGGAATCCATGTAGTCGTTGATCTGTCGGTTGAAATCGAAAAATCGATCCTTGGGGGCGGAAAGATCGCATTGGCAGGATTTTTTAAAATAGGCGGTGACCACATTCAGCTTTTCGTTCCTGAATATGTCAATGACCTCAAAACCGTTAAGAGTTAGCGTATTGCGCAGGGAATCGGATGAAAAATAGGAAAGATGATCGCTCATGAAACTGAAGAGATAATTATCCTTCAACTCGAATTCAAAATCAGGAACGCTGATCATGCCGATGCTGTTTTCGGATAGGAGATTGGCAGAAGCGCGCAAAAAGGCGCCCGGGTCCGGCGCATGCTCAAGAAAATTTATTGAAATGAAGGCGTCGAACACAATCCCCTCCGGCGGTCCTGTCAAATCCGTCGGGTATGCCTGAAATGTCTTCAATCCTTTTTCGTCTGCAATTCTATTGAACTCCGGATTGTGCTCCATTCCGAAGGCCTTGACGGGCAGTTCATTCAAAATGGAAAGATATTCGCCGCATCCGGACCCGATTTCAAGTATGTTTTTCCCTTCAAGAGAAAACCGTTCAATGAATGTTTTGAATTCATCATGCTGCCGCGTCCTCATGGAGGGCGAAAAGCTTCCCGCCCTGATAACGTCTTTGTAATAGGGGACCGGGTCATTGTTAAGCTGCACAAGCCCGCAAAAAGAACATTCCCTTACGTCCAGAACGACGCCGGATGCGATGGCCTCATCCTGGTTCTCCGGCAGGTTTTGCACGGCCCCGGGCATATCCGGCAGGCGGAGGAGACTCTCGTGGCCAAATTCATTCCCGCATGCGCGGCATCTTTTTTTATGGGTCATCGGTTTGTACCTTATTGTTTTTGTTCCGCAGGCGTCAGCGTCAGAGAATCATCGGTGTTTCCGTTGCAGTGATTGCATGCGTGGATAAATTCCTTGTCATGGAAAAACACCTTAAGCTTTTCCTTTAAAATACGATTGCTTGCAGACCCATTAAAGATGTCGATGAAGTCATCCGTATATTTGGGAACCAGGCCTGTTTTTGTCCCGTGCGACGAGCGCGGACAACGATGCAGTTTTCCGTCGAGCAATTCGGCGCAGGAATTGAAGTTGCATTTTGCGAAAAGTTCCGCCAACTGTTCTTGGGAGAGGTTGCGCGATTCGAAGGGTCCGAGGTCCGCCCACGCCCAGTGCCTATTGATTCGGAAGTCGATTCCCTGGCGTTTCAGCGCATCCGATAACGCGTCGGCCTTTCTCGATAGTTCTCCGTAATCGTCAATGACTACGGATACGGATTCATGTTTCAGAGATTCAAGCATTTCGAGGGGCGGCAGAACCGTGCCGTTTGTGATGATGTCCATGTGGAGAATTTTCTCCGAGTCCAGCAGATGCCTTGCGATCACGGAAAGTTTTTTGTTCAGGAAGGGCTCCCCGCCCAGCAGTTCCACATGATAGATCAGGTCGGTGCAAGCAAATAATTTGTCGATTGAAGCGATTATTTTCCCTGTGTCGAAATCGGACGGTGCTTTATAATGGGGCATAAGGCTGGAACAATGTTTGCACCGCAAGGTGCAGCGGGATGTCACCACCACATTCAGCCTAGGGATATGCAGATTGTCCACGGGCAGATACCCTATTTCAGAAAGTTTGCCCAGTTTGGCCAGATGCCAGATGATCTTTTGAAGTTTCTTAGCCGGCGTCTTTTCAAAATCGATACAACCGATGACATCCGCGTCGCTGTAAAGGCCCTCAAAACCGGCACTGTTAAGCTGTTGCCCTATTTCATTACAATAGCGTCCTGCGGCAATGACCACAAGCGCGTCCGGATGATTCGCGCAAAGCTTTTCAAAGGAGATCACTTCATATCCGTGAAATTTTTCGTGCTGCTTTTGAATGTCATTGTCACAGAAACAGATGGGCCGGACATTCAATATGGCAAGTGAATCAAGGACTATTTTGCCGATAACGGACGCCCCGAAAACCACAACGGGCTTGGAAGTTGCGGAAACCGTCTCTATGAAATCCATTCCGTTATCGGCCTCCAAGCTGATCGGGGCAAACGCCGTCCAAGTTGTCAATGGCGTATTCATCCACAAGGAACGAGCAATTTCTGCAGCTTTCATTTTCATGCCGTCTGTTTTCGAGCTGCATCCTCCAGAAGTCGCGCATTTTTGCGCCCCCCCAGATTGAAGAGATTTTTTCCGAAAGCGCATTCCCCACGGTTGTGTTCCCCTTCCAGTCGGGGTCGCAAAGGATTACGCTGCCGTCAAAATGGATGCTGAGCATTTTGAAGGGTTGGGGGCAGACACGGCGCATTTTGCCGGAAGCAGCCGTGTTTGACAACCATTGATGGGGTTTTTCCAGCGCCGCCTCGTCCGCAATGGCGGAATATTCCTTCAGGAAAAGAGCGTTTTCACAATTATTTCGGCTCTCGATCATCTTTGCATAGATAAACGGTTTGGCGGTGCCTGCGGAATCGCGCAATTCCTTTAGCATGTTGATGTTTCTTTTTATCTTCTTAATATCGATTCCGTTTTGCGTTAGCGCTTCATGTCGGTTCTGGTCAACTGCATATATGGAACAGCGCAAATAATCGAGGCCGGATTCAATCAATTTCCGGGAAAGCGCCGGACGGAGAAGCGATGCGTTTGTGGTGATTTCGATCCTTTCGGCGACTTCCAGCATTTTTAGATATTTCACCATCCGAGGCGTGTTAGGATTGAGGAGCGGTTCGCCGAAGCCGATGATGCGGATGACTTTGATCTTGGCGCCTTCCCACGCCGCCAGGTCGTCCGCAATTTTTCTAAAATCTTCGAACTTCATAAGTCCCTTGGGAAGATACGCGCCAATATCCGGTTCGTTGTGGAAACAACAGACGCATTTGAAATTGCAGACGCTCGCCGGCTCGAAAAGAACCGTAAACGGCTTTTGGAGCGGTATGGCATCGCGCAAATTGACCCGCTTTTCCTTGAGGCGCGAGTATTGTTCAACCGCAGACATTTTCATTCCTTGACAAAGTCGTCTTCCTCAATGAAAACCTCGCGGTAATCCACCGGCAGAGGTTTCCCGTAAAACCTGGACATGTATTTTTCGATGAAACCGCGGTTTTCTCCTGTGAGGCAGATGGGGGAGAACTCCTTGAAGTGTCTGATTCCCATTCCCCGGTCGACAATGGTTTTCAGCGAGTCCTCAAAGACATTGCCGATGGTCACATGCATGAAGACGCACGGAAATACGTCGCCGAACTGGGAAATGTGGAAGCATTTTTTCAAAACGCCGCATCCTCCGCGCATGCCGTAGGAGGGGAACACGTCCCGGCGGGCGACCGGGTATTCCTTGTTGAGTTCACGTAAAAAGGCCGCATCCTCGGCGTCAATGAGCACCTCGTGTCGCCCTTCCCACGCGCCGATGGCTTTGGCGATGACCAGATCCAGGGAAAACCCATTCTCTTGAGCGAATTTCGCCAGTTTAACCGTATTCTCCGTTTTGGCATTTTGATGGGTGATCACATGCTGTATAATGGTATCCAGACCGGCGTTCCGCGCGTTCCAGATGGCGCTGATCGCTTTTTCATAAGCGCCGTCGCTTGCGCGGTTTGCGTCGTGAAGTGTTTCATCGTAACTGTCAAGGCTGATCATGACCTTGTCCAACCCGATTGATTTCAGATGCTTTGCTTTTTCGGCGGTCAGGAAATAACCGTTGGTGCTGATGCCGATATGAAATTTTTCAGGCATCAGGGCTTCCAACACCTCATCAAAGTTTTTCAGAATCAAGGGCTCGCCGCCGGAGATGTTAAACTGACACCAACCGAGGGCGTCAGCCTGTTCGGCAATGCTGCGCATGTCCGCGGGGGTAAGGGATCGGTCTTTTTTCTGAAAGGTGTTCGCCATGCAGTGTTTGCACTTCAGGTTGCATGCGTAGTTGTACCCGATGTCGATGCGGGAGGTACACTCGCCGCGCTTTTCCATATCCGCCAGTTTGATGATCTTTTCGTACACCAGTGGTTTTTCCTGTTGCAGCTTGTTCCGTTTGGCATTTTCAAATTTTTTCTTTGCTTCTGATTCAGCCATTTTACTACCTCGATTGTGGCCCGATGTATTTTCGGTACATATGATGAACTTTTAGGAGATTTTCAGGGGCGCGGTCAAAGTAGCGGAACATGCCCGGTTGAGGTTCTCCTTCGGTATATTTCAACGCTTTCGACGGCGGTGAAGTCAATGTGCAGCGATAAAGAAGTGAAACCGCATGCCCCCGGTTGCGTTGGGTTTCAGAAATGCACTCATTGAGCGCCGTAGGGCAGTCTTCCACCGTGAGATCGCAATTTAGCTCCAGCCTTGCCACAGCGGCAATGCGCTCGGCAGCGGTTTCCTTGAACCGGATAACGCCGCCCGGGATGTGCCAGCCGGCGCCATGGTAAATGTCATCGCGCCAGGTCAGAAGCGTGCGATCAGCGCCGTCTCTGATCAGAAGATCCACATTGACCATGGGCGTCAGCCGCCCAAGCAGCAGAAAAATTTCCTCCGGGAGGCCCGAGCAGGGATTTACGCATTGGGCTTCCAGAACGGCGATTGCTTCATCGAGATCCATGATTATTGTGCGCAAGAATCCATTCCAAGAGTTCCCACACACAGCCGTCGCCGCCATTGTGTTCGAGAAGAATGTTTGAGAGTTTCCTGACTGCCGGGATGGCGTTAGCCGGACATCCAGAAAATTTGACAAGCTTCATGATGGGGATATCGTGTTTGCCGTCGCCCACGTAGCAGACTTGGTCCGGTGCAGTCCCTGTTTGAGCCAGTATTTCCTTCAAAGCAGCAGGTTTGTCCTTGCACCCGTTATAAAAGAAATCCGGTTTAAATCGTTCCCTGAAAAACAGGGTTATGGGTGTTCCTTCGCCGGTGAGCAATCCCACTTTCAGGCCTTGGCGCTTCATTTCGAAGATGGCGTCAATATCCTTGAAATCTATGGTCTTGGACTCGTTTCCGGCCGAATCGACTGTCACTTTGCCGTTGGTCAGCACGCCGTCAATATCCAGTAAAACGATTTTAATCATCAGCGCTGATCCTCATGTTTTCCGCAACTTCCTCCGATGGAAGATAGGGCCACATATCCTCCAGCGGTTTGGAGACCATGTCGCCGTTCGGCAGTTTCATGGCCTGCACCTTCGGTATGGTTAACTGGTCGCGCCTTGCGGTGATGCGGCAGAGTACAGGATCGTCACCATTTAAAACTTCGGCAATGCCCGCCGAAAGTTCGCCGTTGGTTTCAATCTCCACGGTTCTGATTCTGTAAGCCTTTGCGATTGCGCAAATATCCGGCAAGGTGAAGCCGCTGGAAGCATCCGCTCCCACCAGGAAGCCATCGAACATATTGGTTTGAGTGTTGGCGATGCTGCGGTAGCCACCGTTATCCAGAATGAACATTTTGATGGGCAACTGCAGTCGGTGGACCGTTTCAAGCTCCTGAATGTTGAGCTGAAACGCGCCGTCGCCGTTGATGAGGACGGTTCGTCGCCGTTCCATTGCGATGCATGAGCCGATGGCGTAAGGGAGCCCGAATCCCATGGAACCCAACCCCGCCGCGTTTTTTATGCTTTGGCCGTATTTTACCCGCATGGCCTGATAGGTCACCTCGCCCGCGGCGCCTGAACTTTCCGGAACAATGATGTCTGTTTCAAGCAACCGATCAAAGAGCTTGTCGGTGAATTCATATAAATCAACGGGCTCACCCCGGGAGGCGCCGTCGGCAACCACCGGATATCGTTTTTTAAGATGATCGCAAAATTCCAACCACTTCGAGTGTTCCGGCAGCATCAGGGGTATTTGCGCCATATCCTTCATTGCATCGCTGATTCGGGCGGTGATTCTCAGATCGATATTCTCGACCTTTTTGATCTCCGCCGGGTCAATATCGACCATTATTTTAAAGGCGTTGCGCCCGAAATCGGCGCTCTTAAAGGCGGTCAAGCTGGGATCGAGCCGACTGCCGAGAATCAGAAGAAGATCGCTGTTTTGAACGATGAAATTGGCGAAACGACTTCCCATGATGCCGGGGAAACCGAAATTAAGGGGATGGTCGTAACCGAGAAAATCAGCCGTTTTCCAGGTCAGCAGCATGGGGATCTGATATCTTTCGGCAAACTCCCTGACAAGGTCTGAGGCACCGGAAAGTTTGACTCCGTTCCCGGCGAGAATCAGCGGACGCTTAGAGCGTTCGAAAGCGGCGGCTATCTGGTCCAGCGGAAGTCCCGATCCGCACGATTCGCGCGGTTTATAACCGTGCAGACGGGTCTCGTCGACAACAGACCCCTGCACGTCAAGGGGGATATCCAGCCAGACAGGTCCCATACGGCCGGTTGTGGCTTCATGCCAGGCCCTTTCCAGATGAAATCTCACATCTTCCGGATTCAGGAGGGTCACTGCATACTTGGTCACGCATTTAACCATGGAAACAATATCCACTTCTTGTGAGCCCATCTGGCGTACGCCTGTATCGCCCTTAAGATCTGCCCGTTTTGCTTGTCCGGAAATGAAAAAGCAAGGCGTCGAATCAATGTACGCCGCCGCCACTGCGGTAGCGGTGTTGGTGCTGCCCGGGCCGGAGGTGACCAACCCCACTCCCGGAAAATTGGCATGCTGTCCGTAGGCTTCGGCAGCGATCGCCAGGGCCTGTTCATGCATAAAACAGGTGTAATCCAGTTCTTCGCACCGTCCCAGAGAATCATCAAGGTGCATGGCGCCGCCCCCGGGTACCATGAAAACCTTTGAGACGCCTTTTGAGACGAGAAAATTCATTATATAATCAGAAAGTTTTACCATTATTTATGAGATTCCCATGGAATGTGAGATCTTAACTTCTTGGCAATCGGTATTTCTTTGCCATTAATATGTATCACGCCGTCTCCCATGGCTTTTTCGATCTTTCTGATGCCACCCACCAGTTGAATAAAGAGCGCCGGTTCAATGGAAGCCGCCTGATCGGAACCGTACAAGGCGCGATTAAGGGTAATGTGCCGCTCCAACGATGTGATTTCCATTGCAGCCGCAGCGTAAGAGACCGCTTGCCCCACTTCATGTCCGCTGTAACCCACATCGCATTGGTAGCGGTTTCGCAACACCGGGATACAATTTAAATTGGCGTCCTCGTCAATGGTGGGATAGGTGGACACGCAGTGCATGAGTTCAAAGGGGCAATCCGCTTCTCTAAATATTTCCACGGCCCGATCAATCATTTCAAGGTCGCACATGCCGGTTGAAATAAAGGTGTGTTTTTTTTCTGATGCTACTTCACGCACCAAGTCTGGATAGGTGATCAGGGCCGACGCAATCTTATTGTGTTTCAGGTCATATTGACGCAGGAATTCCTGGCTTTCCAAATCCCAGGCCGATGCGAACCAGTCAATCCTCTTTTCCTTGCAATATCTGTCAATTTCGTCGTATTCCTTCTTTTCAAATTCCAGGCCCAGCTTTTGCTCTTTCGTGGTGGTTCCCCAGGGACTTTCTCTGGGCCTTTCCAACTCTTCCGCCGAATAGACTTTCTCGATGGTCCTTTTCTGAAACTTTACGGCATCGGCGCCCGCCAGTTTGGCAACATCAATCAATTGTCTGGCGATATCAATATCACCGTTGTGATTGATTCCGATTTCTGCTGTAATAAATATACTCATTTTGTTATCCTCTTCTAAGTGGCAGGCTGAAATAACGGTTCAAACGGCCATTTGCCCCAAGTTACCAGATCTTCCATGCCGCCTGATCATTGCTCCAGAGGTTGTTCAGGTAATCAGCGTCCCTTAGGGTATCCATGCAGGCCCAGAATTTGTCGTGCTTGTAAACCATCAATTCGCCTTGTTGTGATAATTGATCCAAAGGCTCTGTTTCCAGTTCACAATCATCTCTGTTTTCAAGGTAATCAAACAGGCTACGGTTAAACACAAAAAAACCGCCATTGACGTAGTTTCCTCTGTATTTGGGTTTTTCTGTAAACCTTGCAACCTTCCCTTCCTGGATATTCAGTTCCCCGAATTTCAAAAACTTGGGGCGAACACCCGTTACTGTGGCCATTTTGCCGTGGGACAGATGAAAATCAAGGAGCTCTCCAATGTCGATATCCGCTACGCCGTCACCATAGGTCACCATGAAGTGATCGGTGTCGATATATTTTTCGATCCGTTTAATTCTTGCGCCTTTCAGTGCATTTGCCCCTGTGTCGCACAAGGTTATTTCCCAGTTTTCTTCGTTGTGGCCATTATGGATTTCAATGCCCTTGTTGCCTCCCAATTTGATGGTGACATCGTTGTTCATCATTTCGTAGTGGAAGAAGTATTCTTTTATCATCTCCCCTTTGTATCCCAGGCAGAAGATAAACCTGCGAAATCCATATTGTGCATAAATTTTCATGATGTGCCACAGGATCGGTTTGTTCCCGATTGCAACCATGGGCTTCGGCATGAATTCCGTTTCTTCGCGCAGCCTGGTTCCAAGACCGCCGCACAACATGACCACCGGAATGTTTTCAATCATCATGGTGCCCTCTTTTAACATCCTGAAATTTTTCGATTTGATCCCTGCAGATTCCGTAGGGATCTCCATTTTTGTATCCCTTGTACCAGTCAACCGTTTTGGCAATTGCTTCCGAGGTGTCTAAGACGGAAAACCAGCTCAGAAGCGATTCCGCTTTTGAAATATCCAGACGCAACAACCTGGCCTCATGGAGAGAACCGTTCTTGGAGGAATCTATCCATTTGCCGCTACCCCAACGCGTCACAACCTGGTCTGCTATTTTTCCGACCGACATTGAGGCACCATGGCCGGGGCCAAAATTCCAGGCGCCGTTGAACTTTCTGGGTTCCCGGTACATCTTCGATGCCAGGAGTAGATATCCGCTCAGCGGATCCAAGACATACTGCCAGGGGCGTACGGCATGCGGATTGCGAATCTGAATGGGCTCATTTTTTTCCAACGCCCGGATACAATCCGGAATAATCCTGTGGCACTGCCAGTCACCGCCACCAATGACATTCCCCGCTCGAACTGACGATAGGCTCTTTTGGTGCGCTTCAAAATTATTCGCATTAAAAAAAGATTTTCCATAGGCTTGGGAGACAAGTTCTGAGCATCCTTTACTCGAGCTATAGGGATCATCGCCGCCCATGGGATCATTTTCACGGTATCCCCAGACCCATTCCCTGTTTTCATAGCATTTGTCGCTCGTTACATTGATGATAACCCTGACGGAGTCGGATAAACGACAGCATTCAAGGACGTTTACCGTTCCTCCAATGTTGACATCGAAGGTGTCTTTTGGATTTCCATAGGATTCACGCACAATGGCTTGCGCCGCAAGATGAAATACGAACTCAGGTTGATATTCCGCGAAAACCTTTTTCAGCCCATTAAAATCATTCACATTTCCGATCACGTGAACGATTCTGTCTTTGAGTCCTGTCACAACAAAATTATCTCTGTCTGTATAAGGTTCCAGGGCGTACCCAACCACCTTGGCCCCCAGTTCCTTGAGCCAGATGCAAAGCCAGGAACCTTTGAAACCGGTATGGCCGGTTACTAAAACTGTTTTGTTTTTAAACACGTTGGTAAACATTGCTTATGCTCGTGGGGTCAGGAATTTTTCGATGACATTCATCGTATATTCTACCTGTTCAATTCCTATTCCCGGAAAAGTTCCAAGAAAAAAGGTGCTGTTCATGATTTCATCAGCGTTTTTTAAATCACCTATCTTACGATGTTTGATTTTTTGATAGGCAGGCTGGCGGAGCAGGTTGCCCCCAAACAGGTTCCTGGTTTCTATCAGATTTTCATCCAGATAATGCGTTAATTGAGTTCTCGTAAAGCCGGCTTTCTTCCTGACGGTAACCGGAAACGCAAACCAGGCAGGATCTGACCTTTTTGTCGCTTCGGGAAGGATAAAATACTCTTCGTATTTTTTAAATCCTTTCATCCAGGCTTCAAAGTTTTCACGCCTTGCTTGACAGAATGTATCCAGTTTCTTCAGTTGCTCTAAACCGATGGCAGCTTGAATATCCGTCATCTTTACATTGTAGCCCATGTGAGAGTAGACATATTTGTGATCAAATCCTTGTGGCAATGTGCCATGCTGTCCCGAAAATCTCCGCCCGCATTTGTTGTTTTGACCTGGCCCGCAAAAACAATCCCGGCCCCAATCCTTGAGGGATCGAACGATTCGGGCAAGAGTGGGGTCAGATGTTAACACGGCGCCCCCTTCTCCGGTCGTTATATGGTGAGCGGGATAAAAAGAACATGTGGAGAGATGTCCGAATGCGCCTGTGTTTTGGCCATTATAGGTTGAGCCCAAACCATCGCAGTTGTCTTCGACAAGGTAAAGATCATATTTCTCGACGATTTTCATGATCTGTTCAAGATCAAACGGGTTCCCTAATGTATGGGCGATGAAAATTGCACCTGTTTTTGAACTCACTGCGGCCTCTATCTCTTCAATCTTTGCATTATAGGTAGGGATATCCACATCCACAAAAACGGGAAGCAGCCGGTTTTGGATAATCGGGTTCAGCGTGGTGGGAAAGCCTGCGGCAACCGTAATTACTTCATCTCCCGGCTTCAGCCTTCCTTTTCCCAGCAAGGGGGATGTGAGGGCGGTTAACGCCAGTAAATTGGCGGAAGACCCTGAATTGACCAAAAATACATATTTGACGCCGATTTCCCGGGCAAGTTCGGTTTGGAATTTTTTCGCGAAACGGCCTTCCGTGAGCCAGAAATCAAGAGACGCTTCAACTGCGGCCTGAATTTCCTTTTCGTCAAAGACTCTTCCCGCGTACTTCACAGCCGTTTTGCCCGGAACGAACGGGCTTTTTGTATTTCCGGCTTGGTGAAATCGGGCCACAAGATTCAAAATTTCTTCTCTTAGATCCTGTTTCGTCGTTTCAATATCATTGTTTGTATCGACTGTCATAACTATCCGCCAAGACTGCGCCTTTGACTGAAACCGTTCTCAGGGATCCTTCCATCCCTAGGGATTTCAGCATTGATGCTGAACAGTTGCGGCTGATCCTCCAACAAATTGAGCACCTCCTTGGTGCCAAAAACCTTGCCTGGTTCGTAGAGCGCCTTGTAGATCTCTACGACCAGATTGTAGTCTGCTTTATGATCCATCACCCATCGGTGATGCAAAAGCCCCTTGAATTTTTCGTAAACACCGATGTTGAATAGGTCGGGATTGTTTGTCATATAAAAAGTGATGTGTTCCCGTTCTGATATCCTTCGGGCTTCTTTCCAGCATTTTTCAAGAGCCCCGTATGAAAAGACCGTCGTGTCCAACCCGGTGGGATATTCACCCCCCAGGTAACAGAAATCGTACCCCCCATTAAAATATAGTTCTATGACTTCATCCACAACTTCTGGATCCACAAGCGGACAATCGGCCATAATGCGGGCGATATGTTCAGCGCCATGATGGGTTGCAGCCCGATAATAACGGTCTAAAGGATCTGGTTCGCTTCCCCGAAAAACCGGTACTCCGAGTCCGTCAAACAGCTTGACGATGCGGTCGTCTCTTTCCAGGGTGGTTGTGGCAACGATTATCCGGTCAATGTTTTTACAGTGGAGAATCCTTTCATAAACGCGCTGCATGACCGGTTTCCCAAGCAAAGGCAGAAAGACCTTTCCCGGCAATCGGGTGGATCCCAACCGCCCTTGTAGAATCGCCGTTGCTTTCTTGGGTTTATCGTCTTTTGTTGTCATATAGGAGGGGGCTTTGATACTTTCGGATCCCATGCTTTTTCCCTTGGTAATACTTTGCGTTCGCACAAAATTCTGAATTCTGAGTAAAAGGACTGATTTTATGTTAACATGCCACAGTTAAATAGCAAATACAATAAAACTTCACCCCGACTAAATAAAAACAAAATCGGATTGAATTGGTCAGACTCTGAGCAACCAAAAGTTACCCTTCGCTTTCGCCGCTCTGCAAAGCTCCGCCCCCTTGATTTACATTTTCTTCCGACAGCCTAAAGTGAAATCCGAATAATTTGCCTCTGCCCAGTAGTTCAGGTAGATGGTTCGGCGGAAATCCCTGGATCAAAGGCAATCCATACTCATTTATTAAATACAACTTCAGTAAAAATAAAGCAAAAATCATGCCGAAATAACAAATGATAATTTAATCCATTAATTCAATAGGATACGTTTTTGTGAAAGCTGGAAAATGGTAGGGAGTCAAGTCTTTGACGTCAAAGTTTAACTGTAAGTGCTCGGATAGGGGACCTGGGAATTTTGACAATAGGCCGAAGGTCAGGCCTGGTAGAGACCCTTCACTTCGTGCCACTGGGGTAGACAATTCAAAATATGGGGGGAAAAATCGGCAGAGAAATTATCACTGCTTTTTTTGAGGGATTAACCGCAAACTCAATCCTACTTCTCATCCAAGATTTCTCGTAATTTTCGCGATAGTTCTTTCATCTTGAAGGGTTTCTTGATAAAACCATTGCAGCCTCGATTCAATATTTCATCCGCTTGGCCATCGGTACTATACCCGCTGGACAGAAGAACCTTAACTTAACCTCGGGGTTGATCTCTTTCATCCCGTCATACACCACACCACCAGTCATGTTAGGCATGATCATGTCCAGGATCACCATATCAATTCGCTCTTTGTTCTCATCATACACCCTGATAGCCTCTTTTCCGCTTCCCGCTATCAAAACTTTGTAACCCAACAGGTCTAACAGGTCTTCTGCAACTTCAGTTATCATATCTTCATCATCCACGAAAAGGACAGTCTCAGATCCCTTTAACGTGCGGCCGCCCGGTTTTTTCTCTTCGACGACCTCCTTTTCAGAAGCAGGTAGGAAAACATTGAATGTAGTTCCTTCATCTTTTTTACTGGCAACATTGATGAATCCACCATGATGGCTAATTATTCCATATACCGAGGCCAACCCTAGACCGGTACCCCTGTCCCGATGTTTAGTGTAATAGGGGACAGACCCCGTTTTTCTGTGTGAGGCTCAGTGTTTCTCGTGTTATCACCTGTAACATGCCAAGGTGCTCCCGAATCATAATGTCAGGGGTTCCTCTTCATCTCATCCAAAGAGGAAATAGGCAAAATACTCGGACGTCGCATTGCTCCGGGAAAAGCTTGACGACCGATAAAACCCCTAAATCCATAAGGGTAGTGGATAGAAAACCATCCTAATCCCCTGATTTGCATAAAGCCTTGCTTCTTTGCCTTTGTACGATATATGAGGCACTGATGTTACCCAAAACAGCTCAAGGCCGAAATCGGTAGATCTTAGACTCCCGGCTCCAGTCTTTCCCTCCGCTGCCGCTTCGACGCATCACCCAGCCATTCATCCATTCTCTTTTCTCGGCGCTTTGGCGTCTTGGCGCGAGATAATTGCTCTTCGCTATGACCTCCGAACTCTGACAACTGACTTTGTCCCCCAACCCATGTTCGTTCTTGACAGAAACGAACTTATTGGTATGATGTACCAATATGAAAACAGCGCTTATCAGACACGATAAGATAACGAACGAACAGGGGAACACCGTGGAAATAAAGCCCTGGAAAGTCCCCCCGACCGCGGATAAACCAAGGGGCTACAAATATTCACTGGTCTACATCGTTGGCGGAGAACGGGTGATCGGTTACGATAACTCGGAAAGGAAAGGGGACCACCGCCACTATGGCAACGTGGAAGAACCCTACAATTTTAGGGCCCTCCATCAACTTGCTGAAGATTTCCTGGCCGATGTGGAACAATTCAAGAGGAACTTACCATGAAAACAAAGAACATCAAAATCGGATTCAAGGATCTTCGAGCCGCCCTTGATGGTTTTGTGGAAACCGGCGAAGTCTTGGCACACGGCCAAAAAGTAAAGGAAGAAGCCGGCGTTTACTTTACCAACATCGAAGCCTTCCGCAAGGCGATTACCCCTAAAAGACTCGAATTGTTAAATATCATAAAGGCCAACCGACCACGTTCAATCAACGAACTCGCATCTTTGGCCCGCAGAAACATCAAGAATGTTGCTGATGATATGAAGTTGCTCGCGCAGGTGGGGTTGGTCGAAATAAAGGAGGGCGAAAACCG
>Ga0208901_1000289_pt1 | contig 29362 bp, 24 predicted proteins | sample AntAceMetag02UKF_FD_184764 | JGI IMG/M metagenome (GOLD analysis project Ga0208901, IMG submission 184764) | Saline lake microbial communities from Ace Lake, Antarctica - Antarctic Ace Lake Metagenome 02UKF (SPAdes) (version 2) | ecosystem: Environmental > Aquatic > Non-marine Saline and...
GCGCAGATGGGACATGCCATTTTCGTGAAAATCCTCTTTGTTATCATCATCGGCGGGATGGGCAGTATGCCCGGCGCCCTTCTGGCGGCCTTTATTATCGGTATGATAGAGAGTTTCGGTTATCAATTGCTGGGGGGGCACAACGAATTACTGCTTCAAATTTTCCTGATTCCTCTCCTTTATTTCAGACCGGGGGGATTGCTGGGAAGACCTTTGGCCCTACCTGAGTAATAAAGAGGAGTTTTTTAATGTTAAAAAAAGCATTGTTAGGGGGTTTTGGCGTCATATTGCTTTTACTTCCCCATATAGCGGGCAACGATTATATTGTGCTTCTGGTTATTCTTGCCTGCATATACAGCATCCTGGGAATGGGATTCAGCATGACCTGGAAAAATCGGCTCATCACCTGCGGTCAAGCGGGGTTTTGGGCCATAGGCGCCTATTCATCAGCTCTATTGGTTATGGAATTGGGGCTCAACTTCTGGGTCGCCATGCCCCTTTCCGGTTTGATTTCAGCTCTTTTTGCCTTCATAGTGTATTCTATCGCTCTCAGGGCCGGGCCGTTGGTTTTTTTCAGCATGAGCCTTGTATTCAGCTTTATCGTCATGGAGGTTTTGGGCACCACGGGGTATTTCGGGGGATGGGAAGGCATCATGGATGTTCCCAGCCCCAAAATAGGCGGTTATGTTCTCCTTTCAAAGACTTCCCAGTACTATTTGGCCCTGTCTCTGCTTTTGTTCAACATATTGGTGTATTACGCACTCTATAAATCTCCCATAGGGCGCGCATGGTCTGCCATCGGCAGCAATGTCAGGCTTGCCGAGGCGCAAGGCATTAATGTTTACAGGTATCGGTTGGGGGCGGCCGTCATTTCGTGTTTTTTCGCGGGTGTGGTGGGTTCCTTTTATGCCCATACCCAAAATTTGATAGTCCCCACGACGTTTAGCTTTCATTGTTCCATTTATGTTCAGATGTATGCCCTTATCGGCGGTTTGAGCTTTTATATCGCGGGGCCCATTATCGGCGCTCTGGTAATGGTTTTTCTGCCCGAGTTTCTTCGTTCCACGGCGGAATTCCAGCCGATATTTTTTGGGGTTTTTCTCATTCTCATCATTATTTTCATTCCGGGAGGCATATTGAGCATCCCTCAAAGATTTCCCCGACTGGCGGGTGCATTTTTGAGGATGAAAAAATGAGCATAAATGAGAAATGCAGCGGGTTTTTGACCCGGCAATAGTATGAGAGAGGTTGTATATGGCACTTCTAGAATTGAAAAAAGTGAGTAAGAATTTCGATGGATTGACCGCGGTCAATAAAGTGGATATTGACATCGAAGAAGGGGAAATCGTCGGCGTCATTGGCCCCAACGGCGCCGGGAAAAGCACTCTTTTTAATGTGATTAACGGGTTTTTCGCTCCCTCCCAAGGGGAAATTTTATTTAAGGGCGAGCAGATAGGGGGGTTGAGACCCGATCAAATCGCAGGTAAGGGCATTGCCCGGGCCTTTCAGCAATCCACCCTGTTTATGGAGGCGACGGCCTTTGAGAATGTGTATACGGGATTTCACTTGAGCTACAAAACCGGTTTGATCAAACAGTTTTTGCACACGGCCTCCATTCGCAGGGAGCAGAAGGAAATCAAAAAAAAGAGTATGGAAATTCTGGAATTCATGGGTTTAGGGGCTCTTCATAATGAGGTTGCCAAGAATCTTCCTCACGGGCATCAGCGGATTTTGTGCATGTGCATTGCCTTGGCGGCCGAACCCAAGTTGCTGCTTTTGGATGAGCCCGTAACGGGAATGAATCCCAGCGAAAAACAGACATGCAAGGAGCTGATTCGGCAGCTCAGGGACGTATGGGGCATAACGGTTGCTATTGTGGAACATGATATGAAAGTGGTTATGAACCTGTGCGACAGGATTGTGGTTCTCAACTATGGACAGAAAATCGCGGAAGGATTGCCCGAAGAGATCAAGAACAACAAATCGGTTATAGCGTTTTACCTGGGAAGCGGAGGTCTTCAAGATGCTGCTTGAGGTCAGGGACATCAGGGTTCATTACGGAAAAGCGGAGATTCTAAAGGGAATATCCCTGGACGTTCGGGAAGGCACTATCGTTACGCTAATCGGCGCCAACGGTGCCGGGAAGACCACCGCGATGCGGTCCATATCAGGCCTTAAGCGGTTGACTTCGGGTTCTATCACTTTTGAGGGAAAAAGGGTGGATGAAATGCCCATCCATGAAATCGTTCGTCTGGGGATCGCCCATGTTCCGGAGGGAAGGAAAGTTTTTGCCACCATGACCGTTAGGGAAAATCTTTTGACCGGTGCTTATCTCAGTAAAAGTTCAAAAGAAATTTCCGAGGATCTGGAGCGGATTTATGGACATTTTCCCGTTTTAAAAGACAGAAGAGACCAGGCTTCCGGAAGTCTCAGCGGCGGAGAGCAGCAAATGCTCGCCACGACCCGAGCGCTCATGAGCCGCCCTAAACTGCTGCTTATGGATGAACCCAGCATGGGACTTTCCCCTTTGCTGGTGGGATCCGTAGGAAAGATCATTCAAGCGATCAACAAGGACGGCAAAAGTATCGTGCTTGTGGAACAAAATGCCATCATGGCATTGAATCTTGCACATTATGCCTATGTTTTGGAACTGGGAAGTATTGCGGTCGAAGGACCGGGGAAGGATTTGAAAAATAATCCGGAAGTTCAGAAAGCATACTTGGGGGCGTAAAATCAAAACCGTCGGTTTTTTTGAGTTTCAGCGTCGCCGCTGGAACAAAGGACGGGTATACGCCGCCGGAAAGAAGGGGCCGATTCAAAAGTGAAACTCCTCCCGCAAAGCGGGAGGCCTCAGGAAGCCCCCTAAAAGGGGGCGGTCACGTGGGGAAAGCCCCAGAGAGGTTATTATTATGGTTTATTCAAAATCCAAATCCATTTGTTTTTCAGCTTCTTCCTGGTCCCGGATATACTTGCGTACAGTCTCTTCATCAAAACCAACTGTGCTCACACAACATCCTCGGCTCCAGAAATGCTTACCCTTCGTTTGTTTGTTCTTAACCAAATACCGGTGGATTCTCACAGCGCTCTTACCTTTCAGAAATCCAATTACAAACGCAATACTGAATTTGGGAGGAACACTTAGACACATATGGATATGGTCTGGTCTCAAATTTCCTTCCAACAATTCAACACCCCGTTGCCGGCATAGGTCCTTTATAATTTCTCCAACATGCCGCTTGAATTTCCCGTATAGCTTCCTCTTTCGGTATTTTGGAACAATAATCACATGGTATTTTCAATCCCAACGAACGTGCGATAAACTTTGCCAATCATGCATAGGCTTTTCCTCCTTCATTCTCCAATGGAGCTTTCCCGGAGGAAAAACCTATTTCATTTCTCGCCGGAACGGTAGAACCTTTCCGGGTCCACCACTGGAAGTGGTGGCTTAATATCAGAGTTAAGGAGTTTTTAAAAATGAAAATTTTGATGTGCGTTCCCAACATAAGCGAGGGCACGAATCTAACGGTTGTCGAGGAAATTGTTGATGAGATCAGAAAACATAAAGACGTAATTCTGCAGGATTATTCTTCCGATCTCAATCATAACCGGTCCGTGATTTCCTATATGGGAGAGCCCGAAGCTGTGCTGGAGGCCACGTGTCATATGGCCGCCAAGGCCTATGAACTTATTGATATGACGAAACACAAAGGGTCTCATCCCAGAGTGGGGGCCGTGGACGTGGTTCCCTTTATTCCCATCAGGGACGTTGAAACTTTTGAAGCGGTGGAGGTTGCGCGTCGTTTTGGAAAGTTTGTGGGGGAAAGGGGGATTCCCGTATTTTATCATGAAGAAGCGGCCCTCACACCCGAGCGAAACAAATTGGCCGTTATTAGAAAAGGTCAGTACGAGGGTATGGCAGAAAAACTCAAGGATCCTGCGTGGAAACCCGATGAAGGTCCCGCTGAACTTAATCTCAGGTCCGGAGTTACGGTAGCCGGTGTCCGGGGCCCCGCCATTGCGTTTAATGTCAATCTGAATACCACGGACGTGTCCGTTGCCGATCACATTGCCAAGGCCGTAAGGCATATTACTGGTGGATTTCGGTATGTGCGCGGCATGGGTCTTCTTTTGGAAGAAAAAGGGATGGTTCAAGTTTCCATGAATTTCGACAATCCTGCGAAGACACCCATACCCAGGGTTGTGGAAACCATTCGGGCCGAAGCCGCCCGGTTCGGCGTCAGCATTGCCGAAACCGAACTGGTGGGCACAATTCCCCTGAGTGCCGTGGAAGATATCGTTAAATATTACCTGCAGACCCATGCATTCTCCTCCAATCAGATTATAGAAAATGCGTTGATTGATTCACTGTAGTTAAAAGAGAATGAAGAAATTTCTGCCAGAAATAGAAAATCATTTTAGAAAAGGCCAGTAGCGAAAATGGGACGATTGACTCAGAACGAGTGGGAAAAAAAGTACATCGTGGGTTCGGTAAAGCAATTCGACCAAAAAAATACCATGTTTCAGCGATGGAGCTGGGATCCTTCCATCAGAAAAAAAATTAAGGACTGGAGATTTCTGGGTGAGGTCGGCAAGAAGCCGGGATATTCACTTCAGGAATTGGCCCTTAGACGCGCCTGCAGACTGGTGGGAACCCAATTGCTTCTCTTTAACATGTCAAAACCCAATCCCAGCCGAATGGCCAGGGCCTTGGATCGAGCCATGAAAGAGGCCAAACGGACCACGTTGTTGCCGGGACAGACCCCCGAGAAGGGGTCTTCGAGGGTTGAAGCGCCCGATTGGGCGAGAGATTTCTATGTGAGTTCTCCGGACAGGGTTACCCGGGACATAAAGAAGACCGCTCTTTATTTCGGCGCGGATCTGGTGGGCATATGCCGACTTGATCGTCGCTGGGTTTATTCCCATTCCTACGAAGGGGAAGGTCCGGAAGGCGGTCCCGGAGACGCCCGGGTGGTGGAAGGCGACCACAAGGTTCAGGAAATTCCGGAAAACTATCAATACGCCGTGGTTATGGCCTATGAAGAAGACTACGACATGATCAAATATTCACCTTCCTGGATCGCCCATGCGGATACAAGCCGGGGATACAGTAAAATGGCCATCGCTAATGCGCATCTGTCTTCCTTCATTCAGAGTCTGGGCTATAATGCCATTGATTGCACCACCAACGAGGTGGCCTTGAGCGTGCCCATGGCCATGCAGGCCGGGCTTGGAGAATTGGGCAGAAACGGTTTGCTCATCACCCCCGAATTCGGCCCGCGCATAAGGCTGAGTAAGGTGATCACTGATCTTCCATTAATGCCTGATTCCCCAATTGATACGGGAGTGATTGAATTTTGCGGCATTTGCAAAAAGTGCGCAGACACATGCCCTTCCAGGTCCATCCTCTTTGGTGATAGAACTTCCGTGCCGCTTAACATCTCCAATGCGGGGGGGGCGCTCAAATGGCCCGTGGATGCCGAGAAATGCAGAGCATACTGGGGCCGCGTGGACAGGCCCTGCACCAACTGCGTTGCCGTTTGCCCCTTCAACAAACCGTACACCTGGTTCCATCGAATGGTGAGATCCTTCATCGATAAAATAAGGTGGGGCGATCCATTGTATTTCAAGATGGATGATGTGTGCGGCTACGGCAAAAGTCAGGATCCGGTAAAATTCTGGGAGGAATGGCGCCCCAAGAGGCGCAGACGGCCCTATTGAAACAGAGTCTTGTTGATTGATTGCCGGTCCAAGGGTCGGCGTTTTTTGTTACCACGGAACATATCTCGTATATGTGTATGTAAACAGGAAAGGAGGGCCTTATGACCATATCCATCTCCGCAAGGTGTGGCGAAACCGGAATGCTTGGGGCGGCAATCGCAAGCTCCAGTATTTGCGTTTCCAGCCGGTGTATCTGGGCCGAAGCAGGCGTAGGCGTCGTGGCGACCCAAAACGTCACGGATCCCTGTTTGGGCATTGACGGTCTTATTCATATGAAAAAGGGTCTGAATGCAACATCGGCATTGAAAACCCTGACGGAACAAGCCGAACACATTTCCTGGCGCCAACTGGCGCTGGTCGACCACGACGGAAAAACGGCATATTTCGGAGGCGGCAATATGCTGGGGCTTAACAACGTGGCTGAAGGAACGGATTGCATTGCAGCCGGAAATTTACTCAGTTCGGAAGAGGTTCCCAGCATTATGGTGAATTCCTTTTTGAAAACCCAGGGGAGAATCATACACTTGGCCCAACGGCTTCTGGCGACCCTTGAGACGGGTCGGGACGCGGGAGGCGAGGCCGGTCCCATGCACTCCGCAGGTCTGCTGGTGATGGATACGCAGCCATGGCCCCTTGTGGATCTCAGGGTGGACTGGAAAGATGAAGATCCCATAGGCGGTTTAAGGGCCTTATGGGAGTCCTATAAAAATGAAATGGATGATTATGTCTTGCGCGCCCTTAATCCCGACAGCGCCCCCAGTTACGGTGTTCCGGGAAATCCGTGATCGAAATGATTTGTTGCCCCTCTGGATTTCAGTGCGAACGGACCTGAGAAATAAGGAGCATATATGAAACTGACCGATTTAAGTATAAATCAATTTGTTGATGAATTGGCATCGAAATCACCCGCTCCGGGAGGGGGTAGCGTCGCCGCGCTTGCGGGCGGCTTGAGCGCCGCTTTAAGCGTCATGGTGATCGGCCTTACATTGGGGAAAGAAAAGTACGCGTCCTCCTGGGCCGCCATGGAAGAAGTTAAGCAGAAAGGCGATCAATTGGCGCAAGATCTATTGCTTCTGGTCGACGAAGACACCCGCGCCTACAATGGGGTCATTGAAGCCTACAAATTGCCCAAAAGCAGTGATGCGGAAAAAACGTTAAGAAGCGAAGTCATTCAAAAAGCCGTAAAAGGGGCTGCTTTGACGCCCTTAAGGACGCTCCGGAAAATATGGGAATTGACCGCGTTGGCGGAAAAAGTTTTGAGTGAAGGCAATCCCAACTGCATAACCGACGCAGGGGTTGCTTTTCAGATGGCCAGAGCTGGCGCCCTGGGGGCTGCCTATAACGTGAGGGTCAATCTCCCGGGGATTTCCGATAAAGCTTTTCGCGAGAAACTAGAGTCGGAAACAACGAAATTGCTGCATGCGGTGCTGGAAGCATCCGAAAGGGCCGAAGAGACGGTTGATGAAACCCTCGGCACCATGAATGCATAGCCGGGATCAGATCGGTTTGAAGCGACGAGACCTACTTTCCTCACCCTTTTTTACTCTCCGAGATCAATGGGGTGTAAATCACGGCTGTTGGAGAGTTGGGTTGCCAACTGCTCAGAGTGTCGGTGATTTGACCATAAGTGGCCACATTTGTTGTGCGACTAAAGTCGCACCTACAACGGCGCATCATTGGACCCAGGATGTAGGTGCGAATTCATTCGCATATTTCCCCTTCATTCCCACAGAGAGCAATGGAATTGGGGGACCCTCCAACAGTCTTGATTCACACCCGGTTCGCACTTCGTTCAACATGTAAGACCAATCCCTGCTCCCGCAACCATCTACTGCAATGCTGACCGGAACCCCGGAATTTCACCTCCCTGATCATCCATGGTGACAAGACTTTGGCATTCCAAACAAGAAGTATTCCCACAGCTTACCCCCTGACATGAATTTCTTTTTTAAAAATGAATCGCTGTTTTTCTCCGTGAATCCTTGCTCAAAAAGACGAATTATGTTATCGAAATCCGGACCTTAAAAATATTTCTACCATTTTGGTGGAACTCAAGGCCGGAACTATTAAAAAGAGAGGCTATTTCCCTGCCCGGAAATCCTGAGGGAAAGACCATTTATGGATAGAAACAGAATTATGAACAAAAAACTCCAAGAGGTGTTCGAACTGTGGACAGATCGGTTTATTCCAGTATAGGAAAAGAAGAAGATACAACGGGTATCGCGAAGAGAGTAGCCCAGATCAGCGTCTCAGCCATCAAGCAGATGCCTGTCCTTGCGAGCAAAATTGAAGGGTGCATTTCCCTCGGTCAAGGCATTCCTTCTTTCGGGACCCCTTCTTTTATTCGAGAAAGTATTATCGCAGCACTGAAAGATGATGAATTTATCGGCAAATATTCTCTGCAGCCGGGAATCCCGGAACTGAAGCTGGAAATCGCCAAATATCTTCACCGGACCAAGGGAATTGATTTGGACCCGGAGAGGGAACTTTTTGTGAGTTGCGGCGCCATGGAAGCCCTTGCCGCGGTCATTTCAACCATTGTTGAGCGAGGTGATGAAGTTCTTATTCCTTCTCCAAACTACTCTTCTCATATTGAACAGATCCTTTTTGCGGAAGGAAAACCGGTTTTCGTTCCCCTCATTGAAGAAGAAGAATGGCGGCTGGATATAGCAGGCTTCAAAAAGGCCTTGAGCAGCAAGACCAAGGCTATTTTGCTCTGCAATCCCATGAACCCCACGGGCGCAGTCTTTCGAAAAGAAGATTTAGAGGCCCTGGCGGAAATGGCTTTGGAGCGGAATCTTTTTATCATTTCAGACGAGGCCTATGATTTTCTACTTTACGATGGCCTTCCCCATTTCAGTCTGGCGTCTATTCCAGAGCTGAAGGATCACCTAATTACCTGTAAAAGCTTTTCGAAAATGTACTGTATGACCGGATGGCGAGTGGGGTATATGGTTGCCGCGGCACGAATTGTTGATCAGGTGCTGAAAGTGCACGACGCCTTTGCCATCTGTGCACCCACCATTTCCCAGTATGCCGCTCTGGCCGCCCTCAAGGCCACCAACGGAAAAGATGGAGACGGAGACCGGTTTATCCGTAAATTAGTGGAAGCCCTGGGGGCAAGACGGGATGTCATCTGCGACCGCCTGGATGATCTTCCCCATCTGTTTTCGTATCAGAGGCCGAAGGGAGCTTATTACGTTTTCCCAAAAATCACCTATAAAAATGAAAATGATATGGACCTGGCCTTACGTCTGCTTCATGAAGCCAGAGTGATTACAATTCCCGGAAGCGGCTTTGGCCCGACTGGTGCAGGCCATATTCGACTGTCCTTTGGCGCTCCCGAAGAAGATATCCACAAGGCTTTCGACCGTATAGACAAATGGGCGCAAGAAAATTTTGGGTCAAATAGATAATTGGATACTTCCAACAAGTTCATCATAAGGTTGACAACGATCAGGAAGTTCAGTAGAGAGGGGAAATTTTTGACCTGTACGGTCAAATTCAGGAGGTTTTTTACACCATGGGCGAACACGCTGTGGTAATTCAAATAGAGGTTAACGGAATAGAACATCGGGTGCATGCATCCACGAGTGATACCTTGCTTGATCTGTTAAGGGGAAAGCTCGGCCTCAAAGGCGTTAAGAGGGGGTGCTCCGCCGGACAGTGTGGGTCGTGTACGGTCATTCTGGATGGGAAAGCCGTAAATGCCTGTCTGGTCCCGGCCGTTCGTGCAAACGGAAAGCACGTTACCACCGTGGAAGGCCTTGAAGGGGTGGACGGTCCACATCCGCTTCAAGAAGAGTTCGAACGCAACGGTACCGTTCAGTGCGGGTTCTGCACGTCCGGGATGCTCATGTCTGCGAAAGCCCTTCTGGATTCTAACCCAAATCCCGACAGAAATAAGATAAAAGAGGCCCTGTCCGGCAATCTATGCCGTTGTACCGGCTACAAAAAAATCATAGATGCGGTTGAAGCTGCATCAAAAAGTGAATTGCCCCCCGCCAGAGCACCAATGACCAGAAACTAATGACTAATGACCAGTGACCAATACGCTAACAGGCGGAGTAAATCGATGAAACAAACATTCAACGTGGTGGGTAGAAGCCATCCACGTCACGAAGTCGGAGACAAGGTGAGGGGCAAAGCCGTTTATACCGACGATCTGGAATTTCCCAACATGGCTTACGGCGCCATCCTTCGAAGCCCTTACCCCCGTGCGCGGGTAGTGGAAATTGACGCATCTGAAGCCAGGGTTCTCCCTGGAGTACTTGGTGTCCTTTTACCCAAAGATGTCCCTCAAAAACCCTACAATTGTTCAGGGAACCCCCCCTCCCCTCTCGCTATACAGGATGAAAGGGTCCTCACGGACCATCCCCTTCACGTGGGGGACCGCATTGCCGCCGTTGCCGCCACATCAACCGAGTTATGCCAAAAAGCTCTCTCTCTTATTTCCGTTGACTATGAACCCCTGCCACCCGTTCTTGATCTGGACGAGGCCATTTCCGAAACTTCGCCCGTCCTGCACCCGGAAATAGGCCCTACCAATATTTTCAACAAGATAGAGGCGGACCAGGGAGATGTGGAAAAAGGGTTTGCCGCCTCAGACCTGGTGTTGGAAGACCTGTTTGAGACACCCGGAATCTTCCATGTGTGCATGGAGACGGTTTGCTGCATATGCGATTTCACCAGGAAAAACGATCTGGTAGTCTGGAGTAATTCCCAGACCCCTTTCCAGGAGAGGCGAATTCTATCCAAGATCGTCGGGCTGCCGGAAAGCAGGGTCAGGATCGTCAAACCCATCATGGGGGGAGGATTTGGTGCAAGACAGCAACTTCACAACCAGGTTGTCGGCGCCCTTTTGTCCAGGCTCGTGAAGCGACCCATCAAAATCTTAAACACCAGGGAAGAGGAGATGGTGGGAACCTGCGTAAGACATGCTTCTAAATGTCGTGTCAAAATGGGGGTTTCCAAAGAAGGCCGCATCCAGGCTTTCCAGGCAGAAGTCCATCATAACTGCGGGCCCTATGCCACCCATAGCCCCATTGTCCTTGCAGCCCAAAGTCGTAAGGTCCCCTACCGGGTTCCCCATTACCGCTACGAAGGGTATTGTGTCTACACTGATTATCCTGTAGCCGGAGCTATGAGAGGGTACGGAAACCCCCAATTGTCCTTCGCAAGGGAAGTTCTCCTGGATCGAGCGGCCCGAAAATTGAACATGGACCCCATCCAATTCAGGATGGAAAACAGGATTTTTCCCGGGGATACGGTCCCCGGTTCCCCCCTGGTATTGCAGAGTTGCGCCATTAAAGAATGCATTGAAGCAGGAGAAGAAATTAGAAACAGAATTGACCGCCAGGAAGAGGCCAACCCTCAAAAAAACAGCGCAGACATTGTGGAACGCTGGGGCATGGCCTTGGCCATGCACACATCCGGGGCCTCAAACAATACCGGGATGAGTTCAGCTGTCATCATCATCCATGACGACGGCAGCGCAACCCTGCTCACAGGGTCCGCCGATATGGGGCAGGGAAGCGAGACGGCTCTCACCCAGATTGTGGCCGAAGTGCTGGGGGTTGAATTGGTCGACGTGAGGGTCACCGCTGCAGATACCCTGCATACCCCCTATGAAACCGGCTCTTTTGCCAGCAGTCAGGCCTATGTGGCGGGCCATGCCGTGCATGCCGCAGCCATGGATGTGATTGAGCGAACCAGAACTTCCCTGGCAGCCCGATATGAGGTGGAAACAGACCATGTGGTTTTTGAAAACCACCGATTCAGTATCAACAGCACGGAAAAGCCGATTTCCCTGACATTCAAGAAAGCCATTTCAAAAACCCATTTTGGGGAAACCGGAACCGTGGTTACCGGCAGATCCAGCTTCAAGGCGAGTCACAGTGCACCGCCATTTGCCGCTTGCTGGGCCAAGGTGGCCTTTGACAGGCTCACAAACAGTATTGAAGTGCGCCACGTAATCGAAGTGGTGGATGTGGGAACCGCCATCAACCCGGATATCGTAACGGGGCAAATTGAAGGGGGTATTTCCATGGGACTGGGATATGCGCTAATGGAAGATCTGGAAGTGGACAGCAGAGTATCAAAACCGCTCACCAACGATCTGTTGGCCTACAAAATCCCTTCTACCGTAGACATGCCGGAAATCCATACACATATTGTTTCCAGCTTTGAGCCCAGTGGTCCCCTGGGGGCAAAAAGTGTGGGCGAAATGACAGTTATTCCAGTGGCCCCCGCCATTGTAAATGCGGTGGTTGCCGCCACCGGTGAAGATATCTCCCAGCTGCCTCTTTCAAAATATTTCAATATTAAGAGGCCGTTGTGAGAACAGAGATTCTGAAATGGAAAGATTACCATGAAAGCAAATGATCCACGATACCTTGTGCCGGAGTCCGTCAATTCGGCTATTGAGATCTTTGCGGCTGAAAAAAACGCCGCATACCTGGCAGGTGGAACCGATCTGATGCCACTTCTTAAAAGTGGGCTTCGACAACCCTCCTGTTTGATCGATCTCGAAAAGTTTGATGACTTGAAGAAGATTGAAACACGGGGGGAAGCACTCTATATCGGGGCCATGGCAAACCTCGCCCGGGTGGCTGAAGACGAAAGCATAAATCATGTTCCGGGTCCGATAGCCCTCGCCGCCCGAAGTGTCGCTTCCCCGCAAATCCGTAATATGGCCACCATTGGCGGGAACCTCCTGCAGGAAAAAAGGTGTTCTTATTTTAATCAGACTGAATTCTGGAGACAAAACATCGCTCCCTGTCACCGGTTGGGTGGAGATTGTTGTTACCAGATCCCCAAGGCCAAAGAATGCCGGGCACTCTATTATTCCGACCTGGCGCCCATATTGATGGCCTATGAAGCGAGCGCTGTGATCTACAATGGGTTATCCTATGACGAAATACCGATTGAGGAGATGATCCATCGTCATTGTGATCACAAACTGGGAGGGAGTCTCATGGTAGGCGTCGTGCTCCCTCACATCAACGACGGGTCCAGCGGAATATTCATGAAATACGGTGTCCGCCATGCCATTGATTTCGCCTTTTCCAACGTGGGCATACGGTTTACGCCCAACACAGAAGGTGGTGGCCCTCTATCCATGAAGATCGTGGTCGGGGCGGTGGCTCCTGAGCCCGTTCGACTTGAAGAAACCGAAAAAGAAGTACTGATGGAGCTGGACAAGTCCGTGGTGGATAAAGAGCGGATTTATTCTCTTGCAAAAAAAGAGCTTCAATCCCGTTCCGCCATAATCAGGGAGTTTACGGTTTCGCTAAAAGGAAAGAAAAACGCCCTTTTGATTATTGTGGATGCGTTAAGGGCATTTTTCAACACTCTGGAGAAATAGTTTTTTGACGAATCAAGCGATATCCTGGAGGTCAAAGCCTGTTTTCAAGGAGGTTGTGAGAAAGATAAGAAAGTTTCTTTCTGATAAGGATGTTCTTACGCGAGCCGTTGACCTCCGGCTTTATTCCTATGATGCGGGGACCCTTTGGAAGCATACTCCGGACCTTGTGCTTTTCCCCAGATCTACACAGGATGTGGTGGAAATCATGAAGATTGCACACCACCACGGTATTCCAGTGACACCTCGGGGAGCCGGCACCAACCAGAGCGGTGGATCTATTCCCATTAAAGGGGGTATCGTGCTCTGTTTCTCGCGAATGAACAGGATTATTAAGATAGACAGGGAAAACCGGACTGCCCTTGTTGAGCCGGGCGTCGTTCTGCAGGACCTGAATCTGGCTCTTTCAGAAAAAGGGCTGTATTTCCCTCCGGATCCACAAAGCTTTTTCGCAGCAACCCTGGGGGGCATTATCGCGGAAAATGCAGGCGGGCCTGTGTGCGTCAAATATGGCGTAACCAAACAGTACATTCTTTCCATGACTATTGTCCTTCCCGACGGAAATCTTGTCCAGTGCGGTGGCCACACCATGAACAATTTTTTCGGCTACGATCTGGCAACCCTGATGATCGGTTCAGAAGGAACTCTGGGGCTTGTCACCCGGGCGACGTTGAGGCTTCTTGCCATGCCCGAAGCAAAATATACGGTGGCAGCAGCCTTTAAAAGCGTTCGGACCGCCGGAGAGGCCGTCCATAAAGTCATCTCCAATGGCGTTATCCCTGCCAAGAGTGAATTTCTGGACAACTGGATCATACAAAAGGGCGAAACCCTTTGTCCCGTGGGGTTTCCACAGGACGCTGAGGCCGTGATTCTATTTGAAACGGACGGCACAAAGCAATCCGCCCTGCTGGAAGCTGAAACCATTGAGAAAGTGTGCCTTGGCTGCGGCGCCACATGGTCCAATCGAGCCAAAAGCCCTGAAGAGGCCGAAAAATACTGGGCAGCCCGACGCGCGGGCTTTTCCGCGGCTTTTTCTTCAGCCCCCAACATTCTAACAGAGGACATCGTGGTTCCCTTAAAGCAAATACCGACTCTGCTGGCAGGAATCAAAGAAATCTCTGAAAGGCATGATGTAGTAACGGTTGTGCTTGGACATGCGGGAGACGGCAATATGCATCCGGACATCCTTACGGATCGAAACGACCCGGAATGGTTTAAAAGGGCCGAAGACGCATTGGAGGAGATTATCGCCCTCGCCATCCAGCTTGAGGGAGTCATTTCCGGGGAACACGGCATCGGGCTGGAAAAAAGGCGTTATATGGAGAGTTCCATGGATCCTGCGGCCATTGCAGTATCTAAGGCAATCAAGAATTGCCTTGATCCAACGGGCATCATGAATCCGGAGAAGATCTGGACACATTGAGGAAAAGGAGGTGATGAAAAGCTAAAAGGCAAGAGTTGGTGGCTCATCGCGGATTTGCGTGATATTCAAGTGTGGTCTCAGATAGATTTTTCTCAGGGACCAGGTGTCAGGTGTCAGGAAAAAACCCTGGTTACATTCAACTTGTTCCTAATATTACCCAATACTTGCGAATTTACAAATCGCAAAGTCGGGATAATAGACCCTGAAACCTGACACCCGACACCTCGGTTCCGGAAATGCCGATTTTTCACGTTAATCCATGAAGAGCCGAGTTGGTTTGCCCTGCAGGTTTATCCGAGGGCCTTTGGATGTTCACCCTGAAAAATCACCTTTACCTATTCATCTCTACCATTTAATAAGGAGTTTATCTATGGGAAAAAAAAGATCCTTCTCAATTGCTCTCGCTGTCGTTGCATGCCTGTTTCTTTTCAGTGGCGCAAACCCTGTGAGTGCCGCTGAATACACCATGAAAATTTCTCTACCCAGCCCAATGGTCGAATGGACACAATTCAATGAACCGTACACCGTTTTAAAAAATGAAATTGAAAAAAGGTCCGGAGGCCGAATTGAGGTAAAACTTTATCCTGCCGGCATGCTGGGCAACATGACCTCCGCAACGGAGCAGGTTAAAAAAGGGATTATCCAGGGCGTGCAGGTGGGCGACGGCTGGATCGCAAACCATTTCCCTGAAATACAATTGATCTCGATTCCCTATATTTTCAAAGACAGGGATGTTGCATGGGCAGTTCTGGATGGTCCCTTTGGAGACAAACTCAAAAAAGAGTATGAAAAAACCGGGTTGCTGCTCCTTCATTTCACTGAAAACGGTGGTTTTCGGAATTTCAGCAACAATATCAAAGAAATTAAAGTACCCGCGGACATGAAGGGGATGAAAATCAGGGTGATGCCCAACCCGGCACACCAGAAAACCGTTGAAGCCATTGGCGCATTACCGGTTGTAGTAGCATGGGCCGAGCTATACACTGCCCTCAAAACCAAGGTCGCCGACGGCCAGGAAAACGCCGTGGCCACTTTTCTGGTGCCAAAGCTCTATGAAGTGCAGAAATATATGATCCTTGATGGTCATTTCTACAGCATAAACAGTGTTTTGATCAGCAAAAAATGGTACGATTCGCTTCCCAAAGACCTGCAGACTGCTATCGATCAGGCCGCCATTATTTCCCAAACCGTCAACCGGGGAATATGTACGGCGTTGGAATCCAAAGGGATCAAATTAATGAAAGAGAAGGGTATGAAGATTTATGCCCCCACACTCGAAGAAAAAAAACAGTTCATGGAACTGACCCAAGAGCCCGTTATCGAATTCCTGAAAGAAGATTTCAAGAAAAAGGGTGTCAGCCTGGAGTGGTTTCCAGAGTTTTATGCGGCAGTAGACGCTGCTGAGAAAAAGCTGGGGTACAAATAGTGGTCGATCAACGTTAGTTTCTCTTAACATGGGGGTGGAGGTTGCGGATCTCCGCCCCCAAATACTGACTACCGGTTCCGCCCGATAGATGGGCGCCTGGAGAAAATGCTTCTTGGAATGAGAAAAAAATGATCCGATTCTGGACAGTCTTTGTTGATTTTTTGAATGTGCTCACTAAATGGGTCATCCTGCTGGGATTCAGTGTCCTCGTGGCTCTTGTACTCATGCAAATTGTCTGGCGTTATATCCTGGAATGGCCCCTTCCCTGGAGCGATGAAGCTATTCGATACCTCCTGGTGTGGGTAACACTGCTCGCCATTGCCAGAGCCTTTCGGAACGACGAACATCTGCGATTAGGCGCCCTGTTCTACAAATGTGCGAAACCGATTCGAAATTTTCTATGGATACTGTTCAACTTTTTGACGCTCTCCTTTCAGACGCTCCTGATTATTTATGGCATTCCCAACGCTATCCTGGGAAATTTTACCAATTCTCCAGGGCTGGACATTTCTCTTTTCGTCCCTTATTTGAGCGTCCCGGTGGCGGCAGGAATCATGCTTATCAATCAGATTGATTACACCCTGTTCAATTTCAGGGTGAAAGAATTCGGAGATATCCGAAAGAAGCGGAAAGTCCTATGAATTTGGTTATTGTTTGTACTACCCTTTTGTTACTGCTCTTTTTCGGATTTCCGGTGGCCCTGACCATGGGCGTCAGCGGTATTGTGTATTTCCTTCTCACCGGCGGCATCGATTATTTCCCCATGATCGTAAACAGGATTTACGGGGGCATGGACAGTTTTGTGCTCATCTGTATTCCGTTTTTTATTCTCGCAGGCGACATGATGAATCGGAGCGGCATTACTGAGAGATTGGTGAACCTGTCGAACCTCATTGTGGGTCGTCTTCCAGGCAGCCTGGCCCAGGCTAACATTGTGGCAAGCGGCATTTTTGCCAGCATCAGCGGCAGCGCGCTGGGGGATGTGGCAGCCATCGGTTCCGTATTCATCCCCGCCATGAAAAAACAGGGATTTTCAGGTCGGTTCAGCGCCGCTGTCACGGGCGCCAGCGCCATTGTCAGTCCCATTATCCCGCCGAGCCTGATCATCATTTTGTATGCAGCTGTTATGGACACGAGCATCGGGGCCATGTTTGTGGCCGCCATCATTCCAGGGTTTCTGATGGTGGTGGGGGATATGGTTATGGTACATATTCTGTCCGTCAAACGGAATTACCCCAGAAGAATCGATCCCATTTCCGGGCGCGACGCAGCAAAATGCATTCGGGATGCGACCATCGCGCTGGTGATGCCCCTGATCATTGTTGCAGGAATCGTTTTCGGGGCATTCACCCCTACTGAGGCTGCTGCAGTCGCCGTGTTGTATGCATTCGTGGTGGGGGTGGTATTTTTCCGAAAGATGAACTTCAGAGAGATTCTCAATTCGATTTTTGACTCGGCCATGAGTTCTGGAAAACTTTTTTTTATCATTGCCTGCGTTGGGATTCTCTCCTGGGCTTTTGCCATGGAGGAGGTGCCTCAACAAATTGTCGCCCTTTTCTCGGGACTTATGGATCGTCCATGGCTTATCCTGCTCCTGACCAACCTCTTCCTGCTGTTTATGGGGATGTGGTTAGACTTGACCGCCAATATTTTCCTGTTTGCGCCAATCTTAGGGCCTTTAATCATTGCGGCGGGGATCGACCCCATTCATTTTTCGATGATTTTTTTGCTGAACGTCAACCTTGGCAACATAACGCCGCCTCTGGGAATTGTGCTTTTTGCCACCTCTGAACTCTCTCTTGAAAGTGTCCCCGATATTGTGAAAGATATCTGGCCCTTCTGGATTTCCAAGGCGGTGGTCCTGGCCTTGGTAACCTATATGCCATGGATCAGCATGGTGTTGCCGAAAATGATGGGATTTGCAGGGTAAAATGGTCTTTGAAATGCCATTTGGCACGCAACGAATCACCTTCTCCCTTCCCGACACTTACCATGTTCGGGAAATCAAACCGCGCCCACGCCCATCCATTCCCTCCTTGGAAGAGGCACTCAATGACGCTCTGGATAATCCAACCGGCGTTGCTTCTTTGAAGGATCTGATCAGGCCGGAGCATCACATCGCTGTCATCTGTGACGATCACACACGACCTACACCAATTCGCGGTTTGCTTTCCGTTTTGCTGGACCTGCTCCTCTCGTTAGGCGTTTCAAGAAACCATATTGAAATCTTTGTAGCCTACGGTCTTCACCCACCCATGAAAAAAGAGGAACTGGAGGCTCGATTTGGAAAGGAGATCCTTTCCAGTTTTTCTATTTGTCATCATAATGCCCATGAAAAAGAAAATCTGGCTTTTTTAGGGCGCACTGCATCGGGAACACCTGTCCATGTGAACCAGGGAGTTGTGGATGCCGATTTCAGGATCGGCATAGGCAATATTTCACTTTCGAAAGAAGCGGGTTACGGGGGCGGCGCTAAAGTCCTCATGCCGGGGGTATGCGGGGCTGAAACCATATACGGTTCCCACGAAAAAGTCAGATGGCATCCCAATCAGGTGGGGCGTATCAGCGGAAACCCCATTCGCAAAGAAATCGAAGAAGTGGGACGAATGGCCCGCCTGGATTTCATTATCAACACCATCCTCAACCAGGAAGATGAGATCTGCGACCTTATTGCAGGGGAGCCCTCCACCGCTTTCATGGAAGGACTTCGTGCCTTTAACCAGGTATACCAATTCCAACTGGAAAAACCTTTTGATCTCTGCCTGGCAGGATCGAGCCCTTACGATTTCGAATTTTACCAGGCCAACAAAGCCATTTCCGCGGCCAGCCTCGGCGTCAAGGACGGTGGGACCATTGTCCTCGTCAGTCCTTGTGAGAAAGGGATCTCCGCATTTCCCTATTTTGATGAAATGATCACCAGCGGGCACGATTTCGCCCACTGGCAGAAAGAACTTGGAAAACCGGAATGCCAACATAAAGTGGCAGGAGAAATCTGTCTGAGCCTTCGCTATCTCCTGGATGTTCGGAAAATATCGGTAGGGATGGTAACCTCCGGAATCCAAAAAAAAACAATCGCTGAAATGGGCTTGAAACCTTATTCGGATTTGGACGAGGCCATTGCGGAAGGGGTAAAAAGTCACGGGATGAACGCGCGTATAGGCATCCTTCCCAAAGCCCCTATGACACTACTTGAAATTTTGTGACTCAAAAAGATGCAGTGAAGCTAATTGCAATGCATTAAACCATCAGCTCTGCTGGTACAACCCCAAAAGGTTCTACCGTTCCGGTGAGAGTAAAAATATGCCATAGCGGCAAAGTAAAGCATTGTTGAACGTCCAACATCGAACGTTGAACATTGAACATCGAATGATGAAATCGCTTCGCTCGGCCGGTTTTTAGTTTATAAAAACAGGCAGACGTTATTCAAAATTCGATGTCGGAGTCTTAGCTTACTTGGGCGTTCGATGTTCGATGTTCGATGTTCGATGTTCATAGCCTTTCAGGAGGACTACGTCCTTGATATTAAACTGCGATTTATATGAATCGCAGTGTTTTTAGCCTCCTTCGAGGGGGCTTCCTCATACCACGTCCTATGGGCGTGGTTGCTGATTTTAAACGATAAATTCGAGAAGCGACAACACTATGCTGACTCCTGAAAAAGTTGAACAACTTGAAAAGATTGTTGGAAAAGATGGCCTGCTCGTAGCCCCCGATCAAAGGACCGCCTACAGCTATGATGTGGGAAGAAAAGGGAGCCAGATTCCGGACGCGGTCCTATTCCCTTCGAATGTTGAACAGATTGCCTCTATTATGGTCCTGGCCAACAAAAATAATATGAAGGTCTTGCCCGAAGGATCGGTTACACGTCGATATCTCCCATCTTCTCTTGAAAGAACCATTGTGCTTTCCACATCGAATATGAATCGCATTCTGGATATGGACAGGGAAAGCCTGAAGGTGACCCTGGAGGCCGGGACAACACTACAAATGTTGCGCAGCGCCTTGGATCAGGAAGGGCTCTATTTCCCACCGTATCCATGGTGTTTTGAGACATCAACGATCGGAGGATGCGCAGCCAATGGCATCGGAGGCCCTTCCAGCAGCAGACATGGGGTTTTTAAACAATTCGTATTGGGAATGGAAGTGGTCCTGCCCTCGGGCGAGGTGACCCGGATCGGTGGTCAAACAGTGAAAAACGTGGTGGGATACGATCTCACGTCCCTGTTCTGCGGCTCAGAAGGGAGCCTGGGTCTCATTTCCGCCCTGACCCTTCGCCTTACACCGAAACCTCGTTCAGAAAGGGTCTTCATCGTGGAATTCCCATCCACCACATCAGCCTGCGCAGTTATGAAAGGGGCCATGGGCTCAGGGCGTGGCCCGGAGCGAATATCCATGCTGGACCCCTGGATGACCAAGGGAATGGAATCTTTTTCGCTTCCGGGAATTCCTTGGGGCAAAGGAACAACGGTCCTATGTCAGATTGCCGGACTTGAAGAAGTGGTAGAATCGGAGACCAACACTTTTCTTGAACTGATGAAGACAAACAAAGGCACGGTCAACCATGTCGTACAAAGCCCGTCTGAGATAGAGACGATCTGGCATGCCCAGGGGCGTTGTCTCTCTTCCATTAACAAGGCCGCACCATCACTGATGTCCTGGGATATCATCGTACCCTATTCCCGGGCTGTCGAAATGATGAAAAAATGTGGACAGACCGCCCAACGACACCACGTAACCCTGATTCATGGAGGGTACTACGGAAATGGCGTGTTCCATCCCGTAGCGCTGCTTTCAGCCGGTGACAAGCACCAACAGAAAAATGCAGAGGCAGCCTTTGCGGAGTTGGTCCAATTCGCCCTCTCGGTAGGGGGCAACGCGGCCGGTCCTTTCAGGCGCGTTGGAATAGAAACAGCCAAATTTCAAACCTCTGAGGACAAACATATGAGACGTGTTGTCCATGAAATAAAGAAGGCCCTGGATCCAGGCGGAGTAATGAAATCTTTGCCGCTGTCAAATCCCTCTGAGCTATAGAACCCAGGGGCATGATTCACACACGAGTGCCGCCGTCCCGCTTCAAAGCGGGATCAGATCAAGAAAGAAACTTCTTAAAGAAAGTCTCGCGCGGAGACGCAAAGACGCAGAGAAGGACAGTTTCATATGAGTGCCGCCTCTGGTCGGGAAAAATGGTCAGTCTGATCGAGAAAGAAACTACCAGAACAAGGTTTCAGGTGTCGGGTGTCAGTGTTCGGGGCACCCAGTTTCAAGTTTCAAGTTTCAAATTTCCAGTTTCTAAATGTAGTTTCACACGAGCGCCGCCTCTGACTGGAAAAGAAGTCAGTCTGATCGAGAAAGAAACTTCCGGATTCCATAGATAGTCTGTGTGAGCGGCCTTGTCCACAGTCCGTTTGGTGGGTTTTAGCCGCGATTTTCCGTGTCTCGCGAGCTACCGACTCCTGTTTCATGCAGATCCGGTCGTGGCAGGATGCCACTCACACAGGGGTGGAAATTAGCAATCCAAACCTGTCGAAGATCCCGCCTGAAGCGAAGCGAAAGCGGGGAACCTTCAACCTTGAACTCAATTTAAGAGCATGCAAAAACAAACAGAAAACGTAGAATTAGAGAAAATTCGCGACAAAATCACCCAGGGTTGCACAAGATGCGGCTTTTGCACCTTCTTCTGTCCCGTTTATAAAGAAACGTTGAATGAATCGTTCGTGGCCCGGGGCAAGGTTGCCCTCATGAGAGATGTCATGAACGGCTCCCGACTGCTTGAACCCGGGTTACTGGAACACATGGATACCTGCCTTCTGTGCAGGGCATGCGTGGAAAATTGTTCCACCGGTGTTGAAACCGATACCATGGTACTGGCCGCCCGGTCAGACGGAGTATCACAAAAGGGACTTCCTCTCACTGAGAAAATTCTTTTCCGCCATATCCTCTCCAGGCGAAAGACGTTCGGGCGTGTGGCCAAGGTCGCTTCAAAACTCCAGAAAGTCCTTCCCGGTTCCGACCCTTCGGGAACCATTCGGCATCTTCCCCACATGATTTCAGGAATACGGAAAGGAAGACATATCCCCAATATATCAGACAAGTTCCTACGGGATCTATTGCCTCAATCGACCATGCCTCCCAAGGGGGTTAAGACGATTGCAAGCGTTGCTTTTTTTGCCGGGTGCGGGATGGAATACCTCTATCCCCTGGTTGGGGTACGATTGGTGCAGTTCTTAGCCAATAATGGTGTGGAAGTCCATTTCCCAAAGGAGCAAGGATGTTGCGGCGCGCCGGTGGCCACCCGGGGTGATCTGGCTACTGCAGAAAAAATGGCGACACAAAATGCCAAAGCGTTTCGCCAATATGATGCTGTCATAACCGGATGCGCCACCTGCGGCACCGCCCTTAAAGAATATGGAACCCGTTTTCAGCCGGCTTCAGGAAATAAAGGGCTCCTACCATCTTTCTCCAATAGCGTTGTGGATCTAAATCAGTACCTAATCGATTTTCTGTTTGGGTCGGATCTTCATTTAAAAGCACGAAAAGAGTATCATGGAAAAAAGATAACATGGCACGACCCATGTCATCTGGTTCGATACCAGGGCATAAAGGAAGAGCCCCGCAACTTATTGAAAGCCACTTCCCAGATTCAATATGTGGAGATGCCCGATGCGGATCGGTGTTGCGGGATGGGCGGAAGTTTCAGTCTCTACCACTACGACATTTCCCGGAAAATCGCGCAGAAGAAGGTCCGTTCCATCCAAACCACGGGTGCTGACTTGGTGGTCACGGCCTGTCCGGGATGCATCACCCAGTTAAACGATGCACTCATCCAGAACGCCATGCCCCAAAGAGCCATTCACATTATCGATTTGTTCAAATAAACGAAAGCACCTTATTTCCCCGCCGTCCATTTTTCAATCACAGGGAACAGGATATCTGCTTTGATGGGCTTTGTCACATAATCATCCATGCCCGCTGCCAGGCATTTCTCGCGGTCGCCTTTCATGGCATGGGCGGTCATGGCGATGATAGGAATACCCGATGCGGGATGTCTCCGGGTAAAAGGCTTTCCGTCGTCATTGATCACTTCCACGGTCAGGTTTCGAATGGCGCGAGTGGCAGCAAGACCATCCATTTCAGGCATTTGCACATCCATCAGGACCAATTGGAAATCCTCTTTTTGAAGGGCTTCAAGGGCTTTTTTGCCATTTTCGGCCACAACAACCCTATGGCCTCTTTTTTCCAGAATCTTGGCAGCCAGTTTCTGGTTCACCAGATTATCCTCGGCCAGCAAGATGCGCAGTTTGCGTCGAGCCTCTTGAACCGTGTATTGGGTAATGATCGGTCCCTTTTTCCTGTGTTGTCCAAGGGCCAGGCGAAAGGCATCCAGGAGGTCTGCCTGTTTTACCGGTTTCAGGAGATACGCGGAAATGCCTACGGCACTGCATTTAGCCGCGTCCCCTCGCTGGCCGGCTGATGTCAGCAGAATGATATTGAGGTTCTCCGATAGTCCACTTTCCTGTACCTTTTTGGCCGTTTCATACCCGTCCATGCCCGGCATCTGGAAATCAAGCAATAGAAAACGGTAAGGGGCCCCCGCAACATCCGCTCTTCTCAGTTCCTTCAAGCCCTCCTCGCCACTCGCTACAGCGGTGGGTTTCATTCCCCAGGCGGCAGTCATTTCCATGAAAACAGTACAGTTCATATGATTGTCATCCACAATCAGCAATGGAATCTCATCAATTCTGGAAATATCCACCGGCACTGCGGAAGCTGGAACGACACTGCCCGGACCAAATTCGGCAGTAAAATGAAAAATACTCCCTTTTCCTTCTTCACTGTCGACCCAGATTCGCCCATTCATCAGCCCCACAAGTTGTTTGCTGATAGTCAGACCCAACCCGGTGCCACCGTAATGGCGTGTGACGGAACCGTCCGCCTGGCTGAAGCTTTCAAAAATAGAGGCAGCTTTCTCGCTGGGAATGCCGATTCCGGTGTCTGAAATTGAAAAATGCAGTCGGACATTCGCCTCATTTTCCTCTTCAAGGGCTACTCCGATCACAACTTCGCCGGTCTGGGTAAACTTGATGGCATTGCCCGCCAGGTTGACCACTATCTGCCGCAAGCGCACCGGATCGCCTCTCAGGGCTGGAGACACATCGGATTTGATTCGGCAGACCAGTTCAAGGCCCTTCTCATGGGCTTTAACCGCCAGCGGAGCCATAGCGTTTTCCAATGTAGTGCGCAAATCAAAGTCAATGGACTCTAACTCCATTTTACCGGCTTCGACTTTTGAAAAATCCAGGATATCGTTGATAATGGCAAGGAGCGAGTCGGCGGAGATCTGGACTGCCGTGAGGAATTCCTTTTGTTCATCGGTGAGTGCCGTCTGAAGCGCCAGGTCCGTCATGCCGATGATACCATTCATGGGGGTGCGAATTTCGTGGCTCATGTTGGCCAGGAATTCACTCTTGGCCTGGTTAGCGGCCTGGGCCTCTGTACGAGCACGCACAAGGTTGGAAATATCTACAAAGCTTTCGAGGATGTACGGTTTGCCATTTGTAGTGAACAATTTCACTGTTTTGAGGATCGGAATTTCTTTTCCAAGGGCATCCAACAGAATTCTTTCCGAATTGTCCACGGACTGGCCCAGGTCGGTGATGGGGCATTTGCCCTCTTCAGAGGGACAGATTTTGCTGTGACAGATCTTACCCACAATATCTTCCCAGGGTAGTCCTATCATTGCCACCGCTGCCGAATTCGCCCTGACAATAACGTGGGTTTCCGCATCAATCACGATGATACCGGCCTGGACTGTTTCAAATATGGTTTTGAGTCGCTCTTCCGAATCCCGAAGGGCGGTCTCCTGCCTTTTTCGATCGGTGATATCCCGGTAAATCACCAGGTAGCCAAGGGCTTCACCCTCGGTGAGGATCGGCGTCGACCGCAGGGAAACGTGAAGGATCTCTCCATCCTTCCGTTTTCTAGCCGTTTCCAGGCTGATGGTTTCTCCCTTCGAAGTGCGTTCACGAATGTCTTCAGCCTCCGCCAGGCCGTCCGGTGGGGCCAGAAGACTACTGATGTTTCGCCCCACAGCCTCGTTGTCATTGTAACCGAAAATCTCCACGAATCCTCGGTTGACACGCTCGATGCTTCCTTTCTCATCAAAGATGGCCACCGCTTCAGGCATATTGTCCACAAGGCTTTCCAGATAGGCTTTCTGGAGTCGCGTGGCCTGGTGCGCTGCCTTGATTGTGGTCAGTTCATGCTGTCTCAAACGAGACAGTAGAAAGCTGTAAACTCCGATCAGCAAAATGAACAGGATGGTGCCATAGCCCGCATTTTTCAAAAGCGGCAGGGAGAGTGTGCCTAAAATTTCCTGTTTGTCCTGGAGAAAATAGAAGCGCCAGTGGGGCATCTGACGGATGGGGGCGCTGTGGACATTGTAAATTCTTCCTGATGCATCAATCGCTTGATTTTCTCCTTCACGTTTGATGCCCGTCCAATCCCAGGGGCCATTCCCGAATTGACCGGTCTGTGCAATGGTGGAACGGACTCCGGCCTGGGCCTGCCACAATAGATGAAAAAGCCATTTTTCCTGATTAGAAACAAAAATCACCCCATGGGGTCCGGTCAGCATCATATACCCCTTACGGCACTGGCGAACCACCTCTTTCAAAACCTTCACTGAATCCTTGATCACCACAACACCCGCAGGAGTTCCCTTTTGAGCATCGATCACAGGGTAGCTGTAGTAGATACCCGGCTTTTTCGTGGTGACACCCACGGCCATATAGGTAAAGGGCTGACCTTGAATAGCTTTTTTAAAATAAGGACGGAAGCCGTAATTTTTATTTACGAAACTGGCTGGTATGTTCCAGTTGGATGACGCAAGTGTGAGCCCCTGCCTGTCCATCAAGTAACAGGCATCCGCATCAAAGGTTTTGTTGAAATGTGCCAGTATCTGGTTGACTCGGTCCAGAGATTTCCGGTTCGGGTCACCAATCGCCGTTATAACGGCCTCGGTCCCTGCCAAAAGCTGAACCGCCCGCAGATGTTCGGTAATGCCGGCCGAAATATTTTGGCCAAACATGTTGGTCATACTTTGTGCGTCAGAGTGGGATGTTTCGAGCGCATAGTCTTCCATGGAAAAATACAGGATGCTCCCGGCCAACAACACCGACACAAACAGGCTCAGGATCATAAGGTCAAATATGAACCGTCTTTTCATCTCATATCTCCAGGTTTGAATGACACCTAAAAGCACTTAGCTTTTACATAGCCGTTAGCTTAAAGATCCCAATCATTTGCATGACTTTTCTCTTTATTTGATATTTCACTTTTTGATGCTTACCTATTGCATCGTAAATAGCTAACATTGTGTGGCTAAGAGCTAACGGCTAAGCGCTAATTGCAGCTTTAAGGTGACAATCGACCACCATGTTCGCTTCAAGTTTCTATTATTCTCCTTGTCTACTTACCCCCAAGATCTTGCGGGCCTCGTTTGGGGTTGCTACCTCCCGTCCATATTCCTTGGCAAGCCTGACTATGCGCTCCACAAAAACAGCGCTATTCTTTGCCAAAACTCCGCGCTCATAATAGACATTATCTTCGAGGCCAACTCTTATATGTCCCCCCATTATCAGCGCCATCATGGACATTGGCAGATGGGATTTACCTATCCCGATAACAGACCAGACCGATTCTTCCGGAATATGCTCCAGCAGGTGCAGGAGTGCTTTGGGAGTGCTGGGGGCACCCCAGGGGGTTCCCATTACGAATTGAAAATACATGGGCGATTCCAACTGACCTTTTTTGTTCATATTGAGTGCCGTTACCGCCATTCCCAAGTCAAAAACCTCAATTTCCGGTTTAACGCCGGTTTCGAGCATCTTTTCCGCGGCGAGGTCCAGAAAATCGGGGGGGTTGCTGAAAACTCCTCCCCCCAGATTAATCGACCCAGCATCGAAGGATGCTAATTCCGGGTTGAACGCCAATGGAATCAAGCGGTCTTCATGGGGAAGGTTAAGAGCGGCCGTTCCAGAAGTTGTCAAGGATAATATGAGATCAGTTTGTTCCCTGACCGGATCCACAACCCTTTTGTACAGATCATAATCTTGGGTCCCGAGACCGGTTTCCAAATCACGGACATGAATATGGACGATAGATGCACCAGCCCTCCAACACTCAATACAAGATTGAGCGATTTCTTCCGGAGTAATAGGAATATGCGGAGAAACATCTTTGGTATTTCGGCTACCCGTAACAGCAGCGGTAATCATTAGTTTTTCCATCTATGCCTCCATTTTTTCAAACTTGAAGGAACATCATATCATCATCAATACGAATTGGCGAGATTACCGGCAAGGACAAAATGCAAAAAAGGAGCTATTCTCGTGTGAAACTTCATCTGGTTATTTGTTTTTGAACCGCAAAGTCGCGAAGGCCGCAAAGCCTTTTTCGAATCGGAACGGACGATTCGAAAAAACAGCCATTATTTGTGTGTGATCCTTCATGATAGTTCCAATAACAGTTCCATTCTCCGAAATGCCCGAAGGGCCGATTGCTTTATCGAATCGTCCGTTCCGATTCGGTAAAAAAACAAAATCTTAGCGTTCTTTGCGTCTTGAGCGAAACCCCGGCGACGGGACAAGCCCCGGCGACGGGACAAGCCCCGGCGACGGGACAAGCCCCGGCGACGGGACAAGCCCCGGCGACGGGACAAGCGGGCGGTAAATATCCTGTAAAAGTTTCTTTTTTGATCTGACTGGCTTTTTTTCAGCCGGCGACGGCGCTCGTGTGAACAGACTTTACGAAAGCATGGTCGACATACTAAAAAGCCCCTGCGGCATCTATGCGTAATTTTCCCGCCATGCATACCGCTTGGGGCTCATTCAACTCAGGTATTTAACAAAAAGACTATCTTCCGGGCATGATGATGCGGGACTCATCCTCTTTTTGTGCGGCCTGCTGCTGGGCCTGCATCTGTTTCGCCCTTTCCATCATCTCTTCAAGGGCTTTTTTCATAGCGCCTGGAAATTCATCAATAGCCTTTTCCAGTGTAGTAGCCTCTAATGCGGCTTGAACGGGAACAAGGCCCTGAGGGGAGTTGAGCTGGGTATGTCCCACGAATATAACTTGACGACTTTCATCTTCGGTCCCATCTGTTTTGATGGGCTTGAGGCACCTGATGGACCCTATCTTGAGATCCGTCACGGACTCTTCACGGCATAGGTTTTGTTTGTCGAAGGTAAAGTCTATCTGATCCGGGCTGTTGTCAGTCATTGGTTTTCTCCATAAGATTTTTGCCAAAACATTATTATTTATGGCAGTTTACGTTAATTTAAAGCACTCAAATATCATGCCATGGGACAAATAGCAACCCCCGGGTACAGCAATTCTCATTGTGAGCTCGGTTTTATCCCAAAAGACTGTGTGAGTGGCATCTTGCCACGACTTTTCGCGGCTGGAACCCACCAAACGGATCGTGGACAAGAGCCGCTCCCACAGAGAGGTTTTTTCAAAATTAGAATTGCTGCCCCGTGTACTGTTTTTGACACTATCATGATAACTCTTTGGAGTGGATTAGAAGACGAAGGGAAAGCGCAGTCTTTGCCTTAATCAGAACGCCCCCGACGATAAGAACCACGTTTTTATTCTCAGAGTCAAATATGCGGGCCGTTTCAGGTTTTTCCAGGCCTTCCGACCCGATGCCAGTTCCTTTTCGTTCAGTACGGCTTCTCCGTATATTTCTTTGTTAAAGAGCCTGACTATCAAGCCGATTTCGTGCTTGAGGGTCGGAAAATATCCCATTAAACGGTATCCATATTCCAGTGGTGTTTCAATTTGTCGACGGGATACCCCACTGTGACGTCCCCATACGAGCAGTGATCCATATAGTTCCATACCGTTTGCATGTCCTTTAACAATGCGTACGATCTTTCTCCAACAAGCAAAAAAAAGATACTTCACCGTAAGAAGCCATGTGAGAAAAGGGCGGTGTGTTATTCTTTCTTTTGTTTTCGGAGATGTTTTTGAAAGGACTTTAATCAGATACCACATGCCTAAACAAACAATAGCAAAAATCATGATCAGGATGAACCCGCCCGAGGCCCATTTCATTATTTCTTCTAAAAGTCCAATCTCTTTCCCTGATTCAGAAAGGGCGAGCATATGGGTTTCTCCGTCGCTGAACGTACCCTTTTCATCATGACCCGGGGATCTAATCGAAAAAATAAAACGGATAACCGCTATGAAAACCGGCAGCAGCGGCGCAGCCCCTTTTTTCAATACACCCGAGAGGTTCTCCGCTCCAGTTGTCAAATGAGAATGGAACAATAAGAACTGAAGTTTCACCGTTTTTGAAGTCTTTCAGATTTTGTCGTGCAATTCCACCCGATTGTTTTTCACGAAGCAGAAAAAATTGGCACGGAATTTG
>Ga0208901_1000290_pt1 | contig 29348 bp, 15 predicted proteins | sample AntAceMetag02UKF_FD_184764 | JGI IMG/M metagenome (GOLD analysis project Ga0208901, IMG submission 184764) | Saline lake microbial communities from Ace Lake, Antarctica - Antarctic Ace Lake Metagenome 02UKF (SPAdes) (version 2) | ecosystem: Environmental > Aquatic > Non-marine Saline and...
GGGGGGGGGGGGGCAAGTCTGCCGTTGGCTCTTATTGATTTTGGAGGTTACAAACAAGAGTCAAAGGCAGACCCCATCTTCATTTGACTCGGTGCCACGGCTGGTCGCTAACCATTACCATGCGGAGGACTTCCACACCCTGCTCTTTGCTGGATTTTACCGGTCCTTTCGACTTGACCCCATGCCGTCACTCACCCGCTTCGGAGATGAGTAGCTGAACGACGGTTTCGGACAGGTACAATCCGGAATCCCTAAGGCGCTTTACCCCGTCCCTCACCGAACTAATCAGACCACGGCGTCTGGCAAGCACCAGCGGTCCACCGGTTCCAAGCGTCTGGATACCGAAAGCCCGGGCACAGCGGCGCGCCGCCAGATCGTCCACAATCGCCCTGTACCCTGATGCCTTTACGGCATATGAAAAAACTGCGGATTCTCCGTTTCCAAGGTTCCAAGCCGCCACAGGGAGGGTGATATCTACCTTTTCCCGGGTGATCCATTCTGTCCGGCGAAGCGTGGCTTTCGCCGCATCATCCTCACCACCCGCCAGAACTTCAGCATACACTTGTTCGGGCACGACAATCTTTTTAAACAGCTGCGGCATCAAATCGGCCTGCCCGCTTCGGAAAAGCACAATCAGGGGCGAGCTGTTTACCACAACCTTTTCAATCCGCATCGGCCAGTTCCTCATGAAATTGTCCTGGGGTGATCTGTAGGGCCGAAACCCTTGCTTCAGACAAAGCATCTATAAAATCAGCCCTTGAAAGACCCGCAATCTCAGCACCCTTATTTTGCGAAATCCTGCCCAGTTCATACCATTTTACAGCTGCGGCAATGCGCATCTGACGTGTGAATTCCATCGGATCCGCATGGAGTGCTGAAAAAACGGTTTCGGGCAATTCCATTGTGAGAGTCGTCATGTGGCATCTCCTCAATTTTCAATTGTTTGTTGGTTACAGAAGTTGTCTTTTTCCGCGCTCCGAATGGGAACACACTTCCGGAATACTCCGTATTCTTTCATCTGCAGGTTTTTCCATTTTCAAACAATTCTTCTTGACTCCTGCCAGGGATATTTCTGAATATAATCGAATTTTTGACCATAAAAACGATCATACAGGCTGATTCTACGACCCCCAATTCGTATAATATTCGCTCTTGGTTTGTATGCGAGCAGATGAATTATTTTCTGCGTTTGCGGCAATGAGATCATACCCAAGGAAATTCAGATATGCCTTGAATGCAGATATCCGGTTCAAAAAGCGAGTGGCCGAGCACAAAAAGTATGCCCTTTCAGCTTCAAATTTTGTATCCTTTCTTTTTCCCACAATTTGGTCGCCGTTTAAGATACCAGATTTTGATTCTCTATGCCATCTTACCATCCTATGGGCATCCTGACAATCATTCCATTTCAATTTTTAAGCATAGCTCATGCAAAAGAGGGACCGGGTTCGGCCCCACAGAAGACGAATTGGCTCTAAGTTCCTTAAGGTTTTTTTTTAGTCGCTTGTGGATTTTCGCCTCAACTGAGAACCTTTGATACACCTTCGCTACAGCAGAGTAGCTAAGTTCTCCAAATGGATTTCCGATTTGTTTGTTGCCATGAGAACATAACAGTGAGGCCGGTAGCTATATTTATCCTGACCATTTTTCGGGAAATCCTTGAACTTCTCATAATCCGCGTTTTGGTAATAGATCTCCCCCGCTCATTCCCCCCGCTGTCACATGATAAAAAGCCCTTTGAATTCAATCCTCCAAGGCCGCACCATAAATATTCTCTCATTTAAACTCATTCAAGATGTCTCTATCTTTTGTTTGTCCTTTGTCAAAGGCTGACCCCGATACGCTCATAAGGTGAGCCAAGAGCAGACCCCCACTCAATTTCAACGCCTAATGATTTAAGGATTCCAAGGCCCGGTTCGCAGGGTTCACATTCTTTATCCAACGTTTTCAGAAAGCCGTTTAAGAGAATAGATGCCATCCAGCCCCTGAACAAGTTTCGGGCGTTTCTCATGTTTTGAGGTAAAATATCCCTTGAAGTCCTGATATACCTTGGATACGAACTCTTTCGTCCCGATGATTCCACTGTCAGTGAAATACCGGGTCCGATACCGAAATCTTTCCACACTGCTTAGATCAAAACTTGTCCCCTGATTTTCGATGCCGGGTATAAGCCCACCTTTTTCATACACAAATCGTCGGTAATGGGCAAGCCGCATCTTTTCACCTTTGAGCGAGAACTCCCGCAGACCGAAATCCGTAGTAAGGAACCCTTCAACGTTCTTGGTCTGGGCGTGATACCCTAAAGAACACCACCGATATTCTTCAGGTTTTTTCGCTATCCCGGCTCGAATGGGATTCAGATCAATATAGGCCAGGCAGTTGATAAGTGTCTCCCCGTTATCCACAATCACGCTCTTAAACCGTTCGGACCAGAAAAACCCTTTCCTATGGTGGCGCCGATTGTAAAAGCGGGAAAACCCCTGCTTTATCTCCTTGACAAACTCTGACAAACTTCCCCATTTCTCCCTCAATACTGGGATAAGGTCTTCCGATAATTCCTTTTTCCCGTCTTCCCCATAATAGATCTTGAATCGTTTTCTCATTTCATCAAGGGATTTGTCCACACCCGGTTCAATCCGGACCAGAAGGTGGAAATGGTTTCCCATGATGCAAAAGCCAAGCACCTCCGTGAAATAGACTTTCGCCAGCCATCTGATATGGTTCACCAGAAAATCTTTTTCCACATCACCAAGAACATATCCATCCAAAGCTGTCCTCGACATAACATGATAGACCGCTTTTTCTTCTTTCAAAACCAATCTTGCGATTCTCGGCATAGTTCATCCCCCCAAAAAACCATTCTTTTTTAACTCAAACTAAAAACTGCTTCCCTCGTTTTGTTTTCATCGAATTTACTGCCATCGTTCGGCATTGTCAACATTATTTGCCTGTCCCCTTTCTTTTCGCAGGAATTCAAAAATGGATCGATGGTCAGTGGGGTCATCGCCGAACCACGGCAGCATTTGGACCCGCAAATTTTCTTGCCGTTCTCGAAGAGCTGCCGCGGTTTCTTCAACTGCGCGACGTTCGCGTTCATAACCAGGTCCATCGGATTTCCTGTGTAGAAGCACCACATCGCTAATCTGCCCGCGAAAAGGGGACTGGTCATCGAAAAGAATCGTGAGGGTAGGACCTCGAACCGGTTCTCCATCAACCAGTCTAAAGTCTGCCTTTCCCCTTTCACGTTCATATGGATCGTTGTTGACAGCAACCCATGAAATGAGTACTCGTTTGCCAGTTACCATTTATAACCCCTGAAAAGGCTGTACGAAGAATAGCATTGCCGCACTTTTCCGGAGAATGTTTGTGATTCGTTCAACAATCGATTTACTTCCCCGTCCCAATTTGTTTCTCAGCATGCTTCAGTATCCTGTTTAGTCCTCAGTAGCGCCAACGTACCAAAAAGTCGGATATGAATAACTTCCACCATATATTTCAACATCCAACTCCTTTAAGTAGGCAATCTGCCGATCTGTGTCTTGGTCAAAAGGAAAGGCTTTTGACCCCCGGCTGACACGCCAGTAGCCAATCCCCTGGTCTAATCGTATATTCCATGAAACACTATCGGACCAATGCAGTCTGAGCATTCGAGCGTGGGGCAAATCATTCTTCGACATTTCCTTGAAATCCAGGTTTCCTGCAACCTTCAGTAAGGTCCCGAATACTTCTCGTCTGTCATTGGCATCTCGCCAATTGTGAAATACCAGGCGTGGTTCGCGCAAATCAATGCGAAACATTTTGCTGGTGAGAATCGAAAATTCGGTTGTTTTTGCCGCTCCTCCGGAATATGACTCAAGTGCTGTCAACAATTTCTGGAGCAGCTTCACGACAATAGGGGACAATAAGTACCTGTCGCTGTATTCAACCTTCGACAGTTTGGAGCCGCTTTCCAATATTCGTTTTAACTCCGGCACCTTCTCACAAACTGTATCCCAGGCATTTTTACCAAACAGCCCAATGGGGCCGTCCAGTTCATTTCGAATCTCAATGGAAAACATGTTCCCCTCTCGGCCGCGTAGCTCTGCTGGCTGCTTTAAGGCCCAGTCTTTCGGCAACCCCCGCAATGCTTTGTCGAACCTGCCCCGGACAAACTGTGCTCCATAGGCGCCAGTCCCCCACTGAGAGGCCGGTACACAGGCCTCACTCTGGTTTACCACCCAACAAACCGATTCCTTTTCCCCTCCGATTTCCAATATTTTGAAAAGTTCGCGGTGCTCTTTTCCAAACCCGGGGGTCTCATCGGGAACGCGGATTTCTGCTCCGAAAAAAGAACCGATAGCAGCCAATTCGTCACGCTGAGATGGCAACAATTCCTTCAAAGATTTTTCAGGAATGATCAGTTGGATCTTGTATCCGGCTTCATGGAGGCGAATCAGTTCAGAACGAATTCGCCATTGCAACGGCTCCCATTTCTCCCCGTTTCCGGCCAAATAAACGCGAACCTCTTTAGCGTCTATTCTCTGAAGTTCACGCTGCAAGGCCAACAGTAGGGGTTCCATCTCCAGGCGGGAAGCAACACCAAAAGCGTGGAGATTTAAGGGTAATTGAAATGCATTGAGGAAATTGTCATCCAAAAGCGAGAGAGCTGCGTTTCTGTCAAGGTCTTCTAAATGATACTGGGTATCATATGTCAGTAGGCAGGCTTGGCAAGCCGTGTCACAATTTCGAGGACACGATAATACCTGCTTTGCCTTCTGAAAAAGTTCAGGCAACCAACGAAGAGCCTGAGAGACATACCCGGCGCCTCCTTGGGCGGTATCATATAGATGTATGGAGAACACGGCCTGACCCTGGCTGTCCCGGCTGGGAATAACTGCAGCCCCGATTTCCCGTTCTTCGATTCCGATCCGCTGTGCAAGAGCCCTACGCAACGCAATATTTAAGGAATAGGCAGCCACACGTTCAAGGGGACGTCCTCCGGGATGGTTCAGTTGCAGTTCAAAAATCTCCGTATGAGTGGCCACGCCGATGCGAAGATTTTGTTTGATTGCCCATGGTTCATTACTGCCCGGACACTCTCGTTCCGTATCGTTTGCTCGTCCACCGCGCAGCCGTCTGTGAGAAACTGGGATCCCTTTTTCATCTGCAAACACTCTCGGGAGCCTCCCATCCGTCAACATTGAATCGGCCATTCCACACCGCAAACACAGAGCGAAACCTTGTCCATACAGGCCATCGGTTCTATGAAAAAGACTCCCATCAGGACTGACTCGATAGCGGCCCAACTCCGGTGTGGGTAGGGCAAGCCAATCGGCCCCTTCGAGAGAAATTAAAGGGTCACGCACAGGAATGTACTGGGGGATGCTAATGTCGTTGTGGGGACTCCAACGAATGTCCACAGCAAACCCAGCAGGTTGAATATATTCATGGCGGGTGAGTTTTTGACCTTCTCTTTCGCCGCAGTGCGGACATATGCTCGGCAGTGTATTTCGAGTACCGTTTCCACCGCATGTACCGCAACGCCAGACCCAACGAAGGGACTGGATCTCAGTAGGCCCCTCCGCTTCTGCAGGAATTTGCCAGTTGAGTGTTACGCCACCGCTTCGGTAGACCCGCCCATCCAGCACCGTGTCGGTTCCCGGTGCATAATCGCGAATGGCGACGGGCAGTCCCCTGGATGGGTACCCAGCCCTAACCGAACGATTGTCTTCCCTGTAGTTATGGTTTTGACGCCTTTTTTTCTCGAATTCCTGGACAGTTGTGGTTACAAGGCACACCACGCCCGACGGGAAGCCATAAATAGGCAAGAATCTTCGCGATGCCAGTTCGCCAAGCAAATATTCTTTACGAATTCTCTCCAGCTGAAAACCAACAGCTTTCTCAGCTTTGCTGTTACCTTTAGGCGTCTTAACTATTTCGAGGTTGTCTAACAAGGAACTGCATTCGACGATCCAATTGCTGGCTGCTCGTCCGATAGTTGTTGCAGTGGCAGTCAATAATTGATCCACAGGTCGTCCGTTTAGTGCACTGCGCTTGATCAGATTTTGAAAACCGAGGTTCAAATCAGCGTCGGAAATGGCTTCCGTTTGACACCAATGCTGAAACTTTTCCCACGGTGCACTTTGTCCCTGGTCTTCACTTTCGAAAAACCAGCCACAAGACAATTTAGAAATGTCATTGGCTGTCTGACGATAGAGGAAGACAGAGAGTGCAAGTGCATTTAGATGCCGTTGAATGATGGGGATACTTTGAAGAGAAACCTGTGGTACCGCAAGCTCTGCAGTGAAGGGCCACAGTGGATTACGAAAAACAGCTTCACCATGTGGCGTACTCTTACAAAGAACAAAACTCACTGCGGCGGTTTCGCCGCGACGGCCGGCCCTTCCGGCGCGTTGTAGAAAATTCGCAGGATGCGGTGGAACATTGTTCATGGTTACCGCCGTAAGACCACCAATATCCACTCCCATCTCCATCGTTGTGGAACAACTTAAAAGGTTCAACTTACCCTTCTTAAATTCATTTTCACGCCGTGTGAGTGTGGCTCCCGGAATCTGAGCAGAATGTTCCGCACTGCAGAAATATTGTGGGCGGGCAGCGATCCGATCACTGAGATCGGTCCACACACCCAATTGCCGAAGGTGAATCAGATCTTTATCGAATTCCAACCAATTTTCCGTTGATTGCGGGCCGTTTTCCAGCCAAAAAGGGTTCGGTAATGTGGGCATTTTGACTTTTTGACAAATAGCAAGTTCCTGAGAGGTAACATTTGGTGGTAGATAGGGGGTGACATCCTTGAATACCACCGGCAAGAGACGCCGTGTGATCGGACAGAGCCAGGCTTCTCGAACCTGGAAAATTTCTGCCTGCTGACTGAGTTCGAGATGCCGCCCAGTTTCAGTCAGACTCAGTAGTGGATAAATTGCCACCCAAAGCGCCAACAGCAAATCTTCTATCAGAGACCTGTCCCCATGGTCCTCCAAATTCAAACCTTCCGCATAAGCCAGCAGTTGAACAAGGCGGGATCTGCGTGTTATGGCGGTTTTCGTTGAAGGCCACCGTTGCTGATTACGCTGGATCTTTTCTTGTCCGGGTGAAAGAGCATAACTGGGGGCACCGGGATAACCAAGCCATCGTAAGGTGTCTCGCGGGATGGCGACCGACATTCTACCACGTATCTGGAAATCCAATGCGACCTGTGCTAATGACTTCCATTCCACAATGGTGATTTTGCGTTGAGCTGCAATAGGGGGGACCGTGTCTATTCGTTCGATCGCAGGATATCTCAAGCATAAGAGACCCAAACCTTCCATGGAGAACTGGCGTTTCGGCCGAAACAGAAATTCACGCCACAAGCATAACTCCGCCAGTTGCCGCTCGGTAAACCCGAAAGTCTGATCCTGCAGTGGTGGTAGTAACCAGCGTTTGAAATTATCATTAGTCAACAACCGATCCACCGCCTCGGCCCATTTCAACCGGCCCAAAGGAGGGGAATCCAGTTGTGCTAGTTCCAAGCGCTTTTCTTCCAGTATATTTTGGAGTATTGGCTGGTCTGACGCCACCTTCTCCAGGGCTGCAAACTCTTCCTTCTTTTTCAGGATTAGCTCTTTGTCTGGAGGGCGAGCACGATCTGCAACATTGTGATATAGAACGCTGCGTACGAAATTTCTTTCCGTCTCGAGCTGCAGTTTGGCGGCAAAGCGTGCTGTGCCTTGACGACTGTCAGTAAAACCCAGCAAACGTCGACCGTCAAAAGGCAAGGGGTCCTGACCGCTCTGAAACGGGGGCAGGTTTCCCAGTAGAATCGGGATAGCAGACTGAAGCAGAAAAGGCGCACCGATCCGGACGGGCCGAAAAAACATCTGGTTTCGTTCTGGACTCTGACAGATTGGGCAGCACAACCTCTCTCTTTCGTCCGGGGCAACCAAGTTAACGATCGTACCGTCACTCCGGTTCCAATCCAGCCGCCCATCCGGCAGCAATGCAACCAAGTTGCCGGCTTTATGTCCAACGATCAGCCGATTCAGACCTTGCCCCGGTTCCTCCGATTCTTGAGAATCTTCTTCTTGATCTTCAACATCAAGGGACTCCAATTCCTGCTGAAACTCATCTTCGTCCTGAGGATATTGGCGTTGTTTGAGCCATTCGTCTCCCTTCTCAAATACTTCCTGTGCTGATAGGTGTTCGGCACCGCATTCACCGCATTGTACCAGTTCGAACACGGGGTAATGACAGACATCACAGCTGGTTCGCCGCGCAAAAAATATTTTACCAAAAGTCCAATCCGAAGCATCAAGTCTGGTACCGATGCGCCCTGAGCATTCGCCATTGGCACAGGCCCAAACTCCGTTTATGGCACGTTGAAAGATATGGCCTCGAAGGGGCAGAAAGGGGACCCCCTTTCCGTTTATGGCTTGCGTGCACAAATCAAGCAGCTCCAGCGTCTTGTGCAGCTTTTCCTCTGAATTGTCACCCCCAAACAACCGTGAAAGGCTCGAAAGGGAACTTGCCTGCCGTGTCAGTACACTACGTATTTCACGCATCTCTGGAATATCAACAAAAGTTCTGAAAAGATCCTCGGAGGAAAGTTTTTTCAAGTTATCCATGGTCGGGAAACGGCTGTAAGCAGGGTTTTCCGTTTTAGGAAGCACTGGAACCTTACGTTCACCCAAGAGCAATGTTACTCTGTCAGAGGAAACGCCTGCAATGTCTGCAAGAAATTCTCGCAACTTTCCCTCAATATGTTCACCATCTCCCGCGATGGTGGCAGATGTGGCAATAAAATGTACGTCGTTAGCGGAACAGCCGAATGCATGGAGCACTCTGCGAAGCAAGAGGGTCAACTCAGCGGCCTGAGATCCCATATAGGTATGTGCCTCATCGATCACAATCCAGCGGAGCTTTCCCTGGGACTGGTCGATGATGGGCCTGTCCTCGTTTCGCACCAGCATATATTCCAGCATGGTAGCATTTGTCACCAGAATCGGTGGGGGTGTGGCGCGCAGATTTTTCCGGTCAGGTACTTCACTTTTCCACTCAGGCTTACTTTCGTTCGGTGTGTCACCGTTGAACAGGCAGTATCGGATACGTCCCTTGAAAGGCTCTGACCAGGCGATTAAGCGATCCCGCTGACTTTTGATCAACGCGTTGAGGGGATACAGGAAGAGGGCACGTACGCCGACCAATGGTGTAGATCGGATAGATAACTCATTTGCCAAATCATTAAGTATCGGTACCAGAAAGCACTCGGTTTTGCCGGAACCGGTCCCACTGGTCACCAGGACCGAGCGAGGTGGTGTCTCCTCAATCAGTGCCCGCCAAGCTTGAAGCTGGTGGTGGTATGGCCTTCTTCTGGCAGGAAAAGCATAGTCCGAGGCCAGTTTCGCCGGTGGATTGCGCATGGCATCGACCAATTCGGAATTCAGCAGTTTCCCAGCCAGCCCCCCGAGAGTCACATCAGATTGCCGCCAGCCAAATGTGGCCTCAAAAACCGGATCGGATAAAAAAGCGTTCTCAGACCCAGGGACAGCTTGAAGCAAAGACCGAAGATGTTCCCGAAGTGAATCACTGCGAAAACTACGCAAGCCAAGCACGGCCCTTGTTGCACCCCTATTGAGTTGTTCGGTCAAAGCACTATAAAATAATTTGGCGGTTTTATTCATCGGTTTTTTCCTTGTTAGGCTGCCGTTGTATCGCTTAATCCGAGGCACAGCGCAAAAGCGAACACCGCTGTAAACCAATCCCTATCAAAATCTCGCAGCCTTTTTAGCTCGAACAAAAGGGCCTCATCGTAAACTTCCCCAAAAAGGCTAATGTGAGCGGCTACAAAAGGCGCACAGCGTACGGGCCGAAAGAGGTCAGCCATATGCCGATAGGCATGTTCCTTGGGGTAGCCAGGCTCTTCCGTCCATAACATGGTCTCCGGCCCGTCAGGGTATGTTTCATCTGCGTCGTGACGAGATTGAAGATTCTGTTCCTCGATTTGTATAAGCCCGTCAATCATTTGTGGGCAATCTCGAGCAATCTGAAGCTCACTGTTGTCCAACTTTTTCCCAGGAAAAATCGTTGGACACAGCCAGTCGCATATCTGACGGAAAAATGGCCTCTGGACAGTTACTCTTTCCCTGAAAGTTTGAAAATGCTGCCAAACCGTTTCATCCCCGGATTCGATTTTGTCTAATGCCACACGCAGCGCTCCAAAATGCTTTCGTGCCGAAGAAAGCCAGGCGTTGGCTGGCAGAAGATACCAAGAAAACGGCAGTTGATCGGTCAACGACCAAACGTGGTTGAAATTCTCATCAGAACTTTTTAGCAGTGCCAGTACGATGGCCTGGGGGGATCTGACAAAATGGCGGAAAAGATCCAGGGCGCAGGCAGGGTATGGCCGTAAGAGTTTAAGATAATCAAAGAAAAGTGACCAATCAGAGTGCTCGGAATCAAGAGAAATTTGCTCCACCCATCCTCTCAATAGGACTTCCCGTGTTTCTTGGTCATCGGCGAGGATCGCTCTTTTAAGCGGGCTATCGGTTGGCGCAGGCTCTCCGGGGATAACCCACAACAAGGGTCGAAATCTTGCCCAGTCTCCGTCTTCCCCCAAAACCCACCATGGTCCGGGTTCAAGGTCTTCAGGAATCACACGTTCGGAGTCGCTTTCTCCTTTTTTCAAGGATATCGGCTCTGCGGCCGGATTCCAGAGGGGAACCATCCGAACCTTTAATCTTTCTTCCCAATTTGTCTCGAGACGCTCCGTACAGCTTTCAGGTATCAAAAGGCGATGCTGTTCCCACTGGGCTTCCCAGGCCATGTCAAACTGGCCGGCTTCCAAGTTTGCCATCAACTGATTGCTTTGTCCGACAATTTTGAGAATAGCAATAGAATCAAGTTCGCCAGTTAGGGCGAGCATTGAGGAGATCCGATCTTGCAGGCGGTGAAGTTGAAATCTGCATCGGCCGGTATCGTCGACGGAAAGCGTTCTTAATATTTTGAGATCAGAAAGCAGATGATTTCCAGATTTAATCCTCACCTTCAAATCAAATTTCTGAACGCCTAATGGCCCCTGTGCTATGGCCTGTATAGTTCCGAGCTTTGCCAGCGGCACGCGATCCCCTGAAGGTAATATCCGGTTTCCATATACAAAAGCCGCACCTTCCTGTGGGAAGGGTAACTCTATTTCCAAATAACGTCCATCCGGCCAAAAAATACTTGCAAGGAATTGGGCAATCGGTAAGCCGGTATCCGCAATGCAATGGATTTCGATCTTATCGTATTCTGAAACATGGTTGAATTCACATCCCGGGATTATGCCTATACTTATATCTGCTTCAGAAAAACCGGTTATATGTAATGCCCCCAGTTGTTGGTCAACTCCCACCTTTGTAATCTTGATTGCGGATTTCGAAGGTACTACCCGCACTTTTCGGCAAAGAAGCTGTTCACCGGCCGTGTTGGCCCAGCGAAGCCAAACCTCTCCCGCACAGTGTTGAATGTCGCGATGCCAACTTTTCCCACCTAATTTGTGCGGACGCCATTCCGCAAATGCGTCTTCGACAATTCGCCGTGCATTATTCTGATTCACAATATAGAGGCGGGGTACGCCAAGATACGGAGGCGTTTGTTCAGCGGTTCCTGGGAGGGTTCTTCCATACAGCAGATAGGTTATATCGGCAGCATCCTGATTCGCGCAGCGTATTCGGCACACGCCTAATTCATCGTGTTCCCAAACCACAGTGCCCGCTGCCTGCCACAATTCCCGCTTCAGTTCTGGGGCTTCACCCATAAAGGATAGAGTACCAGCTTCTTGCATTATCCGACTATCTACAGGAACCAAAACAAGAACGTTTTCATCTTTGCAGCGAACCGACCCTTCGCCGATAAACTCCCATTGACCTTTCCTATCAGCAAAAACCCACGGAAGAGGACCCCATTCGTTTTCACCCTGGATTGGCACCGCTGTTTCAGAAACCCCATCACTCAGAAACAGTTGAACGCGGGCTAAAGCACGGTCATCGGTCATGCGAATCCCACCCCGCCTCAAAAGTTCACAACGATAACGAGAGTTTTCTCCTTCCCCATGCAATCGGGTAATCAATGCAACCGACTCGGGTCCTTTGTCTGTTTGAATCAGCAACTTCATTCGGGCCGGCAATTCTGATCGATTACCCCAGTGCTGCAGAAAAGATCCTGAAAAGATCTTGGGGATTTCGAGTTGCTGTTCAATGGTAACCTTCTCACCAACCCGAACAAACCGTCGCCAACGCACCCGTTGTCGTTCAGTAACAGAGAGGGATCGAGCCTCTTGGACCAAGTTTTTAAGTAACAGTTGCACTGTGCCATCTTCCACTGGCAGAGGCAGACTATCGCGCCAACTTTCATTAGTTCGGTCCAAAGTCTGTATGGGATTAATGGCATCAGCGACTTCTTCTTGAAGGTCAACAATTTTTTTCACCAAATCTCCGCCGAGATTGAATACGATGTCATGCCGCAAAGAACGCGGTAGGATAGTCGACAGCCGCCGGGCAATATGGCTGGCGTTGCAAGAAGGGTTATGTCTTTCACGGTGGTAAAACTCTAGTAAGTTTTTGAAATAGCGGTATAGATGAGCGTTTTCTTTTTGCAGTAGCAGGAGGGGCAAACCGCCCTCGCAGGCGATGGTAACCAAATATTCATTGTGTCCCATACCACTTTTCAAAATGGGCCTTCCCCAGTAAGCTAAACCGTTCCGGACCCATTTTACGATATGCCGGTGTTCTGGAACAAAATCGAATATATCTGCGAAAACCGTCTCCCATTTCCATGGCCCACCTTCATGTTTTCTGCGCCAAGATTCTGCAGCATAAATACAAAAAAGTTGGTTGAAAGTGAAAGAAGGTTCAAAATATCCTTTGAGAACCTCCGGCAGCATTTCTTGAACTAACTTTTGGATACCCTGATAATCCTCTTCTTTACATTTGTATGCGTACAAAGGGCGACCATCGGGTAGAAATTCTCCCGTACTAGAAAAGAGAAATTCTTCCAAAACGTTATGCAGGGGCATCTCTCTTCCTCCAACTGATATTTATTTGATTCACACCTCGGAACCGGAGTGTCTGTTTTTGAGATAGGCATCAGAACACTTAAGCTCCCAAGTCCTCCAAAAACTCCGATCCAGGATCAACGGCTGACACCATCAGATAATCCCGTGCGCGGGTGCAGGCAACATAGAGCAGGTGTCGCTCCGTGTTGTAGACCTCTTCGAGATCCGAGTCGTCCGCTACCGTCTCAATCCGTTCCTGGAGGGGAATAACCTCATCATCACAGGCCATAACGGCCACGGCTCGAAACTCCAGACCTTTGGCAAGGTGCATGGTGCTGATGGAGACATGGCCGCTGGTGGTTTCGACTTTTTCGTCCAGAACTTTAAAGGGAAGGCCAGCCGTTTCTACCGCATCGATGGCCCTTTTCAGCTCAGCCGGGGAGCGTACAAAAACACCCATTTCGTGGGGCATTAGCCCGTCATTTTTCAAACCTGAAAGCCATTTAGCCAGGCCCTGGATTTCCTCGTCCCGGGTGTCGAAAACTGTTATCGTCGGTTTCGGCCCGTTGAACACGGAAATGGTGTTTTTCCTTTCTTCTTTATTGCCGTCCACGTCCGAGAGTTCGGGACCCAGCAGTCGATCGGCCTGTATTCTGATCTGATGGGACGTCCGGTAATTGATGCGCAATGTTTTTGAACGTCCTCGAATATCAATTCCGAGCGCTTTCCAGGAGAAGGGTTGTTGAAAGATGCGTTGACCGAGGTCGCCCGCAAAGAAAAGGCTGTTGGGCCGGTCTTCTGAAAGCGCCGCCAAAAACCGCAACTGAGGGACATTGACGTCCTGCGCTTCGTCCACCACAACAAAATCGAAAGGAGAACGGTTTGTTTCAGTCAGGTGAGAGGTTAATTTGCTGAACACCTCGGCGTAGGTAACCCGATTCATGGACTTCAATTCGGCACGGACCCGTTCAAAGATCGACCAGAGCACGAGGCGCTGTTTTCCCGGCAGGCGTGTTTTCCGCCCCAACCGTAAGACATTACGATAGGCTTCCCAGTTTTCGAGCTGCCATGCGTCAACCACCTGCTCCCATTCGGAAATAAGAAACTGGAGGGTAAACTTCTGAGCATTGATTTCCTCTGCGGTCTCTTCCAGGAGAATCCGTATCTCCTCTCGGGATGCTATCTTTGGAAGGCCATGGTTCAATTTATAGAGGCGTAAACCGATGGCGTTCATGGCATGCACTTCCAGTCGTTCGCCAATATGAGGTGTGTTGATGATCAACCGTTTCAGTTTCAATCTGAGGGCATTGGCAAGTGTATCAGAAAAGGTGGTAAGCAAAACCCGGGCATCCGGGTGTGTGCGAGCGAGAAAAACCGCCCGGTGAAGTGCCACGATGGTTTTTCCCGTGCCCGCCGAACCTGAAACCCGGGCGGGTCCGTTGTACTCCCGTTCGACCAGTTGCTGCTGGACAGGGTGCAAGAAAAGAGTCCATTTTTCCCAAGGGTATTCAAGAGCGCGTTCCAGTTCTTCAACGTTTTGCATCAACCGGAAACGGCGTTGGGCGTCGGGATGGTCAAATGGATTTGTGATCTCAGGAGTTGCCTGAGCGATTTGGGGCGTGACACCCGTGGCCAGGTCCAGCAGGGCCTCGGCTGCTTCACTGGGCAGATGATCGGCCAGATCCAGTACGCCATCTTCATTGACTGCACGAACATCGTCAAGCCACTCGACTGGAAACCCGTAGCGGAGCAGTTCATCCTCCGGGATGTCGGCGAACAAGAGGGGCTTGCTGGGTGTTGTTTGTTCCGATTCGATGTATTTTGGGGTGACGATTTCGCGAACGGTTTCCCGGATTTCGATGAGCTGAGCTGCGCCGGTCTTGGGATGTGTTTCCAGCCTGCGTCGTTCAGCCCAACGGTAAGCCGGCTCGTGATGATCCACGTAACAGAGCAGCAGGCTGGAGGCGCTTCTGTGGACGATCAGGCGGATGTCCAGATTTACGCGAACCGACCGGAAATTGGGGTCCTTGGCCTTTTCCACTTTGTGGAACTGCAACCCCGGGTTGGCCGGGTTCAACTGAAGGTCAAAAGCAGTGGTCTTGACATTTTTCTGTTCTTCGTTGGTCAGTCTTGCGAGACTGTCCGTGAATGTATCGGAGATACGAAATTCCACAATTGAGTCCCATCCAAGATATGAATTTGCTTATAGCTTGCAAATTCTGCTAATAATTCATCGTATCCAGTAACCATTTGAAACAACAAGAAGTATAATCCTTTACATCATGACATTCGATTCTAAATATCCATTTTTGCGTCTAAAACCAACTCCCAATGCCAACGTCGTCCAGCCCCTACACTTCTGATGGTTCCATCTTTGCCAGCCATAGCCGATAAAAGATTCTGGACCTTGTTGCGTTTCTGTTTGTCGCTGAGAACATCTGATAATTTGTCGACGAGCAAGCCCTCTATCTCTTTTTTAGAGGCTTTTCCATATTTCTTCAAATAGGTGAGAATCAGTTCCTTATAATGTGTATCGTCAAAAGCCCGATTTTTGATATATTGTGCCTTCTCGTTGGTTGAAGAAGCAATGTGAGCTGCTACGAACAGATTTGGGTATCGTCCTTCAAGCAGTTTCATGCGACGAAGTTGCCTGCCTTCCTGCTTGGTGACGGATTGCCTTTTTTGAACATGGTCCAGCAAAATCACGGTCGCGAGGGGAAGGTCCTGCTTTTCCATTAGAAGTGCGGTATAATTTGGGTCGATGACCTTTCCGTGTATGGTTACGAGAACTTTGTCGGGGTTGGAAAGCTCGTAATCAGGTAAAGGGTAGAAACGTTTCCTCTGCACCATATACATCCGGCGAATTCCATAGCCCATGGTGTCGATCATATTTACATTTACCATCGCGTTTGCAAGAAAACGATTTCGGTAGCGTTGCGGTGTTTTTGTCGATAAGGTGTAGTCAGCAATACAACCTTCAAAAAAACTGCCAGCGCTTTCAAAGACCACATGATCCGGGTATTCAGTAACGATGATGCGTGATTGCTGTCGATAATCCTGATGGGCGATGGCATTATGCAGTGCTTCTAAAACAACCCATTTCTCATATCTCGGGACTTCCAGCGGGACAAGCTGACCAGGGACATCAACCTTTTGGATAGTGTTCCGGATGCGGGAATACAGATCATTGGTAGTCAACAGAAAAGGCAGACCGAAATGCTCGTAGGCTTGATCATTGCCTTCCAATTTCCAGGTCATCTGTGCCACAGCAGGCTCCAGGTAATGGGATGCTTCCTCGCGGCCCACGAGAGTCAAGCAGGCCATGGTAATTAAGCCGTTTTTGGTTAATCGGGCCTTATCCAAAAAAATGTCATCAGGCCATGAATCGATTTCTTTTCCAAACGGTTTGTTTCGATTTTTTTCGCGAAAGTTTCTTCGGGCTATTCTGATGGCTTCCGGGTCCAAATCGGCCAAGGTGGCCGCATAGCATATTTCAGCTGACCAGTCGTCAACCATGACCTGCGACCGAATCTGTTCCAATTCGCTTAACCCAAGAGGCACAAGAGATTCCCCGTCACGGCCATACCAGTGTCCCTGAAATGGCACAGGTATTCCTTGAGGCGCAGGCGAAATCTCAAACATAACCACCCGCCCGCCTGAATGACTTACAACGTGGATTTCACGAAATGTGATACCGCCCGTTTGTTTAGCCATTTCGTGTTTCAGGCTATCAAGTTTAACAGGGTCATCACGGAACCTGCTTCCACAGATACTACGATTCTTGTTAACGACACCGAACACCAACCAGGCGCGGGGTTGTCCTTTCAGGTTTGCTTCGTTAGATAAAGCGGAAAAATATTTACCCAGTTTGCGGAAATCGTACCCATTCCGAGCTTCTTTAAATTCCAGCCATTCAGTCTCATGGGGATACTCTCGCAATTCTTCCAATTTTTTGAGCAATTCTCGTTCCATTATTCCACCCGAAACACTTTCATCACTTCATCACCGAGATGGTTGATCACTTTGACGGCGATACGGCCCGAAGCGGGCTTTTCAAATAGGCGTGAGGTATCGCTGTTCAGAGTGTCCCAGGCTTCCTTATTGATTTCCGTCTTGAGAGTAGTTTTCAGGGCTTTGTAGGGATCGTTCGCCCCCAGGAAATAGGCATGGCGGACAAAAAAGCTTTCTTCGTTATAGTCGGTATCGATGAACCAGCAAGCAATCCCTTCAGACCCGTCGCTGCGCACCTCTCCTGTATTGGGGTGAAATACGTCCACGCCATTGATCTTCACTTTGATCTGACCTTTTTCCGCATCTAAAATGTCGATATCCGGTTCACCGAAGATAACGAACAGGTTCCCCTTGCCGGTGTTCTTGAGATCGTCAGCCATGTGCAGGTCAGCATTCATGCGTGCCTTCAATACGGGGATGCGCCCCAGTTTATCGAATTCCGAGGAATGGGCGTCATAATTGAAGGCGCAGGCGATGAGGGCGTCAAAACCGCCATCACCGGCCTCCCGGGCTGCGGCCACAAGGTCCGGACGGGAAACAGTACCGAACTCCGGGCCGATAAAAATGGCGGCCCGTTTTTCAGAACCTGATGTTTCACCCCCTTCCATGTAGTGAGCCTCGGCGCACACATAGTGTCCCGGCCAGGATGCGATGGCGGAAAAATTGATCTTGTCTTCCTTGTGGGCCTGCTGCACGCCGGCGGTTTTGAGGTTTTCCAGGATCATCTCGGCAAAGCTTTGCCCTTCGCCGTAACCGGAACCAGATTCTGCAGTCCCGTCGATCAGTTCGTCATTTTCGTCCACGCTCAGGACACGGTGGGGGGAGAGGCTGTCAACCGTGAATGGTCCGGCCACACGGACCTTCTTCTTGTCTTCGTAGGGCTTGTCGTACAGGTATTCGGAGTCGGCTTTGGCGGCAATGGACGTATCGATCTCTTTTTGACGGGTAATGCGATATTTCCACCATTCGGCATGGAGTTTCTTAGCTTCCTTGGACCACTCGTCCTCGGCATCGCGGGGGATTTCCCATTCTTCCCAGGACTTTTTCAGCGCTTTATTGAGATTTTCACACAACGCTTCCAGTGTTTCCTGGAACTTTTCCCAGATCACATCGATTTCGGCATTATTGGCAATGGACTTGAGGGTGATGTGGGGCACTCGCTCATAAACAAAGCCTTGGCGGATGTTATCGTAGGTGGGGGCCTCAGAGGGGACGGTGCGGGTGATGTCAGCTTCTTTCTGTTGGCCGTCCCGGCTGTCGGAAAGGAGGTAATAGGGGTAACGCGCTCCCATAATGCGGGCGCGGGCCAGGGTAAGCGCCACGCGGGAGGTATCGATGGTGATCCAGCGGCGGCCCCATTGTTCGGACACGTAGGCTGTGGTGCCAGCACCGCAGGTGGGATCGAGGACGAGATCGCCCGGGTCGGTGGTCATGAGGATACAGCGTTGCATAATTAACGGATTTGTTTCGACAACATATCTTTGATCCCGTGCACCAATTGTATCCATCCAAGTTAAGTTGAGCTTCGTCGTATTATCGTCGCTCAACTTCATTACATAGCGAAGATATTTCCCTTCAACCTCAATTCGATCTGCTTTTACTGCGCGACTGAGTTTTTCCTGTTTAGAAGGGTAGCATTGGCCAGGGGCTGGTGGCCATTTCTCGCCATGAAACGGTAAATCATAGACATCTTTAGCACTGAAAGATGGCGGCCACATTGATACCAGCCGAAGTGGATCTCCTGCAGGATTTTTTTCGAGTTCTTTCTTGAAATACTTTTTTCTTTCAGCAATTTCTAGCTGTCGCCAATTCCAATGGAAATCGCCATCAATATTGATCGGCCTAAATACCCTCCTAAATTTTGTTTGAGATTCATCTTTTCCAAACCAAACAATATAGTCACCCATACGTTCAAGATACCTATCCCCAAGCGGCATTGTCTTCTTTCTGAACCAAATCAGACCAATAAAATTATCATCCCCAAACACCTCATCCATCAACGCCCGCACCCGATGCACATTCTCATCTCCGATCTGCACAAAGATCGAGCCGGAATCCGTCAGCAGGTCCCTCGCCACCGTCAACCGATCCCGCAGATAGGTCAGATAAGAATGAATCCCATCGCGCCAGGTATCCCGAAAGGCCTTCACCTGCTCCGGTTCCCGGGTGATGTGATCCGCTTTCCCATCTTTCACATCCCGACTGGTGGTGGACCACTGAAAATTGGAATTGAACTTGATGCCGTATGGGGGATCGATGTAGATGCACTGCACCTTCCCCCGCAACCCTTCCCGCTCAGCCAAAGATGCCATCACCTGCAAGCTGTCTCCCAGGATCATGCGGTTGGACCAGTTGGCCTCGTGCTGGTAGAATTCGGTCTTGGCCCCTTCGCTGGGCAACCCGTTAAAATCGGCGAACAGATCCAATTGCGCCGGTTTGCCCATTTCTTCCTGCTCACGGGTCTGCCGGGCCAGATCATCGATCAGAACTTTGGGATGGACCTTTTCCTGGATATACAGGGGCGGCGCCTGAACGATCAGATCGGACCAGTCCTGTTCATCCTTCCCGCGCCATACGAGCTGCGGGTCCAGGTCCCGATTGCGGCGTTCATAGGCCACCCGGATGGGATCTTTTTCATCCTCCCGCATGACCGACTGGTATTCGGCGGTGGGGATGTTTTTTCGGGTGGACTCCTTGTGGGTAAGCGTTTCAATACTTTTATTCTGTTTTCTTCCTATTTTTCCTTTGGCCATCTTGCTTCCTTACACAGCGGGGTTAGTGTAGAGTGTTTCGATCATCTTATTAAACTCAGCTTCGACCTTTGCTTCAAAATCGGCCTCGATCTGGTAGACTTCGGTGAACTCGGCAAAGGCCCATCGGCCGAATTTGCCAAGGTTATTCACGCCGGGAACCCAGTAGGTATCCATGGTCGATTTCTTCTCCTTGGCGTCTTCACGCCGATACCCTTTTATTTCCACAATCAGATGCAGAAGGTCATCCTGACCGTCATCCACCAGGACAATAAAATCGGGTAGATAAATGCGTTTTTCCGACCCGTAGCGATAGGGGACTTCAAACCCGAGGCTGTGGTTCTTGACGTAGGCTTTGACCTTTGGGTGGGATTCGGCCACCCGGCAGAACTCGCCTTCCCAATCGCTGTCAAGAATGATCCAGTTGATATGACACCGGCGCACATCAGTCTCCCAGCGATCTCTTTTGGACGTATTGAAACTCACATGGTTGGTTGAGCCGGTGGGGTTGAAGGGATCCAGTACTGCCTTGATGGGCTGTTCGCCCAACATTGATCGGGTTATACCTGCGGTGATGCGTTCGCAGGCCATATCGGCTATCATTTTGTATTTCAACTGAGCGGGGTACGTGCCGCCCTTACAGACCAGGTAACTTTTCATCCATTGGCGCGCGATGCGTTTCAACTGACCAAACTGTTGAAGCTGTGGTTCCCCGTCAGGATCACGCCATTTTGTCAGGACCAGGTGTGCAGCCAACTCGTAGAGAACCTGCGAGGGTCTTACGTCGCCGGTATGAACCAGGTTAAGGTCAACCTTTTCACCAATGATGCCGGAATTTTGAGTTTCGGTTGCGCCAATTAGATCCGGTGTTAATTCGAGTATGGAATCATCATTAAATTCCGCAGCCAACTGATCTTTGGGTAGCTCAACCCGGTAGCCTGAAACACGGGGAAAGGTGATTTCCAGTTCATCGCGATCCGGTCGAACGGCTTTGACATGGATGGTCTCCCTGGGGGGTTGTGGCGGTGCAATCACCGGCTTGGCAGTAAAGTCGAACGGAATTCCAAGCACATCCGCGTATTCGACATTGAACAGCCCTTCTTCGTTGAGGTCGTAAGACTGGCGGCGAAGGGCTCGGCCGATGACCTGTTCACAGAGCAATTGGGTTCCGAAAGCGCGTACCCCCAGAACATGGGTAACGGTACTGGCATCCCACCCTTCCGTGAGCATGGAAACCGACACAACGCAACGGATCGAATCCCCCAGGCGGCCCTTTTTTCCAACTGTATTCATGACTTCACGAAGCAAGTCCTGGTCGGTAATGTTTTCGGCCTGCCGACGGTCCCCGGTACGTTCGGTGATTTCCCGCCTGAAACGGTCGATTTCATGGGAAGCCATCTTGCGAAAATTATTATCCAGAGCATCACCCGATTCAAGCTGCCGGCTATCGATCAGCAATGTCCTTGGTCGACCCAAGGGGTCTCCATGCTCATTGAAATTTCGAAACAACTCCAAACGACCGTTTTCGAGCTGACTCGTACCGTCCTTTTTCTGACTGTGAAAACCGGAGACATAATCGTAGATCAGCTTCGAAGTAGAGGTGTTATTGCATACAATGATAAAGCAGGGCGGCACCGAAATACCCTCTTTTTCCCAAAGGGCATACGTTTGTGCATAATGGCCGTAAAGTGCTTCGAGTGCTGTCAGCAGTTGCGGTGGCAGGTTTAACGGATTGAGCGAACTCGCCTTTCCCCGACCTTTTTTGGGCATTTTTTTTCGAATGTGCTCCCAGAGATTTCGATACATGGGCATCTCGGCCCCTGGAATATTATCGGCCACGGGCACCCGGGGAAGCTTGACAATGCCGCATTCAATGGCATCCATTAGAGAAAAATCGTTCATGGTCCATGGAAAAAGGGTCCCCTCGGCATACCCGGAACCACTCAGGAAAAATGGTGTCGCAGAAAGATCGAAAATCCGGTTGTTACCCAGTTTACGGCTGACGATTTCGAGTCCCGTAATCCAGAGCCTTGCGGCTTCATTGTTTTTCTGGGCCTCCTTTTTGTCATCGCCTTTCAGGTCTTTGATGTCGTCCTCACCCGGTTTCTCTCGATAGCAATGGTGCCCTTCATCATTCATGACCATGAGGTTTTTCATGCCCATCAGGTCGGGCATCACCCGTTGAAGCATTTGCCCTTCAGATTCCAGGGTGTTCAAGGCTTCACCGCGGCCCTGGAGAAGGGATCGACCGCCCTTTGAGAGTTCCATGCGCTCACGGCGCTTAAAGGCATGGTAGTTGGTAATCACGATTTTGGCCCGGTCCAGATCTCTGAGCATGTCTGTTGGCACCAGCTCTCGGCTTTCATAGTAACTGTCCGGATCGTTGGGCTGAAGAACCCGAAGCCGGTCGCGGATCGTCAAGCCCGGACTCACCACCAGAAAGCCACGGGTAAAAATCTTACTGTTGGGGTGGCGGACCTTATTGATGGTTTGCCAGGCGATCAACATGGCCATCACAGTGGTCTTTCCGGCACCGGTGGCCAGCTTCAGGGCCAATCGGTTCAGTCCGGGGTTTGCGTCGTTGTTGGCATTTGCAAGATGGTCTCGGAATCCCCTGCCCGCCTTTCCGGCTTTAGGCGCAACCTCCGTAAGCCAGATGGCGGTCTCAATGGCCTCAACCTGGCAAAAGAACGGCCGAAGGTTGTTGAATGGATGATGCCGCCAGTGTTGAAGCAGACGGGCCGTTTCGGGGGTCACCTGCCAGTCGCCGGGATTGGGCAGTTTTCGCCACTGGTTTACATACCGGCGAAGGTCATTGATTATGGGCGTGGGATCGTACTGCTGTTCCTGGGTTGACAGCCCTTTGCCTTCGTCGAAAATCAAGTTCAGCTGTTTGGGCGATCCTTTGCGTTTTTTCGGCTTGGGAATGGGCGTGATGAATTCAGCCCGGCGTCGGCGCTCGATGATCTTTTGCGTAGGTTGGCCCTGGTCGTCAAGTTCCCAGTGAGAGACCGGGTATTCATACGGGGAGTTCAGGATCGGCTGTTCGAAAAAGCGGTTGTTCATGTCTATTGTTTCTCCCGGGCTGCAATGCACTTATTAAAGGCATGAGTGTGATGGTGCTACATATTCTTGGCTTGTAATTGAACCCCTACTCCCACCAAATAAGGAGGGATCATATCCCAAATCTATCTTTAATGACTTTTTGTACGGCTTGGCTGTCAAAACCAGTTCCTTCTTTCGTAACAATCAACCTGTCTGCAAACCCATGTTTCTTATACCAGGCATGCTTTTCTTCCTGACGTCTCCGATAATCTTCGTTGTGTAGCATGCCCTCATGCTCCCAATACCAATTTTCCCCATGCCAGTTGGTGGTAAAGTCAGGCAGGACAGTGGTGCCGTCCGGGGCTTGGAGTGGCATTTCATATTGAAACGGTATGTCTCTATCGAAAAGCATGTTGGCAATGATTACTTCTGATTTTGAACGGACCATGTAATCGGCTAAAGTTCTGTGAATTTTTCCTTCCTCATACCATTCGAACATATTCTGGAATTCTTCCGGAACGGGAGTGAAATTGAACAGGGAAGAGTTGATTTTGATGAGATGTGAGTTTTCTCTTCTTCGGAGGCTGTATATAGGTGCCATATCCTCCTCTATAAGGAGGGTGCAGTGTGATTGCGCACGGGTAAGGCCAGTGTAAAAAAGTTCCCGAGAAAGTAACCCGCGTTTATGTTTTGGGAGGACAAAATAAACCCTTTGGAATTCGCTTCCCTGGGACTTGTGAACGGAAATGGCATAAGCTAATTCCAGGTTTTCTTCAACTTGGCTTTCAGAATTATAAGCCACCCATAGATGCTGTTTTCTACTAAATACAACTTGAAACTGGCTTAGATGAAATCCCGACCATTTCCATTTTTTATGGTCAAAACCATGGACCTTTGTGTAGCCGATTTCACCGTTAAAGACTTCGACACCCTCATTTTTCTTAGTACTAAGATTATATGCCTTTATAGGGTTGGAATGTGGTCGATTACATACTTGAATAACTTTATCTCTAAACGTTATTCCGCCTAAACTCCCTTTATTGTCTGTCATCCAAGCATTCTTTGTATTTTGTAGCGTTTTGTTCAGATGTTCAATTCCATACAGTTCGCCTCTATAGGGAGAAATGACTTGACTTCGTTCAGGTTGTGCTTCTCCTTCAAATATACTGAAATAAGTGTCCCACAGCATATCAGGACGCTTCGGGTCAATTGACTGACCCGTATCTTGTTCCATATCTGAGATGATTGTATCAATAAGAGTTTTTTCCAGTATTTCCGGATTATCCCAGAAAAGCACGCGCAAATCTCCAGAAACATCACCTCCTTCTTGGATCTTGCTGAGAATCTCTTCTTCCTGTACGTCCAGATCAGCTGACTTTTCATCCGCCAGCCTTCTGTGTAGATAAATATCTGCAAGATCGAGAATTCCGGTGCCTTTGCCTGTAATGCGATTATGTATTTGCCGTATATTCGTTGTAAGTTCCCCGACATGTTCAGGGAGTTCTACATTCAACCAATCAAGAAGATCCGAAAAGATTTTTCCTGTTCCGATAGGAGGCAGCTGGTTGGGGTCACCAACGAATATGAGCCGTTGGACGGCATTCCAATTGACTGACCGGAAAAAGGTAGCAAGCATCGACAGATCAATCATGGATGATTCATCTATGATATAAGTTGTGACGTTTTCTTCGCTTTGGCCCCCTGCTCGTCGAAAGGTAAAATTATCATTCAACCAGCCCCTCTTGGCTAAAAAGGAATGGATGGTACTTGCAACTTTCCCGGTACGTTCACGCAAACGGTCAGCTGCTTTGCCGGTCGGGGCCAATAGCTGAAAAGATGATGATGCTCCATGTGCCTTTACAATGGCCTTTATAATAGCTTCAACGATAGTGGTTTTCCCCGTACCCGCGGCTCCGCAAAGAATACTCAGGGGCCTGCGAAATATCTTAGCGCAGACCTCCACTTGGTTGGAAATTGCCTTCTCATATTCGGCTGGATGTTCTTTAGCCAATTCACTTTCTGATTTTTTTAGATAATTCTTCCAATGATTCTCCGTTACAGGAGATTTAAGAATGATATCGTTTTGGGCCGCCATTTGACGCAAAGTGTTTTCTATAAGCCTCTCATCTTCGAAGATGGCTTTACGGTAAAGGAAAAGTTTATCGTTTTCCAAACGATACGTCAGGGCATGGCTTAAATCGTCTTTTTCCACCTCTAAATGTTTGAGGGTGAATTGTGTTCTTTTCCAATCCGGCATGAAGCTGAGTTTATTATTCAGTCCGAAGAGTATCTGCTCAGCGGACATAAAAGTATGTTGGCTTACTCGTTTAAGCTGCTCAATACAAAGAGCGCGTAAACGTTGCCAATCATCCGGCTCCATATCAGGACCCTCCCCCAAGTCAGGCGAAGGCAACATGCCATGGTCTATCTGGCTAAATGTGATCTGGTCATCGGATCCCTCGCCTACATACTCTTCCGAGAGGATGTATGGGCTCTCAATTATTTCACTTTGCTCGGCATAAATGGAGGCGTTTTCTGGTTTTTCGATGATTTTTTCAATCTGTCTCGTGGTCAAATCAAAGCGGGGAAGAACATCCTGAAGAAGTTCTTGTTGCGTTTTCTCAAGATATTTCCATTTTTTCCTAAGTTTCTTTAGGCGGCTACCAGGAATTACTAATCCTGGGAGCGTATCAATATCGGCATTTAAAAATGAAAAAAGAGAATCTTTCAGTTGGTCTTCATTTTGTTGAGGGGTCTGTTCCATTGTATATGGGATCGCCTCTTTAAACTTCAGGTAGTCCCAGATCCTCAATATGCCGGGGTAGAGGCCGCGATTGCTCCAGAGTTCAGCCATGATCGAAGCAAGCCAGCTCTGACGGATTTCCCAGTTCTCTGATGTATCGTCAATTTCCTGCAGCACCCCTACAATCTCGCTTAACTGCTCAATAAGGCCGAGCGCCCCATCATCGGATATATGACGGGTGGCATATTTGAAGTTACGAGAATTCTCTGGAATGAAAAGGATGCGGTCCAAGACACCTGGGTCGTCCAGGTATTGCTGGTATGGTATTCGTAGGCCCTGATCAGGATAATCAAATGTTATATTCCTTGCCCATACGTTCGGGCCGTAACGCTCCTCCATCTTTTTTGATTGCTTGTCCCAAGTAATTTCTGACCCAACACTTTTAATACGACTAACCCCTACAATGGCATATCTATGCTCGTCATTTTCACTAAAAGGGTTGCTGTAGTTTACATAACAAAAAGAGAGACTCTTTTCCGGGGTAAGTTGAGAAAAGTAGTCTATTGCACTTTCGCGGCGTGCAGTGGCGTCGTATCTAGTGGCCCCCGCTCTTTGTGGAATATTTCTTACTTCATCCTTGTACATCTCCTCGTAAGGCCATGTACAGATTGTATATGGCGGCAGAGGCCATTCTTTTATTTTTGTCCCGTCATTAAACCAGGAAGGAGGAGGGTTAAAAGTTTGAAGGTTCTTTTCCCCGAAAGCATTACAGCTCCAAATGCAAGGAGGTATATAATCCAGATTACCAATTTCAGCGCCGGCATGTTCTTCCTCAACCGTAACCTTGCGTTGCGTCGAGATCATATCACCGGGAAAAGAATACGGACCAACACAGTATGTATTGGCCTTTGGGTTCTTGCATATTTTCCCATTCCAACCACTGTCATGCCAAGCTAATCGAGCTGAGATGTGTATCGTCATATAAAACTCCAGTTTTGAATTTATCCCAGAAAAACATTGGCAGTTCCAAATTCCGTTGCGAGGTTTTTGAAATGGGCCACTCTCTCGTTGGCACCCTTTGCATTAGATTTTCAAGTTTCCTTAAAGTAAACGATGGCCACCCATTTTTGCATTGTTGATGGTTTTCTTTACATCTTTAAAGCTTTTAGGAGCGCATTCGCAGGTTGCAGTCTTATCAACACGTGTTTAATGCGAGTTTATACTTAGTTTTTGTCGATGAGCGCAGATCAGAAGTCATTCTGATGTATCCTCGGATTTTAAAGCAAAAAACCCCGTTCTTCTGATATTGAAGAAACAGGGTTTTTTTTATCCGTGAACCATATTCTACCCTCACCTTACAGGAAAAAGGTTGTCTTTACGTCACGTGTTCAACGTTTGTTTAATCCTATACCGCAAAAGGTGAAGGAAATCAACACTTTTACGTCGAATTCAGTAGCAGTAAAAAACTGATACTTTTCTTGGTGGACAAATCGTAACGAACCGAAAAAGCTCCTCAAGACGATCTTCCGGATCTACCTCGTTAAATAGAAGAAGAACAGATTTGCCTCGGCACTCAAAGGGTATATTTTCCTAATCTGGTGCTTTGTATACGGCTTTTAAAATCAAATTCACAATAGGACGGAACCACATGCGTTGTCAACATGAGGAAACATGAGTAAACCATAGAAAAAATCATTATTTTATATCTATTGTTTGAGAAATTCAGCTCTGTTTTCTGGTAGTTAAAAATTTAAGGTCCGCCTGAATTATTTTTCGAAAAAGGCCAATTCCTGGGGTTTTTCGATGAAAGCTTGCACTATCTCTCGCCTCGGTGAAACAAAAGCAAAAAAGGTTTCACTGGGCCAGGCAGAGCACGCTGCCTACGGCCTGGAGGGGAGGGCCTCCAGGGGCAATGCACCGCCCCCGGCAAAGGGGTCGTGAAGGGCGGGCAGTTTGTATCGATCAAACAGCTCTTTGGCTCTCGGATGGTCGGCACTTTCGGCGCAGGTATAGCGCCAACTCTGCCTGGTTAGAGGCAAGATGCAACGCATCCAGTCCCATCGGCTTTCTTATTTCAAAACGGCGATTCCAAAGTCAATAAGGAAGAAAATCACTATATGCAGGTCTATTTTATGCCGTCAGAGATTTCCATCCCTCTATATATATTGATATTTGGTTCTATACCTTTCTTAAACCTTTCTTGAAAATCATATCCTTTCTTAACCATTTTCCACACCTGACTTTATTTAACAAATAACCGATTTTGTTCATTTTTTGTTTTGGGGGAAGCACGGTCCGTATTTTGTACAAATGCCAGAATGTTTTTCCTATGAGAGAGTTTTCCAAGCTGACGCTGGCTGGATTTATGCTTTAATATCCTGCCAAATTTGCCTGCCAAGCCAGTCAGGGGGAAAGCCCAATGCACCGGCTTTCACATCCGGGTGTTTGATGAAAAGATCATTCAGGCGCTGTTTCCAACTGTTGGGGCCCATACTGTCCATGAGATATGCCAGCATCACAAGCGTATTGTATATTCTCCGGTTATCCGCCCAATTGAAATTTTGTCGCAGGGTGGCCGGCTTTTTCCTGGGAAGTTTCCACGAAAACGTAAATTCCCGGATCCAGATTCTTGCATGATGGGCGCAATGATTACGGACGATGCTTAAATGATGCAGGAAAGAGGTGAGGTTTACCTCATCCATTCCATAACCGTGAGCCACTGCATTTCGATCCTGGCCGCGCTTCAGATTCGCATACCATTTTGACAGCTGCCCGAGGGTCATGATCTCGCAAACGACCCAGACGGGGGGTAACGCTTCATCATACTTCTTAAAGTGACGAATAAAAACTTCGGAACTGCTGTGAACCGTTTTTTTGAGGGCATTGATATTCTCGGCATGGGGCCACCTGGCTTTGAAAAGGGTTCTGTCCAGCAGGGCGTGGGGGCCATGGGAATGGGAAAGGTGATAGGCCCAGCGTGTACGAAGGGAAACCTCGATCCGCTCTATGACATCCATGATGAGCAGGCGCAGCTTTCGATCGAAAATATAATGCTCAAGCACCAGGTCAAATGTGACGCCCGGTTTAAAACGATGGGTGGGGTGATCCTGTTCGTATGGAAGCCAGTACGCTGCAAGGCGGTAGTAATTGAGGTGGGAGAGATAACGCCCAGCGCGTTTTGGATTATCAATCCGCATGCCGCGCGAAATGAGCAGATCAACTTGCTCATCAAATGTTTTGGGGGTCTTTTCAAATCGCATGAAAAGCCCCCATAAAAAAAGTAACCCCCAATGGTGCGCAGATCTTACGGGATGCGTTGGGGGTGTTGTTCAATATTTTTGAATGAATCGCCATAGAAAGTATACCTTCTGGTTCCATTTTGCAATGTTTTTTTTTGCATCAGTGTGGAGGCCCCGCTCATATGAAACTTCTTTTCGGTTATTGGTTTTTGAACCGCAAGGCGCCCCGTTTGAATTGAATATGATGAGCTGCCCTTCGGAATTTAACGGGATAAACTGCGGCCGCAAAGCCTTTTTCGAATCGGAACGGACGATTCGAAAAAACAGCCACATTTTTTTCTGTTTGATTCTCCAGGTTATATGGCTAATACAGACATTATCCAAAATGCCCGCAGGGCCGATTGCTCTGCGAGCGCCTTAGTCAATGAACATGGCAATTGTGACTATGGGAACGGGACTTGAAGAGAGTTTCAGGAGGTGTTCGTCTCCGGACACAATCACTTCTGCGTTGCCATCAAGGGCACACCAGATAAACTTGTCATCGGATGGATCCG
>Ga0208901_1000291_pt1 | contig 29276 bp, 40 predicted proteins | sample AntAceMetag02UKF_FD_184764 | JGI IMG/M metagenome (GOLD analysis project Ga0208901, IMG submission 184764) | Saline lake microbial communities from Ace Lake, Antarctica - Antarctic Ace Lake Metagenome 02UKF (SPAdes) (version 2) | ecosystem: Environmental > Aquatic > Non-marine Saline and...
ACCGCATTAGCCGCATTAGCCGCCGCATAAGCCGCATTAGCCGCCGCATAAGCCGCATTAGCCGCCGCATTAACCGCATTAGCCGCCGCATAATCCGCCGCATAATCCGCCGCATAATCCGCCGCATAAGCCGCATTAACCGCATTAGCCGCCTTAACCGCATTAGCCGCCGCATAAGCCGCATAAGCCGCATTAGCCGCCGCATTTTTATTTTCCTGCGTAGGATTTTTAAGATAGTTTTCAGCGGCTTTAATCGCTAATCTCGGTCTTTTGTCTTTTGGATATTCTTTTTCAAATATACTCAAGACCTGTTCAGCGGCATAAATAGCATATCTCGTTTTATCATCTTTTTTTAATAGTCTTGAAATAGCCCAATTAATGTCTTGATATTTCTTTTCTTTTAATGCTTGGATAAAAAGGCTTTTTACTGATTTATCTTTTTGTCCTTTTATCCAGGCAAGGCCCTCTTTACAAGCCCTTTGTTTTTTTAATTCTCTTAATGTGTCCATAATATTTAACCTCTTTCCTTTTTTTTAGTTTTTTGCGCTTCTTATTTCTAAAAATACAATTTCAACACCACCATAAAAACAAAAGTACTGCCGTAAACCATAACGGCAAAAATGCCGCCTTGGATCCATTCCTTAAATGTCATATTAAATATGTCTTTTAAAATATCCATGTTTTAACCTTTCCTCTTTTAGTTTTTAAAATTTAGCTTCTGAGATATATCTTTTTAAAAAAGCTGTCCGGCTTTCCCGTGCCCCGCAGTTCCAGTACCCAGCGTCATCAAAATAATTTAAACAATCAAAATCCCTCTCGTCGACCCTTAAACCCGATACAAATAAAACATTTTACAAACTAATTGTCAAGCGTTTTCTTTCTCCGTCGGGGTTTTCTTTTATATCCAATTTATCATCGGCTTACCTGTATAGGTTTTATCCCAGACAAACCAAGCGAAGGCCATTGTTGAAGCCCACGGCTTACCTTTCTCATCTAAAGGATTGCCATTTCTTAAAGGGTTTTGCCTTTTCTTAAATACATATACATTTTTAAGTGGTGATTTTTCCATAAAACTTGCTCGCTTAAATCCCTCTAATGCTTGTAATTTTCCAAACATAATTACTTTATGATTTGATAATTCAAGTGCTTTTTCTGCGAACTCTTGAAACAGGTTAAATGGTGGATTTGTTATTATGGTATTATATTTATTGTTAAATTTATGTTTTAAAAAATCAATACTACCCTCTCCATATCCTCTATCAATTAAATCACAGCTATTAATTCCAATTTCATGATATCCATTGTCAATCAATACTTTTGATATATGACCTTGTCCACAGGCAGGTTCTAAAATTGAATAGTTAAATTTCTCAACTTTAAGTAATGCCTCTGTTGATATTTGGGGTGTAGCATAAAAATCATTCTCCACCCTTTCTCTATCTTTGCTTAATCCTGCTATCTGATGTCCTTTAATCATAATCTTATCTCCGGTTCATCCCCACACTCGTGGGGAACATATTCTTCTAATGTTAAAAATTCTGATGACTCTCTTTTTTCATGTTTTATATTCATTGAACGAAGATGCTCATCAACTATCGGCTTTACTTTTTTAACTCTCCCTCTTTCCTTTATAATTTAAGAGCGCAAGCCGGCGGCAAGGAAAGGCAACCACCGGCGCGCCTTGCTTTAATTTACTTCATATTCTCCAAAATCGTTGATGTCATCGCCAACCGGCGTATACCATCCGTTTTTATATCCCATTTTAAAGTCATGGGATTTTTTGGATATATCTCTGATTTTATCAGTTATGGCGTCAAATTCGCCGACCCTTAAACCCGATACAAAGTCATTTTTTTTGCATATTTCATTTATATTTTCCATAATATTTATGCCTCTCTTTTTAGTTTTTTGCGCTTCTTATTTTGCAATGGCGGACTTGCAATCATCTCCTTTTCAATATACTATTTTCGCAGTGCTTTTTCCTGTGATTGTGGATGTTTTTGTTTCTAAAATCCTAAATAATTTGTCTGGATTTACTATTCTATAGTTATCTACCATTTTCTTTTTCTTATTTAAAGATAGGAATTGATATTTAAAATCCATATCCCAGTATTGCGAACCGTCAAACTTAAATTGAATATTGCTGGTTTTTATATTCATAATATATACCCCTTTCCTTTTTAGTTTTTGCTTCGCTTAAAATTTAAACTGTAACCAGTATTTATTTCTACCAGAATTATTTTTGTCAATATAAAAATAATCTTCAAAACCTTCGCCAAGATTATATTTTAAATCTTCGAAAAAAGTTTCAATCAGACTATGATTATCAGTTTTTAAAATAGCTTCCGGAAATTCATTATTAAATTCAAAGCCTAGTGATTTTTCAAGGACTTCAAGGGCTTTGACTGAACCATTAAACCCGTTTTGACAGTCTAAAGTTTCATAGTGCAGGCATTTTTCACCATTAAAATCATAGGCGGTGAGTACATCGCCGCCCCAGTTCCATTTTTTTAATTCTTTAAGTTCTTTTTTAGTTTCCATTTTATTTCGCTCCTTTCCTTTTTAGTTTCCCGGGCTTGCCACCGGTTCGCGCATTATTCCCGGGCCTCCACCCGGGCGGCTCTGCTATTCGTCCGTATTAAATCCCGGACACATGTCCGCCAATGCAATATGCCCTATAACATCAATTTCGCTGCCATCGTCATGGGTGCTACTGGAACCCAATATCGGTTTACCGCAGATGCATAATTCATAATCTGTAATATTTCCCTGAACACCGATTCCAACAAATTCGCCAGATGGCTCGTGGTTTATTTTTTCGTTTGAGTTTTCCATTTTATTTCGCTCCTTTCCTTTAAAATTTAGAAACCCCCCAAACGCTCCTTGATGAGAGAGGCGGTTCAATGGGGGGCTTCATGATTCCAAATAAAAAAAACCGCCTTTTCTCTCATCAACAATAGTATATCACATAAAATAGGTTTTGTCAATGGGTTTTACTATTAATAATTCTAATAGTTGCATTATAAGATTTACTTATACTCTCATTATAAGATTTACTTATACTCTCATTATAAGATCATCTAATACCTATATTATTATAACCCCGTGATATTTCAAGCCTCATAAGTTCTTAAAAATCTAAATTCTTTATTTTTTATTCCAGGGGGATGTGGTAGTTCCGGCGGGGACTGCCGGTTCAAGACAACTCCCTTAGCGCGTAGTAGCGCGGTATTCTTTAAATAAAATATTATTTTCCTTCTGTTAAAGTATTGCAAAGGGGAGTGGTTAGCGTTGTTCGACTGTTATACAATTGCGTATGATGACCTCTGTGCCTAGCGTGGTTAAGTTGTGTTGTTTCTTTTTGGTTTGACAAAGTCAAACAAATAATGTATAGTATTTTCAGGCTTAGAGAAATTATAAATTTTGTAGCCCCGTTAGTTTCCTCTAAGCTTCTGACGGGGTTTTCTTTTCAATTACTGGAACGAGGGAAGAAATAAAAAGTTTAGATATCCTTTCTTTAAAAAAACGGACTCCTTTTATAAAGTACAAAATCCTATATTCTTTTGGCCACTTTTAGATTATAGGTGAGAGGCAATTTAAAATAAGTAATAGCGCTTTAAGCGCCTTTTCCACACATATAAGTAAATCCTTTCTGTAAATAATAATTATCTTATAAACTAAATAGCCACTTTTAAACTAAGAGAGGCAGTTATTATTATTGTAATGCCTTGCAATTAACAAAGAAATCAGCTAAATTATATATAGTGAAAAAGAAACTAAAAAAACTAAAAAAAACTAAATCTAAACCATTGCCAAAGAAAAGACGGTTATTTGCGGAGTTTTACGACGGAGACGGTAAGAAAGCAGCAATAAAAGCCGGATATAAAAAAAAGAGTGCAGGGGTTATAGGTTGTCAGTTGTTAAAGGTCCCGGCAATAATTAAATTAATAAGATCCCGGCAAAACAAAATAAATAAATCAAAAAATAAAGCGCTCGATAAGAAAGGGAAAACAGTAGCAAAAGCAATAATGACACGTGAAGATAGGATGCAGTTCTTATCAGATATGGCGCAAGATGATAAATATGAACCGCGGGACCGGATAAAGTCAGTAGAGTTGTTAGGTCGTATGTGCGGAGATTTTCTTGGTAAAGAGGACACATCCTTGACACGAACAACAGTTTATAATATACTGGTTCAAGCAAGGGAACAGCGCGGCTTACCAAACAAAGGACAGAAAGTTATAGATATTGAGGGAGAGTAAACATGTGTTTCTTTAGAACATTTCATTTTAGTTTAAATAAAGATTCTTATTGGAATATAGATAGAAGCGGCTTAAGAAAAAAAAGCAGCTTTTTTGTTCTAATATTTAATCTTGGAAGGTTAGAGATAGAAATAAGTAATCTCGCATGGCCTACATTTTTTTTGTAAATGGTGGTATGGAGAATGATGAAAAAATTTGAATTGAACAAAGTGCAAAAAAGGATCCAAAAATCAATACTGGAGATGAAAAGTAAGCCTCTCCCATTTAGGGGCATAGAGTTGATTAAAGGGAGGGCTTACCAAGAGGAAGTTAAAGAGGGGATTAAATGAACGAGAAAAGAGAATTAAGCGAAGTTGAAAAATGGGTAAATCAATCACAATTACAAGAAAAAGAAAATGCCAAGCTGAAAGATGAACTTGTCATCAAGGATAAGGCTTTAGAATTGGCTTGCATTGATAAGGCTTTAGAATTGGCTTGCATTAAAATTAAAAGTGATAGACACCCTATAGTTCGTGGAATATCATTAGATATGGTTGATAAATCAGTAAAACACTACCTAAACCAAGCGAGGAAGAAATGAGTAAAGGTGGAAAGCTTCGCGGTTACTCTCAAAAGAAATTGTCTTCTCAAGAAGAGAACTTTTATTTATTAAGAAAGAGATCAGTTGCGTGTACAAATTGCAATAAGTCAACAAAAGATTATCGGACTCGTAAAGGTTGGGTAACAATCTCATCTGATGCAAATACTGGCGCACGGTTAATAAAGATTAATAAAACGATAACTCATGTTGAGAAGATAGGAAAGAATGAATTATATGTTCTAACAGAACGAATAGACTTTTGCAGTATAATCTGTTTAATTCGTTATCTAAAAAAGGTACAAAACAATGGCTAAAAAGAAAATAGAGAAGCTTGTTAAAGCGCGGACTATTCTATTTGAATTACTCCAAGAGATAGAATATCAAAACGATATTTCTAAAACCAAACACCTTGAACAAGCCCAAGAAGTTGAAAGAATTTATAAGCTCTATAATTCAGCTTTAGGTAGAAGTAGGGATGTTGAGGATGAAAATAGAAGATTAGAAAAAGAAAATAAGCAACTATGGCTTATAAAACTTGAAAATAAAAATCTTAAAAAAGAAAAAAAGGATTTAAAATCTAAATATGAAAAAGTGATAAAGGATTATTTAAAAAATAAAGGAGTTAATATATATGGCAAAAAAAACTGATTATTCAAAATGTAAAGATATGTGTTTCGTTGTGCGTACAGACTTATATAGCTACAACAAGAAAACAAAGAAAAAAGGGAAAAAGTTGCGGGAAACAAAACAATACGGTTTGGGATTTAATGGTATTCTTAAACTCCTACATTTTAGCCAAAGAGTTGGCATTTATGTTGAGGACGCAATAAAAACCGAGATTGAAAAAAGAAAATAAAATTAAAACCAATAAAAATAGTCCTTGTAATTTAAAAAAAAGAGTCATATAATATAATTATGAAAATAAGTGATTTAAAACTTGGAATCAATATAATCGTTATACCCGGCAATAAAGTAAATATAAATATCTCAGAGATAGGGCAGGACTATGTGAACGGATATCTTAAGGGATATCCTTCTTCCTCCGAGATTCGAATTTCAAAAGATACAGTACAAAAATGGAATAAACCAAAGGAGACTATAAAATGAGGGAAATAACAAACATTAATCAAATACTACCAGCAAATCATAAAATCTTAATCAAAGTTGATTCAGATATTGAAAAGAAAGGTGGAGTATTTATTCCAAAAAGCGCAGACCAAAAAAGTGAAATATGGGCAGGGGAAGTTATAAGTATAAGTCCCGGTTGTGATTTAGTTGATGCTTGTGTTGAAAAGCTTAAACCTGGGGTCGTAGTGGTTACAGATTGCAATTATCTCACATGTCCGCAATTTAAGATAGGAAAGGATATATATTCCCTTATTGATGAAGGAGAGATTGTTTGTATTTTTAAATAATGAAATTACCTAAATCAATCATAATCGCTGGACGCGAATATACTGTAAAACAAAATCCTAAATCTGCTGGTGGGAACGGAAATATCCGCGATTGTATAATAACTATTGGCACTAAGTTACCGAAAGAAATTCCAATAGTATTTTTACATGAAGTTTGTGAGGTTATTATGGTTGAGCGTGGGGTAAGGTTTGATCATACAGATGATTTACCTTATGAATTATTATTTAATTTCAACCATAAAGAGTTTGAAAATATAATATGTGATCTATCATACGCTTTAAAAGGTGTAACCTTCCCAATGGGAAATCAAATAAAGGATAAAAAAAATGGCCAAAAGAAAAATAAGAAAGAAATCAGTAAGTAAAAAGAAAGTAGCTCCTAAGAAAATAAAGAGAGTTAAAAAAGTAAAGCCGATAGTTGATGAAGCTTCTTCGTTCAATGAAGATAAAACAAAGGATGAAGTTGTTAAGCCCGCCGCTAAGGCGTCTGAAATTAAAAAAGGGTGGAGTGTCAATGAAGCTGGAATACTTGTAAGAGATGGCGAGCTTGTTAAATGCCCGTTTGAAGGATTCAAAAACTGCAATAACAAATGCCCTCACTATGAAGATATTAAATTATCACCTCCGAAATTAAGAGTTGTAGGTGCTATGCTGACATGCGGCACAGGAAAAAGAATTAGTTTCGATAGGTAAAAACAAATCGTGTGATGTAGTAAGGTCCGGGTGAATTCCGACTGTTTGGTTACATAGGCTCACCCGGCCATCCGGAGGAAAAATGGCAAAGACAAAAATTATAGTAAACTATTCATGTAATCATGATGGGAATAAATTAGATCCTATCAGAGAAGTTTTTTATGATGTTATTGATGTTAAAGAAAAAGAATGTTTCTGTTTAATTAATCCAGAGACATCTAAACCTATTCGTACTCTTATGAATAAAAGATATGAAACAGAAGAGATAAAACCCGAATGAACAAACGAGTCTATATCCAGTTTAAAGATTTAGGAGTTCTGCCGGAGTTTTCTGCAACAGGTCAGGGACTAGGTGGAGCCGACTTAAATATTGAATTTAAGGATGTTGTTTTATCTCGTAAGCGAAAACGCAAAATAAAAAGAGTAAAAAAATGAAAATAACAGCTATGTACTTCCATGGGTCTCCCCGCGGAAATTTCTGCGGATACTGTGATGTTGTTTTTAATAGAATTTTAAAAATAAATAAAATTCGAATTGTTCGAAACCCAGATAATAAACTTATAGTGTGTATGCCTAATAGGAAAAATATAACTGGAGAATGGGAAGATGTAGTTCATCCTATAAATTCGGAACTCCGTAATACAATCACTGAGCTTATCATTGAGGTTTACTCGTGGAAAGTAAAGACTCAAAAATAGACGAGTACCTTCAAAACTTAGAAGATCCAAAATTCTATATTGAATCTAATCTATCTATTATCAATAAAGATTCCCAAGATGTTCCATTTATTTTCAATCCAATTCAAAACCGATTTATGGAAGAGCGTGCTGGTCCTACAATAATCGGTAAAGCTAAAATATTTCTTGATGCAATTCTTAAAGCCCGGAAAGAGGGTTTCTCTTCATTAATAGCAGCTATATGGCTACATGCTTGTGTTTTCCAAAAAAACACAAAAGCGGTTATAATGAGCGAAGAGGATGGGGCAACTAAAAGACTCTTAGAGCGTGTTGATTATTATATTAAAAGCTCTAAAATCAAAATAAAACTTGGCACTGATTCTAAAGAAGGGTATAGTTTTCCGGAAACTAATTCTACTATGTGGATAGGAACAGCAGGACAGAAAGCTTTTGGCCGTGGTGATGATATAACTCACTTACATTGTTCTGAATATCTCTTTTATCCTAATTTTGGAATCTTAACCGGCGTTCAAGAAGCTATGAGAAATGGTGGATGGTGTGTTCTCGAATCTACCGCTAATGGTTCCGGGACTGAAGGGCATAAGTTCTGGGAAGAGAAAAACAATTTTAAAAAGCATTTCTACGGCTGGCAAGATGATCCTCAATATTGCAGCCCTGATAATACTCCATTCGAATTAGACCCATATGAGAAAGCTATTAAAGAATCCTTAAATCTTTCGTACGGGCAATTACGCTGGGCGCGGCAGAAAAAAGCAAGTATGATTAAGCAGTATGACTTTCCTCAAGAATACCCAGCAAACGAAGCCGAAGCTTTTCTCACAAGTGGAGCAAAAGTATTTCCATGGCCGGACATTAAAAGACAAGCTGATATTAAACGGCCATATAAATGGAAATGTAATTTAAAAAATATTGGTAATAAAATAACTATAGATACAAGTGATCCTCAAAGTAATCTTACAATCTGGCGAACTCCAAACGATGTTGGACGGGAGCAACTATATCTTATTACTGCTGATTTTGCAGAAGGTATTATTGGCGCTGATTTAACCAGTATGTCAGTATGGGATATTTATTCATGGGAACAGGTAGCTCACTGGCATGGATATAGAGAACCATCGGAAGCTGGTCAAATAATGTACGATTTAGGATGTTATTATAATTGGGCAACCTTGGCGCCCGAAACAAATATGCCTGGAAATGTAGCTTATGCTAAATTAAAAGCTTTAGGGTATCCTAAAATGTGGCAAGATTCAGATCAAAAGCCGTGGAAGACTACTCAAAAGACAAGGCCGCTAATAATTTCCGCAGCTCGTGTAGCTTTACAAGAAAGCACTGTTATAATAAATTCTCCTCAAACTATAGCTGAGATTAAAACATTTGTTAAAGCTAAAAACGGGAAACTTGAAGCAGATACTAATTGCCATGATGATTGTGTAATAGATCTTTCAATAGCTTGCTATATATTAAAAATGACTGCTTTTACTGATACTATGCTTGAAAAGGTTACTCGTAAGCCTTTACGCGAAATTCTAAAGTTAACAAATAGGAAAGTAAAGAAACGTAATAATCAAGTAGTTTAATGCTATAATAAAACCGAGGGATTATGGAAAAAATAAACGATTTAATTTTTGCTTTAGACCATGTAAAAAGATTTAATTATGAAGAGTATACTCCCCTTCAATTAAAAGTTGTTGATGATTTTCTTCAATATGCTAAAGAAATTCGCGATAAGAAAAAACCCGCAGTAAAATTAAATTCAGGGAATAAATCTAAAACTAAAAAATTAAAAGATAATATATTCTATTATAGCGAAACGGTAAAAACAATAAACGGGTACACTACAATACTCCGGCATCGTGCTAGTGACAATGAAAATCATTTTAATGGGAAAACAAAAAGGCAAGCAGAGAACAAAGCAATAAATTATATAAACGAGTAGAGGGATTATATGATCTGGAAATGTAATGTAAGTGAAGACATAATGACTTTAAAAGTAAGGGTTTTTATTCACCGGGAACGAAATGGTGAACTTGAAATTCTTCATAATGACGGAACAATTACAACCGATGAAACTGGCGGTACTGATGTAAAGCCTACTTTCTCTATTCCTAGAAGTTGTCTTAAAGATTTATTAGAGGGACTTGCTAACCTTGGCGTTAAACCAAAAGATGAAGGGCTTATAGTTGGAGAGCTTAAAGGAACAAAGTACCACCTTGAAGATCTTCGTGTTCTATTAAAACTAACTAAAAAAACAATACAATAAGTAAAAAATAAAACGGAGGGATCATGATAAAGCAAATAGCGTATGGAGAAGAAGGAAGACAGTATCTTAAAGCCGGAGTTGATAAATTAGCTAATGCTGTTAAAGTAACATTAGGACCGAAAGGTAAAACAGTTATTCTTAGTAGGCAGTATGGGTCACCCACAATTATAGATGATGGCGTTACGATAGCCCGGGAAATAGAACTTAAAGATCCATACGAAAATATGGGCGCCCAGCTTGTCCGAGAAGCTGCATCAAAAACAAACGATATAGCCGGTGACGGTACCACTACAGCGACAATCTTAACGCAGGCTATCTATGCGGAAGGAGTTAAGAATATCACAGCAGGAGCGAATCCTACGCACCTAAAGAAAGGAATAGACTATGCTGTCAAAGAAATAGTCAAAGAATTGAAACGTATGGCTAAAAAAGTCGATAATAGTGAAATGAGAACTCAAATAGCCACAATATCCTCAAATGATCCTCATATCGGGAAATTAATAGCTGATGCTATGGATAAAGTCGGGAAAGAAGGAGTTATAACTATTGAGGAAGGGAAAACAGCCGAAACAGAAATGGAATTAGTTGAAGGTATGCAATTTGACAGAGGCTATTTGTCTCCCTATTTCGCAACTAATCCGGAAAAAATGGATTGTGTTCTTAAGGATTGTTATATACTTATATCAGACAAAGTAATATCTTCTATCGATGATATCCTTCCTATTCTTCAAAAAATTTCCGCAGAGCAAAAAAGTTTACTTGTAATTGCTGAGGACGTTACCGGACAGGCGCTTGCTACTTTAGTTGTGAATAAACTGCGCGGGCAAATAAATTGTTGCGCTATTAAAGCTCCTGGCTATGGTGAAAGAAGAAAAGAGAGTCTTGAAGATATTGCTGCTCTTACCAGCGCTGAGGTTATCACTAAAGATAAAGGAATGGAAGTCGATAAAACCACAATCCTTCAATTAGGTAATGCTGACAGTGTTATAATATCCAAAGATAATTCAACGATAGTTTCAACCGCCGGTGATAAAGAATTAATCCAAAAGAGAATCAGTCAGATAAAAAAACAAATTGAAGATTCAAGCTCGGATTATGATATCGGAAAACTTGAAGAAAGACTTGCTAAACTTGCCGGCGGAGTTGCTGTAATAAAAGTAGGTGCCGCAACTGAAACCGAAATGAAAGCAAAAAAGTCAAAAGTTGAGGATGCAAGAAATGCGACTATTGCGGCTCAAGAAGAAGGAATTATTCAAGGTGGTGGAGTTGCTTTAATTCGCGCAGCAAAGGTTCTTGATGATGTAAAATTTGCATTTCCTGACGAACTGACCGGAATCAATATTGTGAAAAAAGCGGTATTTGCTCCACTTAGAATAATTGCGGAAAACTCCGGGAAAGACGGGTCTATCGTAATTAATGAAGTAGAAAATAATACAATCAATGTTGGGTTTAACGCTGATAATAATACGTACGTAGACGTTTTCGAAGCAGGGATCATCGACCCTGTTAAAGTAACAAGGACAGCACTTGAAAATGCTGGTTCTATAGCTGGAACTCTTCTGACAACAGAAGCTCTTGTGGCAGATAGACCAACAAAACAAGAGATTATCCCAGAAGGCGCAGGAGGTAATTACTAAAAAAAGAAACCTAAAACTTAAAAGCAAAAATTCGTGTATATAGAAGTCCCCCGTTTATTTAACCTAGCGGGGGATTTTTTCTATTGACATTAAATAAAAAAAGTATAATAATATAGGTATGACAGAAACTAAAATAAATAATACTAAGACAGACGAAAATCCAGAAACCAAAAAAAATGAAGTTATGGAAGTGCCGCTTGTGAAAGATAAACCTACTATCTCATTCACAAAAGATAAGGACATTGTGATAATCACAATCCCTAGCACATTGCATCCAACATTTGCTCGTGGGTTCTGCGCGGAAATTGAAATATTTGTAATGAACTGGTTTAACGAAATCACAACTCAGCGTAGAAAAATAAAAGAAGATGCTGCGCAGTTTAGTTTCGCGAATGGAATAAAGAATATAAAAATGTGGGGTAAATCATGAAAGCAAAATACGGAAAAAGAAATTCCGGCGGAAAAGCCGGTTCAGAATTAAACTACACCAGTCATGAAAAAGGACTCGGCGGTCCTGTTGAAGAAGATCCTAAGTCTGGTCTTCAACCCGGCAAAGGTGTTTCTGGTTCAAAAGGGCTTAAAACACCAGAAGGAAAAATAAAAAAATCCTTCAAAACTCCTAAAGTCAAATGAAAGGAAATATTGACGAAAAAGGAAAGTTTATAGATCTCGGAGAGGATTGGGGTGAAGTAAGCGTTCCTAAAAAAAAGGAAGTACATTACCCCTCTCTTCGAGTGAAAACAAATACTACGGTTAAGCTTGGGTCAACTGGAACAGCCGTAATTAAGTTTATTGTTCGAGGGTATGAAAAAATAGATGACAGGAAGCCGGAAATTCGCCTTGAAGTAAAAAGTATAAAGTTCGGAAAATAAAAAATGCCTTTATTTTTTCTCAAACCGCCAAACAATATTAAAATAAAAAAAATTCAACGCGATGTTGAGGAAATTGAAGATGCGTACAAATCTTCAAAACACACCCTCCCTGAAAAAAAATTAATAGAGCTTACCAATATTGTTAAACGGCAGTATGATTCATGGGATGAGGGCTTTGGTCCTATGCGGACTAATTTAAAAGAGTTAAATAAATTAATGGAAGGAAATCTTGATAAAACAGATTTTCCTTTCGGCGAAGAGGCTTCTTCTCAAATTGATTTAAGATTAGCTGCTGAAAAATTTAGGTCTTTAAGTTCAAATTACCGGAGAACTGTTTTTGCTGGAAAACAACTTACTGTGGCTAAATTAAACCCTGGCAGTAAAATAAATGGAGCTCTCCGAAATAAAATTGAAGCTGCCGAGAACTGGACTATTTCAGAATTATCTAATTTAGAAGATACACTTAAAGATACAGACCTTCCATGTTTTAGGGATGGTACGGCACTTATCTACGGTGAGTATTTAAGGGAAGCTGAAACAGGTGTTGATTGTGAAGTGTATAGTAATCTAAATGCTTTTCAAGCTGATTATCCTGATGCTGAAACTGCTGGAGTAAGTGAAAAAAAATATGATGAAATAGTCTCTTTATTAAATGAGCCAGAAGAAGAAGGAATTGAGCCACTCGAAGTAAGAGTTGAATATGAAATAGATTTTGTTTCGAAAAACGGGCCTAAATATACTCTCCTTCCGCTCTACAACTTTATCTTTTATCCTTTCTTCCCAGATAAAATCAAAGATCTTAGTATGTACGGGTATGAATATAAAGAGCAGCGCGCAAAATTCCTCGAAAAGAAAAAACACGGGTATTATATTAAAGAAGCTATTGAAGATATGGTTTTTAAACCCGGAGATACAACTTATGAGGATGAGTGGGATCAAGCTCGCGATGAAGTTGAAGGTATTCAAGGTGATTATAAAGAAGCATACAAGTTTGCTCGAATAATTATTAAAGCCGATCTTAACGATGATAAGCGTCCAGAATATTATAAAGTAATTTATTGGCCCGAGAATAGAAAAATCATTCGTGTTGAAAAATATAATGTTCGCCGCAATATCCCATGTATCGTCCCTTTTAAGTTTCTGGGACGGGATGGTCGATTACTTGGAATCTCTTTGTTAAATGACGGGAAAGATCTTTTTGGCGAAATTAATGCGCTACATAGAGATAGATCGAACAAACGCAGGCTTACATCACAAATTACCATGATAGCTCCTGACAGCATGAAAGATACTCTCGGTGATTTATATGAATTTGATCCTGGGTCTACTTTATGGACTCCAGATGCTTTATTCGAGGCAGGACAGGTCCCTAGACAATTTGTTCTACAAAATCTTGATAATAGCGATTATAAAGACGAGGAATATTCAATCAGATTCTTAGAAGGGCTTATCGGTCCTTCTGCAGGTATGTCGGGACAGGAAAGTATGAGTGATCCTTCCGCGCCCGGTAATAAGACTGCTATGTTGTTACAACGGAGTGATTATAGGGTAATTGATCTTATTGATGAGTGGAAACGCAGCATTGATGATATTGTATCATTAAATAATGCTCTGCTCCATCAAAACTATAAATCAAAAATACAATTTATAAATCAAGATGGTGAGGACGATGATATCGATACTTCTCTCCTCATAAGTGAAATGATAAAATTTCGGCTTAAGGCTATTACAGTTCCGTTATCTCCAGAAGTTGAAATGTCTCGAATTGCTAATGTCGCTAAAAGCGCTGTTTTATTTGCCGAACTGCCTTTTCAAGCTGATCCCGATATATTACGAATATTATGGAATGATTATATTAATGCAGCGCGTCTTTCAAATGGCGATGCGTATTTAGTAAAAAAACCTATAGTTCAAAAACAAAACCCGGAGGCAGAAAATCCGGATAGAGAGTTACAAAATAACATGGAGGGATAATGGAAAGCAAACAAAAATTGATAGAGGCCGCTAATATTAAAGTTAGCATTAAAACTAAGCACGAAAGAATTAAACAGTTACAACAATTGGCTAAATTAAAAACCAATAAACCACTTATCAATGAATTCGATAAAATAATTGATACTTTAAATAGAATAAACACAACCATCCTTGAAACTAAGGATATTCCTGACGCTCAAAAAGAGCAGGTCACACTTCGGTCTAATGCTAAAGTCGCACTTATCATTAAAGGAATTAAAAAGAATATAATGTCTTCTCAAATATCAATCGATAGACTTAATGAGGATATCGCTAACGACAATGATAAGATAAAAAAACTAATAAACAAACCCAAGGAGGGAAAACATGTACAAATTATTTAGAATACTCATGGATGGAGAACCGGCGCCGGCAAACGCTGCTGATCCTACAGATGAGGAAGTTATAGAAGAAGAAGGTACAGAAGAAGAACTCGAACTTACAGAGGCTGAGATTGAAAACGTCAAACTAAAAGAGAAAATAACTGAGCTTGAAAAACCTAAAACTCCCGCGGCTGTTCCTATTACAGCTGTAAATATGGATCAGTTCTCTGAAGATCAATGGATAACGCTTGAAACTCAAACCGGCAAAGACCGAGAGACTATTAAAGCTGAGTATAGATCTCATGTAACAAATAAAAGGCAAGACGATATAGAAGCTCGTCAAAATGTTCGCGATGCTATCGCAGATGAAATAGAAAAAAATCCTCGGCTTACAAAACTTAGGGCAGGAATTAAAGAGCACTTTGATACAATTCCAAACAATCAAAAACTCACTAATGAAGCTATTGCTAAGCATATGCAAACTGCTATCTTCTATGCTAAAGGCAAGTATGGGTTTACGAAAACTCCTAAAGCACTTACAAAAAAGATAGCGCAAGCAGATGACGACGATATTTCTTATGATGAGGATCCTAAAAATACCGGCGCTGAAAAAGGCGAGATAGAAGATGGTGAGTATATTTCTAAGACTGGTGAAAAAATCCGTGTCGGTGGAGTAATCGATAAAAAAGAGTGGAAAAAAGTTCAGTCCAATGAACGTAGTCCCAATGATGTAAAAATTCCAAATAATTTTGATGAGGCTCCATCATTCGATTAAAATGAAATTTAATCCTAAACAATTAAATGAAAAAAAAATGTATCCTTCTCATACGGCCGGGAGTGGTAGAGCCCGGCCGAATAGTCTAAAAACCGGAGAAGGCCACGGCAAGAAAAGCCCTAAGCTAATTTATAAATGCGCGCAATGTGGGCATCCTGTTGATATAAATAAAACCGATCATTCCGGCGGAACATTAACAGGTAATGGCGGTCTTGGAACTATCACAATTACCGACGGAGTAGGTGAAAATTCTGTAAGAAAAGGCGCCGGTTGCCCACTCTGCGGAAGTAAGAATTTTTTAAAAAAGACTTGACACATTAAAAAAAGTATTATATCCTATTAGAGAAGTATCCACCTTGATTAATCCAACCTGGAAAAATTAAATTTTATCCAACCTGAATACTCACCTTGAACTAATTATTATGAGGTGTGTATGAAAATTATAAGCTCTCCTTTAGGACTAATAAAATTACCTATCGACGGTGTAGCTGCTGATATTAATGCCGGCGCTATGCTCAAACCAGGAACAACCGAAGCTGGAAGTGGAAGTGACACTTACGGCAGTGCTGTTCTTGCTGATGAAACCGGCGCTGATGCGTACGGACTCCTTGTTGCTAAACATGATGTATCAGTAGTTGGTGATTCTGATGTGTTCACTGGCGCGGCTCATGTTATGGCGGAAGTTGAACCATTCTGTCCTGGCTGTGTTGTCGCATGTGAATATGACCAAACTGATACTATGGCTATTGCCACAGCAACCGCAACTGCAATCACTATAAATTCAATCGAAGCTCATATAAGTGGAGGCTGGTTATATGCTGTTGCCGGCACTGGTATTGGTCAATTAGCTTTCATTAACTATGATGATAATACCCATCTAACTATCGCCGCGCTTACTACGACTTTGGTCGCTGCAGACACCACATTAATTAAAATACCACCTATCGGGCACGGATTACACCACTTAAACGCAACAATGGATAAATTCGGAACTGATGCCGCAGCCGGAACTTGGACCGCTAGAACTATCCGCAATCAAATGAGATATGATGGCTCTGAAAGCTGGATTGATCTTGAACCCAACGCACATCATAATTTTCAGTTGAATGGATTACACCCGGTATTCAGAAGTCTTGTAATGCCCAATAACACTTTTATAGCGCCGATAGATTAATAAAATATCTAATCGGTAGTATGTAGGAATTTACACTAATTAATAATAGGAGGCTTATATGCCCGCATTAACACAAGCTAATCACCCAGATGTTATACAAAAAAATCTTTCTCAGATTTTTGCAGTAAGGTATGGAGAGTTTAAATCCATGATTCCGGCAATCTTTGATGTTGAAACTCCGGATCAAGCTATAGTTACCGAGTTAATGCTTGGTGATCTTGGTGGTGTTCAAACATTCGACGGACAGATTTATTATGATGAAAGTAAACAATCATATAAAAAGACCGTTGAGGAAATTGAATACTCTCTCGGTATTAAAATATCCAAAAAATTCCGAAGAAATGATTTATATGGTGTCGCTAAAAGATCTGCTGCCGCTTTAGCTGATAGATTTCGCGCAAAAAAAGAATCTATAGGTGCAAATTTTTTAAACAATTCGTTTAGCACGACACTCACTGCGGATGCTGTTTCCTTGTGCAATAGCACTCATACCTCCGATGTTGGTGGATCTAGCCAGGCTAATGCAGGATCTTCTTCATTTTCACCTGCCTCAGTGGCCGCTACTCGCCGGTTAATGATTAAGTATAAAACTAATCGCGATAATATTGCCCTTGACTTCCCGGATACTCTTATTGTAGCCACAGGTAATGAGGATGCTGGTCTTGAATTAATCTCTTCTGTAAAACAGGTTAATACCGCGAACAATAATCCTAACGTCCATAAAGGCCGTTATGAGCTTATTGTATGGCACAACTGGCTCACCGATGATGATAATTGGTTCATGGGAACTAAAAACTTAATGAAGGATTATTTTAAGTTTTATCAATGGAATCCGGTTGAGTTCTTTTATGCTGGTGATATTGATACGCTAACTTCAAAACATGCAGGTTATATGTCTTGTAATGTTAGCTCTCCCGATTGGAGACCTATATTCGGACATGAAGTTTCATAAGTAAAAATACAGACGGAGGGATAATATGGCTGTAAGAAAAGGAAGTGGAAGAGTTTTACGGAGAAAAATAATGCCTATATCACCTGCTGCGGTAGAAGCTCGGCAATATGAAATCAATCGTGATCAGGTGTATATAGACGGATTAAAAAAAGGTTCAACGGACTTAAAAGGAATCACGAGTTTTGAAGCAGGCGGAATTAATGTCGCGCAACTTGAACAGCAACTTGCGGTTAAAAAAAGGGCTTTAGCCGCGTTCCTTCCAAAAGAAGGAAGTGGAAAGCAAAAAGATAAAGCCTTAAAAGAGTTTAACCAAGCTAAAGCATACATCGAGAAACACGCTCTTACAAAAGAAGAAGTAGGAAAATGGCCTAAACTTGATGCTACCAAGAATCAAGAATATCGAGCAGCAGTCGATAAATCTTTTAATGAGGAAGTTAATAATCCAATGTTTAGAAGAATGTGTGAACAATTAAAACGCGCCGCCGGAATTCTCGATCCGACAAATAGCGCAATGCGAAACATTGATAATTACCGGAGGCAAAAGTAATGCAAAAAATATTTAAGTTTTTAGGTTTATTTCTTTTTATCATAATTGCTATTGGGTTTTATAGTGGTCTTATATCTGCCCGTGTTACCGGGAATATGCCTACAAATCCAGATGCCTTATGTGTTGGCGCCAGTGGTGTTGAAATCTGTATAAACTCTGACGGTGATCTAATACCTACTACGGACAATGCTGCTGATGTAGGATCTTCAAGTTTTGAATTTAAAGATGGGTTCTTTGATGGAACTGTATATACCGATGCTATAAGTAATTCCGGTGCTGGTGTTTTTAGCGGAACACTTGTTATACCTTCATCAACTGCTGTTCAAGGCGCATTTACACCTTCGGCAATAGGTCAACTAATGATAAATACAACTGACAGTGAACTATGTATATCAACTGGCATACTTATTTCCGACTGGGTAATCGCAGACGGTTCTGCTGCTTGCTCACATTAACAAGGATATATAAATGAAAAAAAACCTATTACTAATATTTTTTCTTACGGTGTTCTGTTCAGTATGTAGTGCCGCTCCGAAAAATGATATTTATGTAAAAAGGGTAAGTCAAAACCATGGCAATGAGCGTGTCCCTTTCGCTATATCGGTCGATTCAAATTCTTGGACTCAAATTCTTAAGGAGGATGAAAATAGGAGGTATTCCATTATCGAGGCTACTTCTACCACTTCAAATACTATTGTTTGTTTGTCTACTACGACCACAGCTTCTACAGTATGTAGTATATCATCTAACGGACAAAAATTAGGCACACAAAGATATTATTACGAAGATTATAGTCAAGCTGCTTTATACGGAAGAGTAGAAGACGCTTCTTCCGCCGACTTTACTTTGTTTGGAGAAAAAAGGCGCGATAGTAAGGATACTGCTACTGACGAATAGAGGGTATATGAGACTTTTTCTATTTTTTATTTTAATCGCAACCTCTGTTCCTTGCTCCTCCAAAAGCGCCTCAACATTAGTGACTGATACCCGGCTTTTGGCGAGAGATCCCTCCTCGCTTGGCCGGGTGCGGTTTTCTGATGCCCAGATTTTAAATTTCCTTAATGAAGCACAAGCCGATGCAATTGCAACAACTTTTTGTATTGAGAAAGAATATTCATTCGATACAGTTTCCGGAACGACTTATTATGCTTTAACTGATTCTTTTATAAGTGTAAAACGACTTCTTTCAGATAGTATGAAACTTGACGAAAAAAGTCCCGAGAAATTAGATAAATTATCATCTGAATGGGAGACAGTAACTGGCACTCCATTTAATTATTACATAAATTTCTCAAGTCGTACAAAAATAGCATTTTATCCCGTCCCTGATTCAGTAAGTTCAACAACAACTATTAAAATTGAGTATTTTGCGCGGGCAGACACAATGATTTTAACATCTACTCCCTTTAACGGAATAACCGAATTTAATTCATTCCACAATATGCTTTCATATTATGCTGCTGCTCAAATGCTTTATATTGATGGTTCTGTGACTGTTGGTGATCGATATATGCAAAGGTATACGTATCTTAAAAAAGTTTTTGGAAGGTCATGTAAAGCTCGGCCTACATATATGCCGAATATTAATATGTCACCAAAATAAGGATTATGAGACTAATAATTTTATGCCTACTCCTAAACCCTATATTACTCAAAGCCCAAACCCCGGCGATTGAGGCTTATCCTATTCCAAATTTTAGTCAAGGTGTTGTCACCCGTTATAACCCCGCCTTAATTCCTGAAAATTCAGTTCAATGGGCTGAAAATGTTTATTTTGATGTTGAGGGCGGTATAACGCGCCGGAAGGGTTATTCGCAATTTAATTCAAGTGTGTTTCCTGATTCTCAATCTGTCCGCGGGATATGGCCGTTTACTGCCGATGACGGCACAAGGTATATTCTTGCCTTATCAAGTGAAACAATTTATAAAGCCACTACAGATGGAGAATTTACAGCTATATCCGGGCTTAATGGGTTTTCAACAGTATCCGATATGGATGCGACTACTCTATCAGGTAAAATATGGTTCACAAATGGCACTGACGCTGTTTCTACTTGGGATGGGTCTAGTACTAGCACTGTGACCGAAGCGCCGCTTGGCGGGTTAATAGAGTCTTATAGGAATCGAATTATAATCGCTGGGAAGTCCGGGGAACTTTCAAATATTTATATGTCCGAGAATTTGGACGGCACCGAATGGACTATCGGACCGACATTAAACACATCTCCTATTAATTTACCTATCGGCGGTATTAACGGAAAACCTATCACATGTTTATATGCAGGATACAAAGATATTCTCTGGGCTTGGACCGAAGATGAGACCTGGGGTATTTATGGATTTGGTTATAAAGATTTTTCTACTCGGCAAATATCCCGGGAAGTTGGGTGTATTGAAGATAAATCCGTTCAAGAAAAAGATGGAAAATTATATTGGATGTCTCGACGAGGCGTTGAAGAAGCTACTGGGCAAACTTTTAATCGTATTTCCGATGGGAATAAAGATATTTTTGACACTATAATAAATAATTCCGCATTGTTGAGGCTTAAATTATATTCTTCTCAAGCTGAATGGGAAGAGGGGACCTTAGGAAATGAAATATCCGCTACAATTAGTCCAGCAAGTATCGTTCCGGCAACTTTCACAGTAACCGAAACTCAAGATTATGAATTTGATGAGGGAACATTGGTAGATGTTTCTACGGAAAATGTAAACTATGAAAATTCTATTGTTCTTTCCACTTCAAGTATCGAGTCTACATTCGATGACTTTTCTGATGGTAATTACACAAGCGATCCTATATGGACATGTGTTGGTAATACTGGTGATTGTGCTAGGGTATCAGTTGCTTCTGAACTGTTAATAATTAATGGGCTAAGTTGGGTTAATGGTTGGATAACGTTATCATCTCCTAATTCCTTAAATGGTATCCGTATTCAAAAAAATATATATCTAAATATGAATACTTGGGCGACAGATACCGACGCATATATAAATATTACTGAAATATTTCTTGTTGCTGATTCAACTACTCCATTAAATGGATATTATATACAAATTACTCACACACATCCGAATCAAACATATAAGGGTACTTTGAGTGCTAAACTATATAAAAGAGTATCTGGGGACGATATCCTTTTAGGTAGTGATAACTCATTATCAGTAACAGGGGATCTTCCTAATACCTACCTAGAATGTAATAATCTTTTTTTAGAAGGAGATAAATATTCTGGTACTTTTATCGCTTCCGATACATCGTGTGGATTATATATCTCAGGTTCTGGATTCACACCAGAGTATGATAATTCTTATTATGTAATTAATTCTTCATTTTCAAAAGAGTCTACTTATATTGATACTTTAACACAGGAATATACTTTCTACGACTCGACTGGAACTTATACCTCTGGAACTTATACCTCAAAAATATTTGATACTGGAATATCAACAACGATAGGTGGTCTGTTCGACGCTAACTTTACAACATCAACCGCTGAGGGCACAAGCTTAGATTTCGGGATTAGGGAAAGTACTTCTCCTAATAATGATTTATGGTCTGCGTTGTCGGCAATAACAGTTTCAACAGATACTCAAGCTCTTTCATTAACTGAGAGATATTGGCAGTTTAAATCTACATTTACAACCACATATAGTACCCATACTCCTATTTTAGCGGATTATACTCTCCAAGCTACTACAACCGGGCAATATATTGGGGAATGTGTAACAGCTACCGAAATTTCTTCATGGGGAAATTTTCAAGCTAATCAAATAATATCCGGAAATAGCTCAATAGAATATTATGTAAGTACCGGCGCGACTTGTGATTCAGTCGAGCAGTCAACCGCTACATGGAATTTACAGAAAAATAATGCCCCTATAACTGTTTCAACTGTTCCATATTTAGGTATTAAAGCTGTTTTAATTCCAACTGCTTCAAGCGAAACAACTAAGGTATTGGATTTTACAGCAAATTGGCAATCAGGGGCATCCCGCCCGCCTCTTGCTTCCGCTATTTATAATAACCGATTATATATTGCTTATACTACAAACACTTCTCTTGGATATAATGACTGGTTTGTTGTGTACGATAAAAATAACGCTCCAACTTTTTTAAGTAATATAAATTGTTATTCTCTTGGATTGTTTAATCGAAATATGTATTGTGGTGATTCTGCGTCTACCGGTAAGATTTATCAACTTGAAATCGGTGAGGATGATGACGGGGACGAATTTACTTCAAAGATAAAAACAAAAGCTTATGCTTTCGGTGATCCTAATGCTGAAAAGGAATTTGTAAAAGCGTATGCTATCTTTAGTCCGGAAGAAAATACGGCGCTCGATATTGATTTAACTCCTAAATATTATTTAGACCTTTCAACTACTGCTATAATATTAGATAATATAAATACAGGAGAAGATTCTACTGCCGGTATACTTGTAAGTAAAATCCCATTTTCTTTAGATAATAATATTTCCGGGAAATTTTTATCAATGGAGTTTACAAATACCGGAAAGAATCAACCGTTTACATTATTTGGACTTACATTTTATTTTAAAAAGTATGACGTTAAATAGGAGATTTTATGGCAGACTATGATGAATTTTTAAAAACACTACAACCAGTACAAAATCAAGATTTAGGGTCTATGGATGCTAGTTATGAAAATATCCAGAGATTACTGTCCGGCGGAGATAAAACATATTCCGGGATGACTATGCCCGCTGTGCTTCCTCTTTTAACTACTGAATCAGATCCTTACCTCCAAGAGTATATAAAATCTCTTAGGGTTTCAGGTGAAGATAGTAAAAAGCGCGCCGTGGCTGATGTCACAACTGAAAGTTTAAAGCGTGGTATTACAGGGTCAAATATTGAGATGGGAACAATCGGAGATACTGTTCAAGGAATGGAGCAGACCCAAGAGCAGGGAATTAACCAACTCTTAGCTCAAGAATCAGCTGGAAAACAACAGCAATTAGTTAATTTCTTAAAAGAAGCTTATGGGATTGATTTTTCTGCGCAAGCTGCTCAAAGAGAAAATGTCGCAGGAGCTATGGGCGAAAAAATGAATTTAGACGCTCAAATGAAAATGTTCCAAGATTCTTTAGACGCTCAAAAGACTAGTTGGTTGCAAGATTTAGCCCCTAGTATTATTGGTGCTACCGGAAGTACATTAGGTGGTCCTATTGGCGGTGCTGCTGCTACCGCGATAGGAAATCTTTTCAAAAAAAAGACTACTACTCCGTAAAATAAAATAACAGGAGATGTTATGGCAAGATATATACAACCCCCTAGTGGGCAATTAATGCAGGCTATGCTTCAAGCCCAACAGCAGAAAAGCCAAAGGCGCCAGGCTATTGGACAGTCTATCGAAGGCGTGGTTAAGAAATTTCAAGATGATAAAATAAAAAAACAAAACGCCCTTAATGATGCTATGTTTCAAAAAGCAAAAATAACTCTCGATTTTAGGTCAAAGTTTAATATCAATAAACCTGGTGGAACTCCTGCAACTGAGGAAGTGGCTAGAGTTGTTGGTGTTGCTCCCGGGACCCTTATTTCACGGAAAGAAGATAAGGTAAAACCTGTAAGACAGCATACTTTAACGGCTTCTGATCAAAAACTGATTAATACACAAGAGAAAACAATGGCCGTTGATATTTTTAAAACAAAATTTAATGCTGCTAATAAAATCGAGGCTAATAGAATTGCAAACTCAACAATGAGTATAAAAGATAAAGTAACTCTTTACCGAAATCTCGCTAATGATAATTTTGATTCTATGTGGAATTACGAAAAAAATACCGATGCACATAATATGAGAAAAGGACAGGCTGAAATTTATCTAAAAATGGCTGATGATTTAGTTCCTTCAAAATATTGGCTCGAGAAAAAAGATTATGAAGAAAAAACAAAAGATAAATGGTTCGGCTTCCCAAAAAGTAAAACTTTTAAAAAAGTAAAAGTTGAAATCAAAGAAAAAGGTGCTAAGAAAAAAACAGAAGTTAAAAAAGTACAACCTATAGGCGAAGTGGAAAAACCTAAAATTCCTGTAAAAACTAAATCCAAAGAAAAAGAAGAAGGGTATACGGTTATGATTAAAGATGGCGCAGAGTTTAAGGTTCCAGATGCAAATGTGGAAAAAGCTAAACTACAAGGATATACAGTGAAATAAAATGAAAATTGAGGATCTTGGAATAATCCCTATAAATGCTTCACAAGAGGACCTAGGTATCATTCCTATTAAGGAAGATCTAGGTGTTTTACCTATCAAAGAAGATTTAGGAATCATCCCAGTTATTGAGGATCTTGGAATAATCCCGATTACTGTAAAACCTGTAAAAAGACCTACCGATATATTAATGGGTAAATCTGATCCTATACAACTTAAAAGAGCACAGGTATTCGGAAAATTCCGGGAAGAAGCAGGTGCCGGTGTTGGTGCCCAGGCAAAAGACTTTATCACAACCGGTTATAAATTAGGGAAGTTTGGACTCAATTTTGCTAAAGCCATTGGAGCTACAGCCGGGCATGCCTTAACTGGAGAACCTTTCAATGATGAAACTCTTAAAGCCTGGCAGGAAGTTAAACAATCCGGTGATGAGGCTCCATTAGATGAATTATCTGATGCTGCTACCGTAGCGGCAATAGTGTATGGCGGCTATCATGGAGTCAAGTCTGTCCCGGAAATATTTAATCAATTAAAGGGAAGTAATCTATTAAGAAAACCTATCAGAGAGCGCGGGCTTGTAAATCTATCTGATAATCAATTAATGGAAATGTTTCAAGGGCTCCCTAAGAATCTTCAAAAACAGGCAGCAGTCAATAATCCGCGAATAAGAAAAATCCTTCAATTATTACCCGAGGAAAAAGCTGCTCTTCCTTCCGGAATTGTAAAAAATACCGGTAAAACTCTGGCTGAGTCTATTGAGACCGCTAGGAATCCAATTAATCCCTCTAGGCTTGAACCTCAAAATAAGCTTGCTCAATTTGCTAAGTCTAGGTTTGAAGCCGGTAAGATTTCAAATGTCGAGTATAATGAATTAATGGTCAGTGCTCAAAAGTCTACTGGGCAAATTCCAGTTATTGAAAAAGATTTAAGTATAGAGGCTAGGAAGTTTACTAGTGCTGAGGAGTTTGTTAAAGATAAAACAAATGCTTATCATGGCACTCCTAATAAAGAATTTAAAGAATTTAAGTTAGGTGTTGGAAATAATACAGAGAATGAAACAAATAGTCTTGGCATTTGGGTTACAAATGAGGAATCTGCCGCTAAATTTTTCAGCAATAAAATAGAACCTAGTTTTATGGGTATAGGTGGTGGTTCAAAAGATGTTGGTGGAACTGTTATGCCTGTTTCTATTCAATTAAAAAATCCTAAAATTTATACTTCAACAAAAGGGATGGAAAGTATTTTAGAAGATATTAAAAAACTTGAAAAAGAAAAACCATCTCCACTTAATACATCCCCATCTTTTAATTCCAATGAGAAAGAAAGACTACAACTTGTGGAAAAGAGAAAAAAAATATCTAAAAAAATAAGCCAACTTAAAAAAGAATACCAAAGAGATGCTTTTGAACATTTTATGGATGACAGGGACCAATTTGCTACATATATTAAAAAAGGAGCTAAATGGGAAGAAAGATATGTGGCAGAGAAAATACCAGAAACTAATAAGCAATTTATTGAATATTTAAAGGCACAAGGACATGATGGCATTATTATTAAAGGAACTGAGTATGATGCTAAAGATTCAGGAGTTGATACTATTGACCAAACGGTTGCTTTTAATCCAAAAGATGTTTTAACAAAATCCCAATTAACCGACATTTGGAATAAAGCTCAAAAAGATGGAGTTTCTTTAACTTCTGCTGAAAAGGCAGATCTTGAAGGAACTGGGAAGATAGATTACCGGCAGCCTTCCGCTGGTGAGATTCGAAAAGCTTTAAGCTCCGGAGCTAAAAAAGTAATCAATAAGCCAAAAAAAGAAATGTCTTTATATAAGCCAGCTATGGATAAAATTAAAGATCTAAAAGACGGGTTAATATATGTATTTGGTACAAAAGAAGAAAGGATGCAGGTTATTGCTAAAGATCCAATAAAAGGGAAAAAGTTATATGATTGGCAACGGCGCATGGAAACTAATTTAAGTTCTATCAGTAAAATGACTGAGGTCCGAAATAAAGCAATCTTCAAAGATGGTAAAGGCGCCAATATTCCTAAAATACATGATATTATACGCGGGCTTACTACTGTCGGCGGAGAAGTTATCGGCGGAGTTAATCAACCCGCAGGTATCCTAAAAAACAAAATAATGAGAATCGGTGAGGAGCTTGGAGACGGACGTTTTGTAGGTAAAGAGCTTCCGGATGGTAGTTTTCAGTTGTATCGGCATTTAAATACTTTTAGAGAGTATGATAAAATGATTACCGAAAATCCTAAAACAAAAAAAGTCTTTGATGCTTTTCTTGCTATGGATGAGGCCATCGAAAAAACAAAACTCGATATTGAGATCCCGGCCTTTGCGCGTAAGGTTCTTAAAGCTCAGTATGGTATTGAATCTTCCCATATAGAAGGGTATGAGTGGGTTCCTTCTATTAAAGCTCCGGAGCGCTTTCTTGCTAAAGTAGGGAATCTATTTAAAAGCAAAACTCCTAAAGGTGAATTATATAAAACAGGTGCCTTAGCTGAAATGGAACTTGAAAATAAAAATCTTCTCCAGACTTTAACTCAAAGACAAATTGAATTTTCTTCCGCGAATCTTTATAATAATTTGATAGGTGATGTTTTATCATTGGTCGTTGAGCCTATTGGTTCCGAAGGTGTTAAGCGCGGGTATCTTAAAATCGATTTAAACAAACCTGTATTAAAAAAAGTTATTGATTTAAAAAAAGATGTATTATTAGCCAACGGTATCAATGTTGAAAAAATTTCTGAATATCAATACCCCGCAGGTATCGAAAAAGAGTTTAATATCCGAAAAAAAACAGAGCTTGGAGAAAAAGCAGCCTTTTTAAGAGAAATGGCTGATAAAACAATCGGATATATAGCTGCAAATTATTTAATTAAACCGTCTACTGCTATTCGGAATCTATCAGGTGGATTTGTTCAAAGTAGTCTACAAACATTAACTCATTTAAATCTTGCTCTTTTAGGGGAAGGATTCACTGCTTTTAATAATGATATTAAAGCTTATAAACGAGCTTTAAATCCTGATGTAATTAAAGAATTACCTAAAGAAATGCTTGGGTTAAACTATTATTCGGAGGTTCTTGGTGATGTTCAAGTATTTAACAAAGCGCTTATTCCGTTCGGCGCTATAGAGACTTACTGGAAACGATGGTCTTTTGATTCTAATTTATCTACATTCGCGGAAAAAGCGTATATGGCTGGTGTAAAAGCTGGGGAAGTAAAACCTCAAGATAAAATGAAATTTATTAAAGATTTCCGCGAGAATTATTTCTCTGATGTATTCGATGAGCTTGCTGATAAGGCTCATAGTGTTACTTTTGACTACGGAAATAAACCATGGATATTAGAAAAGATGGATAATTTTCTCGGAAAAGGAATTATGCTTTATCCAAATTACATTTATCATAAATATAGAATGTATGCTGAGTATAGTCCTCTAGGATTAATCACAGCAAATAAGTCAAATTTTAAAGTAAAATTAGCGAAGGCTATGGCTGGCATGGAAATTGGTGGGTTGATGCTCGCTTACACTAATAAACTTGCTGATGATCGTAAAGAGCGGCTTAAATCTTTGGAGGCTAAAAGGCTTCCGTATGAATTCGATACTACAGGGCGGATTAAATTTTACGCTGATGAGGAAATGGAGCGATGGGTCCGGGTTTATGATCTCCCTTATATTGGGGATATGCTTTATATGCGGGAAATAATGGGCAAACGGGCAACTGTTCAAGATTGGCTCGGTGATAGTATTGCTATGGGGCCTATATTCCACGCTGTAAGCGCCGCTATTGGGTTACGGAGCAAATACACCAGAGGAAGGTCTACAAGCGCCGTGCTTGGCGGCCAGGCCGCAGGATTCATCCCTTTTGGGGCTTATTTAAGGTATATGAGAATTTTGGCTGATCCTATTAAGAGAAAAACATTCTCAAAAGACTATTCGGCGTTTGAAAACTTTATAAATCCCATTGTTGATGTAATTCCCGGTGTTTCTCAGGAATTAGATCCTAAACTTCGAAGACTCGGGCACCGGCAAACAGAACTTAAAAAATTTGATATACCAGCAGAATCTATGAAGATGTTATTTTTAAATGTCCGGTCTATTGATAAAAAAGAATTCCAAGAATATTTCAACGAACAACAACGAGCAAAAAAACCACAAGCACGCCGTAAAGCAGCTATGCGGCGATGGCGCCCTAAACGGCCAACGCGGCCTAGAAGAAGGCAATATTATGAATAAAATCTTTTTATGCTTAATATTATTATATTCACCACTATATGGATATGAGCCACAATTTAATGTAAGCGGGTTTCCCCAGGCTGATGAAGTAAACCAGAATTTTTTAAATATTGCTTCTGAGCTTGATAATCTAAATAGTGATAGCGCTGTTTTCCAAAGTTCAATTACTACGTACGGTGGAGTTTATCTTATAAATAGCAATTTAGTTTTTTCCACGACAACAGGGTCTTATGGTATCTCATTTCAAGATGGAACCAGTATGACATCTGCCGGAGTTGGCGAGATAGGTATAAATGTAAATGCTTCACAATTTACCGGCACTGGTGTTGTTGCTGCGCCTCTTACTTTAGTTCCTTCTTCTGTAACACTTCAAGGAAATACTTTTAATGGTAATAACCAATTAGTAAAATTAGATGCTTCAGGCAATATAGTATTAGGTATTGATTTACTTGGTAACGCTGCTACCGCTACAACCGCTACAACCGCTACAACCGCTACAACCGCTACAACCGCACCTAATTATGTTTTAAAAGCGGGCGATACCATGACAGGACAGCTTACAATATCAGGTTCGTCTTTAACGGTTAGTGGAGCAATAGGAGCTGAATATTATCAAATAGATGGTTCAACGATTGTGGCGA
>Ga0208901_1000295_pt1 | contig 29172 bp, 29 predicted proteins | sample AntAceMetag02UKF_FD_184764 | JGI IMG/M metagenome (GOLD analysis project Ga0208901, IMG submission 184764) | Saline lake microbial communities from Ace Lake, Antarctica - Antarctic Ace Lake Metagenome 02UKF (SPAdes) (version 2) | ecosystem: Environmental > Aquatic > Non-marine Saline and...
AGATAAAAGAACAGAACTCGCGACTCTCTATTTTAAATGCCATCGCCACGACAGTCAACAGCACTCTCGATCTTAAGGAAATGCTGAACAAAACGACGGATAAAATGCATGAGATCCTCGAAGCGGACAGTTTCAGGTTATATCTCCTGGATGAAAAAAGGGAAAATCTTGATCTCGTGGGTTACAAAGGACTTTCCGCCAATTTCATTGAAAAACCATTTATGAGACGTCGGAAAGTGGGAGACGGTCTCCTCGGAATAACGGCATTAACCGGGGAAACGAAGGTCGTCAATAACTTTCTGAGATCCGGAGATCCCTATGTGAAATCGTTTGTTGAAGAACAACTCCACTCAACCATCTATCTTCCGCTCCTCTCCAGAGGGGAAACAATGGGCGTAATAGCTGTATCAAACCACCCTTCTTCAGATTTTACAGACGAGTATATCGATTTCCTGAATTCCATCTGCAACCAGATAGGGGTTGCCTTGAGCAATGCGGACCTGTACAAGAACATGAAAACAGCCTATCAAGACCTTAAGGAAGCACAGGAGCAGGTGATTCGCGCCGAAAAACTGGCTTCTCTCGGCAAACTTTCCGCTTCGATAGCCCATGAAATCAATAACCCCTTGGCTGCGGTATTGACCTATGCCAGATTAATGACCAAACTGATTACCCTTGGAAGATTCACTCCCGACCGGTTTGATGACGTAAAAAAATACCTCAAAACCATACAAGATGAAACCTCACGATGTGGCGAAATCGTAAAAAATCTTCTTGCTTTTTCCAGGCAGTCTAAAATGAAATTTGAAATCCGGAGCATAGAGAAGATTATTGACAAGACTCTTCTCCTTGTTTCCCACGATTTGCAGATGAAAGGGATAATCGTAGAAAAAAACATTAGCCAAGGAACTCCCGATATTGTATGCGACTTCAAGCAAATACAACAAGCCTTGTTGAACCTCTTCATCAATGCATCGGATGCCATGCCGGAGGGAGGGGTCCTGACGGTAACGACTGCCGACTCCAGCCAAGACGGATTTCTGGAAATATCCATTTCGGATTCTGGGCACGGTATGTCGGAGGAAGACTTGAAGGACATATTCGAACCTTTTTTTTCGACGAAAGAGGAAGGCAAAGGGGTCGGATTGGGACTCTCTGTGACTTATGGCATCATCACCGAACATAGAGGGAAGATCGAGGTGGAAAGCAAAGTGGGTAATGGCACAACCTTTAAAGTTTATCTGCCTGACAATTCGGAAACCGGAAATCCCTGAGTTTGAACCGGAAATGGATCAAAATTGTCGACCGACGGCTATGATTAAACGCCCTGTTGCATCTTCCATCTTTTTTTTATAAGAATAGACCTCTTGATGAACTTAGAATGGGAAAGAAAAATGACGAAAATGCCTCGAATTCTTGTGATTGATGACGAATATGCCATGCGTGAAAGCCTGAAAGACTGGTTGAGCGAAGACGGCTATCAGGTGGGACTGGCCGCAAGCGGGCCCGAAGCGATCGAGATGGTCAAGAAAAGTTCGTGGGAAGTTCTTCTTCTCGATCTCAAAATGCCCGGCATGGATGGGATTGAAACCCTGAAGAACATAAAGGAAATAAACCCCGAAATTGAAGTCCTCATGATGACGGCGTACGCCACTGTGGATACCGCCGTTGAAGCCATGAAACTGGGTGCTTTTGATTATCTTGTAAAACCTTTTGACCCGGACGAAGTGGAACTCCTTATTAAGAGAATCGTTTCACACAAAGAACTTGTTTTGGAAAATATACTGCTTCGAAGAAAACTGGAAGAGAGGGACCAGTTCAATAAGATCATCGGAAAAAGTCGCGCCATGCACGATATTTTTGACCTCATCGCCCGTATTGCACCCACTGATTCCACCGTGCTGATCACGGGGGAGAGCGGTACGGGAAAAGAACTTATCGCCCAGGCCATCCATGCAAACAGCGGGCGCTCTTACATGCCTTTTATTGCGGTAAGCTGCGGCGCATTACCCGATTCCCTCCTTGAAAGCGAATTGTTCGGGTACGAAAAAGGGGCGTTTACCGGAGCGGAACATACCAAAAAAGGCCGTTTTGAAATGGCCCATAAAGGCACCCTTTTTCTGGATGAAATAGGGGATATCAGCCTCAAAACCCAGATAGATCTTTTGAGAGTCCTGCAACAGAGGGAAATCAATCGCCTTGGCAGCGAACAAACCATGAAGGTCGATGTCCGTATCCTGGCAGCCACCAATCGTAATCTTGACAAAGCGATCCGCGAAGAGAGATTCCGGCAGGATCTTTTTTACCGTTTAAACGTGATATCCATTCATGTTCCGCCTTTGAGAGAACGAAGTGAAGACATCCCTCTTCTTGCAAAGGCGGCCATAAAAAAATACTGCATTGAAATGAATCGAGACGAAGTGGGGATTTCACCGGCGGCCATGAAACTGCTGATGAATTATGACTGGCCGGGAAACGTCAGGGAGCTGGAAAACATTATGGAAAGAGCCCTGGTGATAGGATATGAAGATGAAATCACCGTAGAAGATCTGCCTTTCGACCGAAATAAAAAGGAGGATCAGAAACTTCCTTCCTCTTTGAAGCAGATGGAAAAAATCCATATTGAGAGGATTCTTGAAAGCACCGGCTGGAACATCAGTAAGGCCTCGCGGGAACTGGATATCGATCGCCAGACCCTGTACAACAAAATAGACAAATATGGTCTGAAGAAGGGGGGGGCCTCATAACCTTTTCCAGTTCCATTAAGGTATGCTCATTAGGCGGAGTTGGACCTTCCGTTATCGAACAAATCGCGCTTTTCATCTCCTCCCGAACCGGTCTTTCCTGTGAAATATCGTCGAGCCTGCGATCTCCTGCATACGCCTATGACAAAAGAAGAAATCAGTATGATGCCAAACGAATACTGGTTCGTCTTGACCAAATCAGTGGTGATCAAAAGATTCTAGCTGTCACGGATGTAGACCTGTATGTGCCAATCTTGAAATACATTTTCGGACTGGCTCGAGTAGGAGGAACATCCACAATTATTTCGATTCACCGCCTTCACCCCCTGTTCTACGATGCACCTGCTGATGAAGCGCTTCTACTGGATCGCATCAAGAAAACTGCTTTGCATGAATTGGGACACAGCTTCGGACTGACGCACTGCCGATCAAAACACTGCGCCATGTTTTCGTCCACTCGGATTTCCGACACAGATCTTAAAAAAGATGCTTTCTGCCCTACCTGTGCCGACCTGTTCCAATGGCATGCTGAAAAGGACCCCTTCCCTATGCCTGAAAAGTGTTGAATTTTTCGACACCCTGACTATTTCTTAGGCAATTCAATAATAAACATCTATATTCAATCACTTACCGGATAAAGTTTCCAGACACCCCCATCAACTGCCGATAAATTCGACGAAACGACGTTTCCAGAAAGAGCTTCAATTTGTCACGTTATTACCCATATATAACCCATCATTTCAACATCTTAAATAATTCCAGCAAGCTAGAACAATTATTTGGCATGTACCTTGCTTATTCAATAACACCAAACAGGAACTTCAATCGGTGCCCAGTAGATTTCAACAGCGGACCGGAAACCATATCAGGAGGAGAAGAAATGGCCGAAAAAACAAAGAAAGAATCGATGAGAATCGTCCCCCCCGGAAAAAAGAAATGTGTCTGGATGGAAGCGGAGGTGGTTTCTTATAAACTTTGCGACAACAATTTTGATTGCTCCACATGCGTCTATGACCAGGGAATGCAATTGAAAGTAGCCAGACAGAAAGAGGCGGCCGCTTCGACTCTTTCAAGCACAACCTCCGGCAAATTCAACCAGACGTGGGTGGATAAGATGTTGCTCCTGCCCGCTTCAAGGCGAAAATGCCGCTACATGATCACTGGTGAAGTAGCCAGAAAAGTGTGCCCCAATGCGTACGAATGCGGGAGTTGCTCTTTTGACGCAATGATGCAGGACAGATTGAAAACCGAAATCAGCCCCGCGCCGAATCAAGTGGACGTGGATGGGTTTAAAATGGCTGAAGGTTTCTACTACAATGAAGGACACGTCTGGGCAAGACCGGAATATGGCGGTCGTGTGCGAGTCGGCCTCGATGATTTTGCACAGAAGCTTTTAGGAAAACTTTCCGCCGTAGAAACACCGGAGATTGGGCAGGAACTCACCAAAGATAAAGCCGGTTTTCGTTTAAAACGAAATGGGGAGGCAGTAGACGCTGTTTCACCGGTTGACGGAATTGTCACCCACATAAACCAGAAACTGCTTGATCACCCGGAACTGATTAATGAATCTCCTTATACAGACGGTTGGTTATTTGTCGTGGAACCCACCAAACTCCGCAAGAACCTCAAAGGGCTGCTGTTTGGGGAAAAAGCCTCACAGTATATGGGCGAAGAAAAAGGAAGGTTGTTTGCTGAAGCCAGCGAGGATTTCAGACTGGCAGCAGATGGTGGGGAACCCATTGAAGATATTTATGAAGAATTGGGAGCAGAAACCTGGAGCAGACTTGCAAAGAAATTCTTAAAAACTTCGAAGTAACTTAAATTACAAACTTCGGCCATGTAAAAAAAACCTTCCGTCGGTCTGACCGGCGGAAGGTTTTTTATTGGGTATTCAAGAATCAGCTCTATTCCATGTTTTCCGAAAGGTAGCTGTAAATATCTTTGATTTCCAGATCCATTTCCGCTGTTCCACGAGCGCAGGTGAAATGAATCTGGCATTTGGGGCAAGCAGTAATAAGGGTCGTTGCCCCGGTTTGAACAGCCTCTTGCAGTCTTTCGATGCGCATCTCTTTGGAACAACTGGAACACTCCATCCACGCACTGGTTCCACAGCAGAGCGCATTTTCCCTGTTCCGCCCCATTTCTGTGAGGCTGCCCCCGGGAATCATATGGAGAAGTTCTCGAGGCTGTTCATACAATCCCGCCCCCCTGCCCAAACGGCACGGATCGTGATAGGTAAGAGCCCCATTCGTCGATGGCTTGAAAGAAATACCGGACCCGGGCAGTTCCCGTGCGAGGAATTCCGTCATATGCAGAACCTCGAAAGGAAGCTCACCGCACACTTTGGGATAATGCTTCTTAAACGTAGTATATCCTTCAGGGCAACTGAAAAGCACCGTTTTTGCACCGGAAGATGCAATGGCCTCCAGATTACGCTCTGCCAGCTTCCGAAAAGTCGCTTCGTTTCCACTCCAGAGGGCGTCATGCCCGCAGCACCTCTCATCATTGCTGATTACAGGGGTAATTCCCATTTTGTTCAAAATGCCAAGGACAGCTTTCGCATTTTGAAGGGGAGAGACATTCAGGTAGCTGAAAACTACTTCGTAATAGGGAAGGCACCCAACGAAGTAGAAAAACTCCCCTTTTTCTGAAAAACTGCCCGCTTTTTCCGCCCAGGCGGTACGCTTCTGCTGAACATCTCCTGTCTGCATATCGACTATGGATTGCAGAATACCATGATGGCTTTCCAGCGGGAAGTTCCCGGCATCTCTGGCCTTCTTCCTCAAATTCAGAATAAATTCAGGAACGTCTATTTCCACGGGGCATCTTTCACTACAGCGGCCGCAGCTCAGGCAGGCCCAGACACCCGGGTTCAAGGGGGTATCATCCCCTGGTTCTTTGAGGTTCTCCTTAATCATCTGTCTTGGAGAAAAAGAAGGAAGAACACGGCTGACGGGGCAGCTCCCGGTACAGACGCCACACTCCATACAATAATCGATCTGATGCTGACTAAGTTGCATTGTAAATACCATAAAAATTGCAGGTTATATTGAATTGGTCGAACAGGCCCCAATGATACGTACAGTCCACACAATTATCAGCTGTTCTTATCATAAACGGCATCGGATCTGTCAAGGAAAATTATAGATGGGCAGCAATTATCATTTTTAATCGATTTATTACCAGTTGCGACTTGGTATGGTATCGACCCTCCAAATTCGCGTTTTCAAAGAAGGGGATCTGATTGATCCCCCTTTTCCAACAAAAAATACTTGACATAGCAGCATCTCAAAAATATATTCTTCTGGTTTACAGAAATCTGCTATGGATGAATGTCTTCCATGGCGTTTGTGCAATTGGCTTTATCTATTAGGGAAATCGGGTTAAATTTATGGCTAAGACTAAAGGTAAGATTGTTATTGACAGGGAATGGTGCAAAGGATGTCACATTTGCATCGGAGTTTGTCCGAACGGAGTTATCGAAGTGGATAAGACACTCAATAAAAAGGGTTACTCTCCCGCTCGATTTAAAGAAACTGTTTCTGAAGGCGAAAAAGGATGCATCGCCTGTGCCCAGTGCGCAACCGTATGCCCCGAAGTAGCCATTGAGGTGTATCGTGCCAAGTGAAAAAATGTTAATGAACGGTTCCCAAACAGTGGGAGAAGCGGCGGTACGCGCTGGATGCCGTTATTATTTTGGCTATCCCATTACCCCGCAAAACGAACTTCCTGAATACCTCTCCTCCCGCATGTTAGACGTGGGCGGCGCTTTTATTCAGGGGGAAAGTGAAGTGGCCTCCATAAACATGGTGTTAGGCGCATCCGCAGCAGGCGGCCGAACCATGACATCTTCCTCATCCCCGGGGATATCACTCAAACAGGAGGGAATATCCTACATGGCCGGGACGGAACTGCCGGCCGTTATTATCAACATGATGAGGGGAGGGCCGGGTCTCGGGAATATTTCGCCTTCCGCAGCCGACTATTTCCAGGCAACAAGAGGCGGCGCTCACGGTGATTACCGCACTCCGGTTTTAGCGCCCTCAGGGGGCCAAGAGCTGGTTGATCTGACTTTTGTAGCCTTTGATCTGGCCGACAAATATCGCACTCCGGTGATGCTCCTTGGCGACGGCCTGATGGGGCAGGTCATGGAACCGGTTATTTTTCCAGACTTTATCGATTTGGATACATTACCCAAAAAGGACTGGATAGTGGATGGATGCAAAGGACGTGAGCCCAGGGCTCTTTTCTCCATGCTCCTAGGCCAGGGTCAACTCTATGAGCACAATCTGCATCTCGAGAAAAAATATAACACGATAACAGCCGAAGAACTTCGTTGGGAAACCAAGTATGATGAAGATGCAGAGATCGTAATCGTTGCCTACGGCACGGCAGCACGTATTGCTGAGAGTGCCATTGAAGAAGTCAAGGCGGAAGGGATAAACGTGGCTCTGTTCCGGCCTATTACATTATGGCCCTATCCCACGCCCGCTTTGCGGGAGCTTTCAAAAAAGGTCCCCAAGATTGCCGTTTTTGAAATGAGTCTCGGGCAGATGGTAGAAGATGTCATCCTCTCAGTGGGCGAAAGATCGGAAATCTATTTTCACGGTCTGCCGGGAGGAATAATTCCCACCCCGGCCCAAGTGGCCGAATTTCTCCGTTCGGTTGCAAAGGGCGACGGAAAAGTGGGACGGAGGATTGAAGTATGAGCGCAGAAACCAATTACGAAAAGATCTTTGGCTGGCCAGAGTCTCTAAAACATAACCCAACCCATTATTGTCCCGGATGCGGGCACTCCGTCGCGCACCGTCTTGTTGCCGAGTGTCTTGACGAAATGGGCCTCAGAGAGAAAACTATCGGCGTCCCACCCGTAGGCTGTTCCGTACTGGCCTACAATTATTTTAATTTTGACATGGTTGAAGCCCCTCATGGAAGGGCTCTGGCAGTTGCGTCCGGCATTAAAAGGGTGCACCCGGACAAGTTCGTCCTGACCTACCAGGGCGACGGTGACCTGGCAGCCATCGGCGCAGCGGAAACCATCCATGCGGCCAACCGTGGCGAGCGAATTACCACCATATTCATCAATAACGCCATATACGGAATGACCGGAGGCCAGATGGCTCCTACAACCACCCTGGGTCAGTACGCCACAACAGCCCCGGGAGGTCGTGATCAGAAGCTTCACGGAAACCCCCTGGACATCTCCAGTATGCTGGCGGTCAGCGACGGCGTGGTCTTTGCTGAACGGTGTGCGTTGACTACGGTCAAGCAGATCCGAAAGGCAAAAAAGGCGATCAGGAAGGCGTTCCAGTGCCAGTTAGATGACCTGGGGTTTGGCATAGTAGAACTCCTGTCTCCCTGTCCAACGAACTGGAAGGTTTCTCCAAAGGACGCCTGGACATGGGTTAACGAAGAAATGGTCAAGACTTTTCCACTCGGCGTTATCAAGGATAGCACCGGATACGAGGACAAAAAATGATTATCCGAACAACTTTCGCAGGTTTCGGCGGCCAGGGTGTTTTATTAATGGGCTATGTCCTGAGCCACGGAGCCATGCACAAAGGACTGGATGTAACATACTTTCCTTCATATGGCGCTGAAATGCGGGGAGGAACAGCAAACTGCACAGTAACCGTGTCTGACAAAAAAATCGCGTCTCCGGTGGCTTCTAATCCGGAGATTCTCGTGGCCATGAACTTTCCATCCCTTGAAAAGTTTGAACCCACGGTTAGCGAAGGAGGAACCATATTCCTCAACTCTTCGCTTTTTGAGGAAACCCCTTCCCGGACCGATGTTGAAGCAATTCAGGTCCCCACGCTGGAACTGGCCATGGAAGCTGGAAATGCAAGGGGAGGCAATATGGTTATGATCGGCGCGGTCTGCGCGAAAAAAGGCATGTTGAACCTTGAGGAAACCTGCAACGGTATGCAGGCGGCTCTCAAAGGAAAAGATAAGTTTTTTGAATTGAATCAAAAAGCCATTGAGCGCGGATTTGATTTCATAGCCAAGGCGTAGACGGACATTAAAGAAATAGAATTCAGGAGTCAGAAGTCAGAAGTCAGAAGTCAGAAAAAAGTTTTTCTTTTTTCATTCCGGCTTCTGACTTCTCTTTTCTGGATTCTTCCCAACCTTCTTTGTTTTTTCCAGACACCTGAAACCTGACACCTTATTGTCTGAGCAAGGCATATCTGGAACCAAACTTGCGTATTGCGCAAATCCGCGGTGACCCAATAAAGACTCCGAGTGCCTGATAACTCAGCGACCCTTCACTTCCTGCCCGATTCACCTGATTACACCGTTGCCTTAAAAAATTCTGCATTCCCTTGAATCCGGTATGGCTCGGCACAGGCAGGGATTATAACGGATTCACCCGAAACCACCTGCAAGGAAAGATCCCCTGCCCTGTTTTCCATGCGTGCCTCCCCATCCATACAGATCAAAATCTCCACATTTCGATCCACTGCGCTCACAAAGGTACTTTCCTCACGCACCAATATTTCAGATAACTGAAATTCTTCCGCTGGTGTAGGGTAAATGCGCTCGCCGTTTTCCCTGTCTTCCGGATTTATGAGCAAAGGCGGACCTGGATCAAAATTAACGATTTTTAGCAATTCCGGCACATCCACATGTTTAGGCGTAAGGCCCCCCCGGAGCACATTGTCGGAATTTGCCATCAACTCAATGCCAACACCTTTCAGGTAGCCATGGAGTTCACCTGCAGGAATATAGATCGCCTGGCCGGGCTGCAAAGTCAGCAGGTTGAAAATCAAGGGAGAGAAAAGTCCCGTATCGCCAGGATACTCCTTGCTCAGTTCAACCATCCAATAAAAAGCCCTGTCCCGATCCAGATACCGTTCAGCACGCCCGACCGCCCTATGAATGACCTTCGCTTTTTCCTCCCCACTCACCTGGAGGAGACCACTGAAAAAGTCCTTTACCCCCTCGGAGTTTGGCCTTTTCTTCAGGAGGTCCAGCAGGTCTTGAAGTTCCGGCATACAAACTGTTTCCATCAGAGCAATGATTTCTTCAACTTTCCGAAATCCTTTCAAGGCTTCAAATGGTGTAACAGCGCATAAGGCCTCAGGCTTGTGGTTTGAATCCCGGTAATTTCTTTCCGCGGCAGTCAAGGAAATACCCAGTTTATTTTCTTTTGCGTAGCCCTCTTCTGCCTGCACCAGATCAGGATGAACCTGGATCGATAGAGGGCGATCGGCAGCCAATACCTTAAATAGAAAGGGCAGCTGGTTTTGAAACCGTTCCGCAACCGCTTTTCCAAGAACCGATTCCGGGTTATTTTTTATCACATCCGTGAGAGGCAACCATTCTCCATCTATGAGGACTTCCGAAGGTCCCTTGGGATGAACGCCCATCCACAGCTCTGCAGCAGGCTTTGCCCCGGGAACAGGCATTTTCAGGAGAGATTGAATAGCCGTCCTCGAACCCCATTCATATTCCTGCACCGGATTTTTGAGGAATGAAATTTTATCCATGTACCGTACCTCTATGCCCAAGAAAATCCCCTATAATCCGTTCAATTTCATCTGTCTGATTCAGGTAGAAATGATCGGCGCCCTCTATAATCCGCAACACGGCTTGCCTGTTCCAACGGGGCAGGATTTCTGCAATCATGTCCGGAGGTGCAATATCATCCCTGGAACCAGTAACAACCATCCTGAGGCCCGGACAATGGTCTACTGAAGAGAAATCCATGAAATGAACAGGGGGAGAAACCATGATCATCCTGTCAATTTCAATCTTGTCGTCAATGGCCTGCGCATTCACCCATGCCCCGAAGGAATACCCAGCCAGGTCAATAGCCGATTTTCCACGCTCACGAAGGAAATCGAGGGCGGCCCTCACATCCTCCCTTTCGCCAATCCCGTTTTCATGAACGCCTTCACTGACACCTGCCCCCCTGAAATTGAAACGCAGGGTAGTATATCCATTCCTGCCATACGCATTGAGTACGGACTCAACCACATTACTTTGCATATTGCCGCCGTACAGGGGATGGGGATGCGTTACTGCAACGGCCTTTTCCCCGTCACGCAAGTCTAATAATCCTTCTATCTTGACGTCGCCGGAATGAAAAAAAATCTGTTCTTCCATCACATTGCCCCTTTGTTTGTTTACACCCGAAAAGCTGCAATTAGCGATTAGCCGTTAGCGATTAGCAGCACCATATCGCTTTTTTACAGTTGCATTAGGTTGCCATCAAAGAATGAAGGTTTCAATATAGTAAGAAGGCATTCAAATGTTTGAACCCTTTAAGCTAACGGCTAATAGCTAAAAGCTGACTGCAACTTTCAGGTTACAAATATTCATAGACTTCCCGTTACGGAGCAAATGACAACTTCATGTACTCTCCGTATTCCTGGAACAGATATTGTTTATCCAACACCTCGAATGTAGGAGCATAGTCGAACCGACCATCTTTCTCAGCAGCAATGGATATTTTTTCGAGGACAGCAGAAATGATAGCGCCCACAAGCTGAAAATCCGTCAGCACCATGTGGACGGGGATCAGGATCTCTTTTTCAAGAAAATGGGTATAAATACCGGAAGTCAAAAAAGCATTTTCCTCCCGGAGGTATTTTATGTCCACATTCTGGGAAGGATTTATTCTATTTTCTATCGTGCCTATGGTGTTTTCTTCACCTTGCACATCGCCGGGCATATCTGTCATACCGTTCTCCTGCTTAGGGCTCTGTCATATATATAATATCGTAAAAATTCCGTCATTCCGGGCTTGACCCGGAATGACATAGGTGATACTTCACTTTCTTTAATGTCAGACACTTGATATATGACACGACACTAGAGAAGATGAGAAATTACAAACATCGTTACACACCGCAATATCACACACTTCCAATTACCGGTCAAGGATCAATAGGTCTTTGCAAATTCAACGAACCATGCATACCTTTGATGCTTAAATGAACGACGTGTTCCTCACTTTCACACCGAAAGAAACAACTGAAAAATACGCCGTTTGCTTTTCCTTCAAAAGATAAGAATCCCAAAGTGGCAAGGATTTTCGTATTTATTTTGACAAAGTTGAAACATCTGCTATATAATAGGTATAGAAACTTTATTAAAGGGGGAGAACGGTAGCATGGCGAAAAAACACGCATTGAAAGATAAAGTAATATTGGTGGTGGATGATGAACCGGATGTACTGGAAACCGTGGAAGAAGAACTGGATATGTGTCTCGTTCATAAAGCAACAAATTATGACACAGCGCTTCAGTATCTGTTGAGTTACACCTATGACATTGTCATTCTTGACATTATGGGAGTAAACGGCTTTGAGCTTTTAAAAACCTCAGTATCCAGGGAATTTCCTACAGTTATGCTGACAGCCCATGCCCTTTCTCCTGATTCCCTGAAAAAATCCATAAAACTGGGCGCTGTTTCTTTCTTGCCAAAAGAGAAAATCTCCGACCTCGCATCTTTCCTTGAAGATGTGGTCCTGGGCGAGGGCAAGCCTGTCTGGCAGAAGCTCTTCGATAAACTGGGAGAATACTTCAATAAACGCTTCGGTCCGGACTGGAGAGAAAAAGACAGGTTTTTCAAAGAATTTGAGGAAAAGCTGAAAGAAGATCTAAACAGCTGACTTTATCATGAGGCATGAAAAGGCCTTGAAATGCATCATATTCTCGTCATTGATGATGAAGCACCGATCAGGAAACTTTTGCGGGAGTTGCTGGAACGTGCGGGGTATAGGGTAACAGTTGCCGAGGATGGCGAAGAAGGAATCAAAATCCAGAGCAAAGACCCCGCTGATCTCGTCATCACAGACCTGATCATGCCAAAGAAGGAAGGGATAGAAACCGTTACAGACCTCCGACGGGATTTTCCGAACACGAAGATAATCGTTATCTCGGGGGGTGGCGCCATAGGATCTCAAAGCTATTTAAAACTGGCGAAAGCAATCGGCGCCGATCGAACTCTGCCCAAACCGCTGAGTATCAGGACAATACTCCATATCGTTCGAGAACTCTTGGAGTAAGTTCCGACTTCTAATCGACAATATATTTCATTGGATTGACGGGTACCCCATTCAGACGCACTTCATAATGAAGGTGGGAACCGGTTGACCTTCCTGAATTCCCCACAAGACCAATAATTTCTCCTCTTTTCACAAACTGGCCCTTCCTCACAAGGAGTTTTTTCATGTGTGCATACTTGGTTTTCAAGCCGTAACCGTGCTTAATGGTAATGACCTTTCCATATCCCCGGTCCGTCCCTGAAAATGCAACAATTCCATCGGCGCTTGCTACAACTGGAGATCCCATCCTCGCGGAAATGTCGAGCCCTTTGTGAAATTCTCTTTTGTTGGCAAATGGAGAAGAACGATAACCAAAGCGAGAACTGATCCATCCCTTGGCGGGCCATACTGAGGGAGTAGAAGCCAGTATATTTTTCTGTTCATCAAGAAACTTGAAAAGCTCAATTTTATCCCGTCTATTGATTTCAATTTCACTGCTCAGATCACCCAGATTCCGGTGCATGGCACGTATCAATTCGGGACTGATTGCGGAGAGATTCCGTTTCGGATCCAGAAGAGCAGGACCAGAGCCACCGACACCCACGGACTGGAATTCGCCTTCATCAGTTTCAAAGTTTACCATGGTCCTCAATTTCTGATCCAGTTCCCTCAGCTCAGACATTTCCTGGGCAATCTGGTCCAGACGGTGGGCCATGTGCAGAATCTGTTCCTTTTGAAGCGAATTTTCTTCCTCTAAGGCAAGGGCTCGCGGGAGTTCCTCTTTCAAAGACAGATAGTTTTGAAACCCGAGAAACAGAAACAGGATCGAAAGCAAAGCAAAAGCCGGAACAAGATAAGCGAAAATCCTGGGAAACTTGAACCGTCTGATTTTCTCCTTACCTTCGTCTGAGAGGAATATGGTAATCTTCTTATTTTCTTTCAGCGACAATACGTACTCCTGTAATTTAGACTGGGAAGATAGAAGGGTTATTTGCTAACATAACTTCGCTCTGGAGTCAACCCCGATTTTTGTCACGAGCGCCACCTTCCCGCTTAAAAGCGGGAGCTAATCGAGGAAGCAATTTCCGGATCCCATGGCAGCTTTCTGTGTGAGCGGTGTCCCACCGCGATTCTTCGGGTTTCCCAGACCACTGATTCCTGTATCATCCACATCAGGTCGTGGCAGGATGCCACTCACACAGGGTGCTACCCCCTGATCAGAATCTCGAACCTTTGAATCTTGAATCTTGCGTCTCGAATCTTGAATCTTGAACCTTGGGCCTTTTTACTTGACTCAAAAAGCCAATCTTCCTATGCTCCCATCAACAATTAATCTATTTTCACCGGACAACTTTAATGACTGAATCCATGATCGACAAAACCTATGAAGACTTGAGGTCACGCACAGCGGAACTCCTGACCGGAGTACAAGCGCTGACCGAACGAATAAATAACCCTGAACTGGAACAGGTTATAAGTGACCTGGGCAAAACCATCAATGAGCCGTTCCTTTTTGTGGTGGTTGGGGAAATAAAGGCTGGAAAGAGCAGTTTCATCAATGCGCTGCTGGATGAAAAAATCTGCCCTGTTGATCCTGCGCCATGCACGGATCGAATTCAGCAGATGGTGTATTCCCCTGAACGGTTTGATGAAGAGATCAATCCTCATCAGAGGAAAATCGGCATGCCGGTGGAGATCCTGAAACAGATCTCCATTGTGGATACCCCCGGGACGAACACACTCATTGCCAATCACCACGAAATCACGGAAAGGTTCATCCCAAACAGTGGGTTAGCGCTCTTTGTTTTTCCCGCTAAAAATCCGCATACGGCGAGCGCGTGGCAGCTTCTCGCCTTTATCAGCGACGAATGGCGCAAACAGGTTGTATTTGTTCTTCAACAGGCGGATCTGGCAACAGTCGAAGAGCTGCGGGTCAATACGGAGAAAGTCAGAGAATATGCCATGGAACGCGGCGTCGATGACCCGCGCATCTTCCAGACCTCCGCGAAATGGGAAGAAGAAGGAGACCCCCGCAGCGGCTTTGAAGCCATGCGATCTTTCATCAGAGACACGGTAACGGGAGGTCGCCATCTTACCCTGAAAATTCGTTCCATACTCAATACAACGGATCAGGTCATGGGCCGTATACTGGATGCTCTGAAAGGCATGCAAGACCAACTTGTGGCAGATAAAGAGGCGGCAGAGAAAATCGAAACGATCCTTGGTAAGGGAAGGGAACAGATTAATGACGAAATCCGCATTCTGATTGATCGCATTCTGGGGCATTATGACCGGGAGGCATCCCGGGTACGGACCGAGGTGGAAGAAAATCTTTCTTTCATCCCGTTGCTTAAGAAATCCTTCAGCGCTATGTTCAGCCGTAAGCAGTCTTTAAAAAACTGGTTTGAGGATCTGCAACACCAGTTCAACGGACGTCTGAAAGCCGGCCTCGGCGATATCGTCAAAGAAGGCAGTAACCATTTCTATTTCTCCATCAAAAATATTACCAGGGAAATCACAGAAGCCCTGAACAGGGTTGCCTCATCATCCAGTTCACCGGAAGGGGATTTTGTTTCTCTCCATGAAAAACGCGAGGAGATCCTGGAGGAAATTCGGGAAAAAGTGGCAGGAATGCCTGTGGAAGAAATTTTCGCCAACGCCGTCACCATGAAACCGGGCGACATGACGTCAACCCTGATGCAGGGAAGCGCGGTTACCTTGATCGGGGTCGCCCTCCTGATGACAACACATGTTACCCTCGTAGACATAACGGGAGGAATTCTGACCGGGGTCGGTGTGCTGATTTCAGCGGGAGTTGTAACCATAAAGAAGAGTAAGGTTCTGAAGGAACTTACCAGGGGGCTTGAGACGGGTCGAAAACAGCTGGAAGACCGGTTAACGAAACTGCTTTCGGAGCGATCCGATATGGTTCAGAATGAAATCAAAAAATGCATAGAACCTTTCCTCGAAGATATTGTTCTGAGGGAGAATCAGGTTGAAGAGCTGTTGTCTGAAGGGGGCAATATACACCAACGGGCAGAGCAATTGTCCAGTGATCTTGAACGTATTTCGGGCTTGTCTTCGTCGTAAACGAGATCACACGGATTCCCCAACACCGGAATAGGTAGAGGTTTACTGCAAAGAAAATCCCGTTTTGCTCCACCTCCCTCAAATTATGCACCACCCTTTGTTTCCCTCCCCCCAGGTGGGGGAGGGCCGGGGTGAGGGGTGGAAGATATTCTGCTCAACAACCGCCCGCTTCATCCTCCACCAACGCGGCCATCCCCTTTATCTTCTCCAAACCGGCGCGCGCCAAAGCGGTTTTCCCAAAGACCTCATCGAAATCCTCGGCCTGCATATGAAGGATGGCATCTACAGAAGGAAGAGAAATCACTTCAGATTCCTTTCCCCGGTTATGGGGACAGACTTCCTGGCAAAAATCGCACCCGAAAAAACATCGACCCATCTTCCGGCCTGTTGCCCTGTCAATCTCTCCTTTTTTTTCTATGGTAAGGTAAGAAAGGCATTTGGAGGCGTTCACCCGGTACGGTGCTTCGAGGGCGCCGGTGGGGCAGGCATCCAGGCATTGGGTACAGTCTCCACACAGACTCTTCACCCGGTCTGCTTTCGAAAAAGGGAAGGAGGCAGTAGTAAGGATTTCCACCAGAAACAGATAGGATCCGTAGCCGGGAATAATCAACATATTGTTTTTCCCGATAAACCCTATCCCTGAAGCGTAGGCGAAACTCCTTTCAAGAATAGGCGCCGAATCCACGCAGACCCTCGACTTCGCCCCGGGATACTGGTGCCCGATTGCTCTGATCAGGATTTTCCCCTTCTTTCTCAAACGGTCATGGTAATCTTCTTTCCGGGGGTCGGCATATCTTGAAACCGAGAAACCTTCCGGAGTGCACGGCTTTTCCGGAGAATATGGATAGGCCAGGGAGATAATCGTCCTGCAGCCCTTGAGCAGGCTCTCTGGGTCTCCCCTCAAATCCTGGTGCTTTGCCATCCACGACATATCGCCATGATTTCCGGCAGCAATCCATGCGCAGAACTGGGGATAAAACAAAGGGGTATCCGGAGAGGAGAAACCGACGGCAATAAACCCCAGACTTTTTGCCTGTTCAATCAGATTCATCACCTGTAGATCCCATATGAAAAAGTACAGTAGGCAGTAAGCGGTAGGCAGTAGGCAGTCAGGGACCATCGGGGTTCCCTCAATAACCTGCCACAATACCAAAGTTTCTTCCTCGATCAGCTCCCGCTTTGAAGCGGGAAGGCGGCGCTCATATGTGTAGTCTCTGCGAGAGGAAAATGAGTGTTACCTAAAAAAAGCAATTAGCGGTTAGAGGTTACTTAGCCACACAATCTCAGGTATTTACGGTGCATGATGCATAAGCATCAAAAATTGAAATCCCAAATAAGGGGAAAGTTATTCATATGATTAGGATCTTTAAGCTAAAGGCTAATAGCCAAGAGCTAATTGCAGCTTTCAAGTGTTATAAATCAAACGGAGTCAAGCTTTCAAAACCGTCTTCCGTAACAAGAATAGTCTGCTCGAACTGTGCGGAAAGGGACCCGTCAAGGGTGATCGCGGTCCATTCATCGTCAAGAATCCGAAGATCCTTCTTGCCCAGGTTGATCATGGGTTCGATGGTAAAAACCATGCCCGAAACCAGCAGGATGCCTTCCCCTTTTCCTCCATAATGCGGAACCTGGGGGGGCTCATGGAATTCAATTCCCACTCCGTGCCCAACAAATTCCCGGACTACGGAACAGCCCTGACCTTCGGCATAATTCTGGATTGCCCAGCCGATGTCCCCCAACCTGCTTCCAGGGCGAACCTCTTCCATGCCCCTTTTCAGGCATTCAGCAGCCACGCCTACGATCTTTCTTGCATCTTTTCCCGGGTTTCCCATAAAAAAAGTCTTGTTCACGTCGGCATAGTACCCGTTCAGGATGGGGGTAACATCCACATTAACAATATCCCCATCTTTCAGGACCTTTTTCCCGGGGATACCGTGACAGATCACCTCATTAACGGAAACACAGACACTTTTCGGATACCCCCGATAATTCAAGGGAGCGGGGACAGCCCCGTTCTTCATCGTGAATGTATGGACAGTTCTGTTGATATCTTCCGTCGTCATACCAACCCGTAACTCCGATTCCACCAGATCAAGTGTCCTAATGGCAAGAACGCCCGCTCTTCTGATAGCATCTATCTGAATGGGATCTTTCAATCGAATCCCGTATTTTTTCTGATACAAACCTTTGACGGCAAAATCTTGAGTAGCCTTGTTCTTTCCAAGGCAACATTTCTTATATTTCAGACCGCTGCCGCACGGGCAGAGATCGTTTCGTTGGATCTTTGTTTTTTTGTTTTTCATGAAATTCCTATGTTTATTACGTTCATTCCTCTTTCAGTTTCACCGGATCCGGCTTCTTTAGAGAATTTTTCAACTTTTCTTCCAGATCGCGATTTTCTTCCGTGCAGGCAACGAGGTTTTCCAGAAGCATGGCATTGGCGTCTCCAAGTTCCTCAATCATCTTTTCAAGAGACGAGACCTTCTCTTCTAATTGCCGGCATTCTGAATCCTGACCGTAAACCACAAACGGCGCAAGAAAAAAAAGCAACCCGGCCACAAAAAATATCCGGCAGCCTCTCCAAAAAAGTTTATAGATCGGTTTGTCCATCACCATTTTCCTCTAACATAGACCTCACGGATTTTCCGGCCTGGTCATAAATGTCAAGCCCTTCATCAAGGAATGATTCCGGCATATCTCTGTTCAGTTCCACGAATACGGCTTTCAGAATATTCAACCTTTGGTCCACTGCGGCCATCTGTCCTTTTTCTGAATTGTCTTCATCGGCGGGAACAGGGGGAACCCCGATAAGCAGATACCATACCAGGTTATCAAGGTCAGGCAGAAATCCTCCCTGTGTAAAATCAACGGTTTCCTTGAAATCGTAATAGGCCTGTAGATAGCCTTTTTTTTCTTTCAAAATATCTCCGGGGACAAACTTATATTTCCACACTGGAGCATGGTAACCGGAAAAAGAGAACCGCAGAATATCGAATATCGAAGTGTGGAATCGCTCCGCTCTTATAAATACCATTTTTTGACTGAGCAGATGGCGAATACCTTATTCTGAATTCTGTGTTCTGATTTCTGAATTCTGTGCCGGACTGTTTCCGGGAATCTCGATGGTGCGGGACTGCCTACTGCCTACTGCTTACTGCCTACCTAAATTTTCACATGCACATTCAAGGGGTAAGGTCCCTCCAGCGCCGGTGTATCCACCAATACTGCTCAGGGTTCCTGAGGATGATGTCCGAAAGCCAGGACGCAAGATCCTGAAGGATTTCTCCCGTGAGAGCAGATCCTTCCTGGGCTGCTTCAGGAGGCACTTCCATGGGCGGAAGATAGGTTACCCTGTAATGGATTCCATCCGCTTCCTTCAACACTTGTGTCCGAACGATAGGCAGCCCTGTCCGTGCCGCAAGGCGGACAACGAGAGGAAACATGGGCGTCTTTCGGCCGCAGAAATCCACTTCAATGGCAGGACTATCCGCTGGATGCATGTCAAAAGCGATCATGACCCCTCCGCCCCGGCGCAAAACCTGCAGGGATCTTTTCAGAACGGTCATGGGAGGCCGGTCGGGAATGTTCGTAAACCCTGCCAGTGTAACAACTTTATCAAATTCATCCTGCAGGCGCTTGTCGTGGGGCGCCCTGAAAACCGGCCCGAAGGGAACTCCGTTCAACACCAGTGGAATTCCAAGCATCGGGAAAAAACCCACGTGGCCGGTGGCCAAAATATACCCACGGCGATTCGCCACAAGCGACTCTAATACCCCGTTTTTTTCAACCCGGACAATATCCTTGATCCGGTCCATATGGTAAGCGTAATGGAAAAGATCCACAAACCCGTGGCAGATATTCTTGACAGCTTCTCCGACAACCCTCTCTATGGCGGCATTATCCCATTCTGGGAAAACCATCCGGAGATTTGCGAGCATAATCCTGCGCCTTGATGCGACCAGCCGGACACCAAGCCGGCCAAGAAGGACGGTTCTTTTGTGGAGCGTTTCACGGGAAAGATCACCTTTAAGTAACGACAAGGCCTTCTCCAGAAAAAATGATCCGGCTTCCTTGCCGAAATTCTCAATTGGTCCTTTTTTCATAATACCGGAAAGTCTATTTGAAAAGGCCATTCTTTGTCAAGGGTTGAGAAAAGATAACGTAACCGGCAAGGAATCCAATGTAGCTCGTGCCCATCCATTAATGGTACTGTAGGCACTGTGGGTTTCTCCAGAAATGAAGACTTCGCGAAATATTGACATGAAACCACATTTATGCTAAACTTCCATACATCTATCCATCAATTATCGGCATGTTGTCCATGGACTACATCCAATTGGAGACCAATTTTCGGTGAATCTCCGGCTTTTGAATGCACTCTGTTCAAAACCCGGGCAAAAATGAAATCATGAGGTCTTTTTACAGGGAGAAACGGATGCGATTTTGTCAGTATTTTTTAGTCCTGTTTTTTTTATTTCTGCCTATCACAATACCTACATATGGAGTTGCCGCTGAAAGCGGAGAGGAAGGCTGCATTGCCTGCCATCAGAAAATATCCCCTGGTCAGGTCGCTGACTGGCAGGCCAGTTTGCACAGCAAAGAGGATGTGGGATGTGCCACCTGCCACGGCGAAGAACATCAGAAGACCGACGACTATAAATTGGCCGTGTTGCCTGATGAAAACGTCTGTGCTGAATGCCACGAAGAGAAATTCAGCCAATTCGAGAAAGGGAAGCATAACCTGGGCTGGGCATCCATGATGGCAATGCCGGTTACCCATCTGGAACCCAACGAACTCATCGAGGGCAGCAGCGGATGCGGGGGTTGCCACAATATGGGAATAAAAACCAAAGCGCAAAAAGAAAAACAGCTTGCATTAGGCTATCGCTACCAGAACAACTCCTGTGACGAATGCCACACCCGGCATGCCTTTTCAAAAAAAGAAGCGCTCAATCCAAGGGCCTGTCAGCAATGTCACATGGGCTTTGACCACCCCCAGTGGGAAATGTGGAGCAGCTCCAAACACGGAACACGAACCCTGACGAAAGAAGTTGGAGACCTTCCCGCCGGCGCTAACGCCCCAAAATGCCAAACCTGCCATATGCCTGAAGGCACCCACAACAACCATACGACCTGGGGTTTTTTGGGCGTCCGACTGCCCCTCCCGGAAGATCCTCAGTGGAAAACAGACCGCATTGCTATCCTTAAAGCTCTCGGAGTACTCAATCCGAATACAGGGAAACCCACAAAACTGCTGGACACTGTGAAAAAGCTGGACATGGCACGATTATCACAGGAATCGTGGCAGGTTGAACGGGATAAAATGATCAAGACCTGTACGCAATGTCACTCGGCACCTTACGCCCGGAAAAGACTTGAAATGGGAGATGAAATGCTCCGCAAAGCGGATCGTCTCATGGCGCAGGGCATTGAAATCGTGGCAGGCCTCTACCGGGATGGCATTATACCAAAGCCCGAAGCATATCCGTTCAATTATCCTAATCTCCTTTTTTTCATGAGAACCGGAGGGGGAAAGATCAAGAACCTTTCCCACATTGATCAGATCCTTTTGAAGATGTACCTCAAACACCGTATGCGAACCTTTCAGGGGTTTTTTCATATCAACCCGGACTACGCATATTGGTACGGTTGGTCTGCCATGGTGGAGGATCTGGGGAAAATCCAGGAAACAGCCAAACTCATGAGAGCAACCCACGTTGTTAAGAGTCACTGAATGATATGGAAAGGACCGTCTCATGGCAGAGAATGAAAAAATCATATCCCTGCCCTTGAGCACATCGGATCCGGATGGGAACAGGGCGCGATAGCCCTTTCCCAGGTCTATATGTCGGGAAGAATCTGCGAAGAACTGGTTGAAGAAATTCTCCCGGAAAATGCTCCGAGTAGAAAGCACTTAGGAAAGACACTGCATCTTTAGGATCGTGGAAGCAACAACTTCCCCAACTATGCATCATAGCTTCAGGCCATTTTCGCCCGCTCTGAGTTCATAAAAACATTGAAATAGCATGCTATTACTTCAGCTTTTATGACTTCAGATCGAACAGGTAAGCGAAGACTCCGAACCTGACCCAAATCTATGCGCCTTCTTGTTAAAGTTATTGCTTCCACGATCCTTAATCATCCAGGGTCCTGGCGTTCATTGGGCAAGCTCCCTTTTCACCAGTTTCAATTCCAGCACCCACACCAGAAACGGCTTCATATCCCGAATATGCCGAGCAAGTATTCTTAACATCGCAAGAAGCACTCGCACAATCGCATCCACCACCGGTTTTCTTATTTTTCAAATACCTGCAGATAAGATACCCTGCAGCCAGCCCGACAATCAGAATAATAACAACTTGTTCCATAATCCTTTACCCCTGCTTTTCAGATATGTATCTTTCTTTCACTATAGGGGTGAAACATGTATTTACAAGCCACAGGCTGTAAATCATAACCGTTGAGTCCATAAATCATCTGCGTCTATCTGCGGAAATCTGCGTCCCCCAAAAAGCCCGTCTATCCGTTTTTCAACTTCTTGCGGATAAACAGGTAACCACCCACGACAAAACAGATCCCCACAATAAAAATGGGATGGTTTTCTCGAATCATCCCATAGGCAATGCCTGAAATACCGAGCAGGCAGGCAAGGGCACTCAGGATTTTTTCACGTTTCGCTTTCAAAACATCCCCCTTCATAAAAATGCAAAAGAACTTCACATTCCTTTTCACTTTGTCTGTCTATGCGGCACTTCTCATTTTGAAATTATGATCGCTTCATCCTGGTTCCCACGCTCTGCGTGGGAACCTCAGTTGGACGCTCCGCGTCCTGATATATGAATTTTACCCACTTAACCCTGGGTTTATTGCGACTTTGACAAAGGACGCAGAGCGTCCCGGAAACCGCTCCCACGCAGAGCGTGGGAGCGATGTCCATAATGAGAATGGCTGCTGTCTTTACAGCAATTCTCATTATGAGCTCGGGTTTATCCCAAAAGACTGTGTGAGTGGCATTTTGCCACGATTTTTCGCGGCTGGAAAGCCGCTCCCACAGAGAGATTTTTTCAAAATTAGAATGGCTGCTGTCTATGCGAGCCTGTGGCTAATTCCTGGTGGTTATGTTAGGATCAATGGATCAGTCAGAAATAAAGGAGCCAAATAATGATTAAAAGGATCGTGTCGCTGACCCCTTCCATCACGGAAACAATTTTCGCATTAGGCGCAGGTGACCGCGTGGTCGGGGTAACCGATGCCTGCGACTTTCCGCCCGAAGTTCATTCCAGGCAACACGTCTGCTCCTGGTTCGACCCGGACATGGATCGCATTGTGAACCTGAAGCCGGACCTGGTCCTGGGACTGGCAACCGCCCATCAGCGCCTGGCGCCTGATTTTGAAACCCACGGCATTCGGCTGGAATTGTTTAATCCAGCCACTATGGAAGAGGCCCTCACAGACATGATTTCCATGGGCATCCTGCTGGATATCCCTACAAAAGCCCAGGCTCTGGTCGCCGATCTCAAGAACAGGATGGAGATGCTCGATAACCAGGTCAGGAAACTTGTCCCTGAAGACAGGATAAGTGTAGCCCGAGTGCTGGATTTGAGCAATGAAAATCTAATTGTAGCGGGACCGCGCTCATTCCAGTACGATGTAATCCGACGCGGCGGCGGAATAAATGTAACCACGGACCTGGATGAAGCCTATCCCAAGGCGCCCTTCCAGCAATTCAGATCGTGGGATCCACAAATGATTTACCTATGCGGTGGGGACATGAATACCTTGCCGCGATTAAAAGCTGATTCGAGTTGGGCCGAGTTGACCGCAGTGAAGACCGGGCGAATCTATCAATTTGATTGCGGCCTGACCTGCAGAACCGGCCCCCGCATTGTGGATATGGCGGAACTTCTTTTTCAAACGCTTTACGCCTGAGAAATAACGATCAAGACCGAAAGGACATTCGTGGAATGCACACCAAGACGAAGATTCTCGCTATATTGATTCTACTGAGTATTGTGGATCTGGTCATACCCTTCCCGATTTTAGGGGTAATCCTCATCCATGTTCTTCTCAACAAACCTCCATGGTTCGAAGACCTTGTTCATGAGATATATAAATAAAAGAAGCAACCACGAATCACACGAATAGCACGAATGAAGGGATTGAAAAGCAAAAAAAGCACAACTTCGGGCACGGTGGAAGGGGAAGCACAAGGAAAGATCAGCCTAGCCATAGAGCACCAGTTAAAGATGACCATAATCAGGCTCGCGATCACCTTTTAGCGACTATCATTTCTCCTCTTCGGGAACAAAATGAAGCGCCATCTCAAAAGCCGAACGGGTAAAATCCAGGACCCTTTCAAAACCTTCGTCCGACAGATTTCTTGCCTTGTCATGACCCCGATAGATATTGATAAACTGCCGTTCCCGCTCTAATTGAAGGGGCAATTTCCCCAACCCCCATTCCTCCAAAACCGCCCAGACCTGGGGATTGTAGGTTCGTGTGCACCGAATGATGAAGGGAATGGGATCATGGCGCGCAACCAGGGCCGCCATTCGCAGGATCAATTCAAATGAAAGGGTTGCCGTTCCATTTTCAACAGCGGACAGCAGAGAGTCATCCGCAAGTTTGAGGCTGCGACTCATATCCCTCAGGGTAAGGCCGGTCACCTCTCGCAGATCTTTCAGATAGGAACCTGCTTCCTGGATCATTTTCACTTGTTCAGGTGTAGAGGATACGGCTTCCCCTATCTTTCCCGAAACCCAGACTCCTTTTGAAACGAATTTCATGGCTGCGGTAGTAACACCAAACAACATCTGTACAAGGGACCGCTCTTCAGCCGGGTATGGCTCCAGGATTTCCTCGGGAATTTTCCCGGTATCTGCCTTTTTAGGGCTCTTTTTCGAATCCGACCCTGATCCTTTTGCCTTCTTCACTGCTTTTGCCTTTGCCATCACAATCTCTAGACCCCCGCATGAAACTACTTTGGATTGAACCGCCAAGACGCCAAGGCCGCAAAGCCTTTTCCGAATCGGAACGGACGATTCGAAAAAACTGCCATTATTGTTTCTGTGGTATCCTTCATGATAGTTTTCCCATAACGCTTCCACTCTCAAAAATGCCCGCAGGGCCGATTGCTTTATCGAATCGTCCGTTCCGATTCGGTAAAAAAAACTAAATCTTCGCCTGCCCCGTTCAATTCACGTCAGTGACAGCGAAGCGCATTTAACTGGGGCGTCCTTTGTTTACCCCGTGAAATTGACGAAGTCACGAGCAGAGCGGATTTCCCTGGGGCGTCTTGAGCGAAGCCCCGCCAGCGGGACAAGCCCCGGCGACGGGACAAGCCCCGGCGACGGGACAAGCGGGCGGTAAATATCCCGTGAAAGTTTCTTTCTCGATCTGCTCCCGTTTTCAAGCGGGAAGGCGGCGCGTCCATATCTAACGAATCCCAGCCACCCAGCTCTTTGCCAGGTCCAAAGCCCATTTCCTCTACAAACAGAACGTTACTGTTTTGATTAGCACAACAATAGTTGAATCTCAAACAAAACGCAAATGCCTCGTGCAATTCTCATTATGGACATTGCTCTCGCACTCGCTCCCACGCTCTGCGTGGGAGCGGTTTCCGGGACGCTCTGCGTCCTTTGTCAAAGTCGCAATAAGCCCACAGGGTTAAGTGGGTAAAGTTCATATATCAGGGCGCGGAGCGTCCAACTGAGGTTTCCACGCAGAGCGTGGGAACCAGGATGAAAACGCAAATGCCGGGTGCGATTCTCACCATTCACAGAAATGATGCCTTGACATCATTACAAATGATGATATGATGACACAATGAGAACTACACTTACCATAGATGACGATGTATTGGAACGTGCCCGGGCCGTTGCAGCAAAACTGCGCACACCGTTTAAAGCGGTAGTCAACGAAGCTCTTCGAGCTGGCCTTGACCATGCAGAACGACCGGCGAAACATCGGTCTTACAAAACGGATCCTCATGAAATGGGGCATAGACCTGGCCACAACATAGATAATATACAGGAATTACTGGCTCAAATTGAAGGCGAGGATTTCCGTTGATACTCATCGATGCGAATATTCTTCTGTACGCGGAAGACTCGCTTCATCCACGGAACCAAGAAGCGCGTGTATGGTGGGATGGCCAGCTCTCCGGGACTAACCCTGTTTGTTTCTGCTGGACAGTTCTGTCCGCCTTTATTCGGATTGGGACTAATCCCAGGGTTTTCGAATACCCACTCTCCCTTGAACAAGCCCTTACTCGTGTACAAAGCTGGTTGGAACAGCCTTGTACAAGAATCGTTCGGCCGACCGAACGGCATTGGACTATATTTCAACAGATGCTCACGAATAGCCAAGCCGTAGCGAATCTGGTCACGGACGCACATCTGGCAGCTCTCGCGATGGAACACGGTTGCGAATTGGTCTCTACCGATTCCGATTTCTCCCGTTTTCCAAAGCTGAAATGGAGAAACCCTCTTTCCTTGCCAACATAGGCGAACCGTACCACGCACCCTGTGTGAAACAGTTAAATTGAACCGCCAAAACGCCAAGGCCGCAAAGCCTTTTTCGAATCGGAACGGACGATTCGAAAAAACTGCCCATTTTTCTGTGGTATCCTTCATGACAGTCTTCCGATAACGTAACCGCTCTCAAAAATTAAATCTTCGCGTCCTCCGCACTCGCTCCCACGCTCTGCGTGGGAGCGGTTTCCGGGACGCTCTGCGTCCTTTGTCAAAATCGCAATAAGCCCAGGGTTAAGTGGGTAAAATTCACATATCAGGACGCGGAGCGTCCAACTGAGATTTCCACGCAGAGCGTGGGAACCAGGATGAAGCGATCATAATTTCAAAATGAGAATTGCCGGCAATTGGCGGATACAGTTTTTTTTATTGAAGAAGCTTAATGCCGTTTAACGATGCTTTTGCAGCGGATCGTATAAGACTGCACCCGCTGAAAAACAACGCTGGGCTCTAAAATCATAAACCTTGACTTTCGATGCCAAGGTAATTACAATGTGCCTACATTGATAAAAGGAGCATTCTAATGAGATCACGTATAATAAAAATTGGCAATTCCCAAGGATTGCGTATTCCAAAGCCTATTCTTGAGCAAACTGGGATCATGGATGACGTTGAAATTGAGGTTGAAAAAAGTCAAATTATCATTCGACCTATTAAAAATGTTCGGGATGGTTGGGATGCTGCTTTCAAAATTATGGGCGATAAACGTGATGACGAACCGGTAATCGATGAACATATTTCACACTCATGGGATAATGAAGAATGGCAATGGTAGTAAAACGTTTTGACGTCTATCTAGTAAATCTTGCCCCCATTATCGGATCAGAGATTCAAAAAACCAGACCTTGTTTGGTTATCTCTCCTGACGAAATGAACCGTAACATTCGGACAGTGATTATTGCTCCGATGACCTCTGCCCGAAAAGAATACCCCACCCGTGTTTCCTGTACCTTTAAAAAAAAACGAGGACAAATTGTTCTAGATCAAATACGAACAATAGATAAGGCACGATTCATAAAAAAACTTGGCACGATAGATTCAAGAGCCCAACTGGACGTCATTTCAATCCTGCAGAGACTGTTTGCATCTTAATATCGCTGCGATGAGCCCTTTTATTCTGCGGAGCCTACCTTGGTTTACCTGTGAAACCGTTGTCGTTATCGTTTCGCTGGGGTAGCTGGCTTCAGTAATAACTGGCACAGGCGGTAGATCCGAGATCCGCAGGAGAAAAAACCTTCTAAAATGTCTGTGTAAGTCTGTGTGTGTCTGTGGCTAATTCGCAAAATTTCTTCCTCGATCTGATCCCGCTTTATAGCCGAACGACCCCGCTCGCCTTGTTTAATACCTACCTAAAATTCTTAAATTATCCGTTCTTTCACGAAGTTTTTCCATAGCAGGTTTCAACTCCGGTGTTTCAATATCGGCTTCAAGATCCGCATAGAACATGTATTCCCATGGTTTTCCCAGCATGGGTCGGGACTCAAGCTTCACCAGATTGATCTGATATTCTGAAATGATTTTCATGACTTCAAACAACGCACCGGGTTGATTATCTACAGAAAAAATGATCGATGTTTTGTTGGCTTTTTTATGGCCTTTCACCTCTTTGGCAATAATGGCAAATCGTGTATAGTTTCTGGGATTGTCTTCGATGGATTCTTCAAGAATATTCATCTTGAAAATATCCGCCGCCATGGTGGATCCAATGGCGGCACAATCCAGCTCGCCCGATTCCTTTACCTGTCGGACAGCGCTGGATGTGGCGGTTACCGGCACCAGTTCAATATCAGGATACTGATCCAGGTAGTTCTTACACTGGGAAAATGCCGGCGGCGGCGCCAGGATTTTTTTGATGTCGCCCTTTGTTGCATTTTCATGAGCAATCAAGGCATGCTTTACGCGTATGGTAATCTCACCGATAATCTGCAGATCGTATTCCTGGAGTAAATCAAAATTTTCATGGATAGAGCCGGAAAGAGAATTCTCCAACGGGATCACGCCATATTCACAGGTCCCGGTTTGAACCGCCTGGAAAATATCCCTAAAGGTTTTCATGGGTACCGGGGTGATATCTTCCCCGAAGTAGCCAAGACTTGCCTTATGACTATAGGCCCCGTATTCACCAATAAATGCAGCGGAATGGGATTTAGCGGCCGGCAGATCATGGATAATTTCAGCTTTTTTCAAATAATTGAAATCGAGCTGTTTTCCTACAACCGGTGCGATCACATAAATATCCCGTGTCAGCTGGCCGAATTGCTCCGGATACAGACTCTGGGGGCCGTCGGAAAGGGCCTGGTCAGGGTTATTATGGACCTCAATCATAAGGGCATCGGCTCCCGCAGCCACGGCAGCCCTTGCCATGGGACTGACTTTTTCCCTGATACCGGTCGCATGGCTGGGGTCGATGATAATGGGCAGATGGGTTAATTTCTTTAAAACAGGAATCGCTGACAAATCAAGAGTATTTCGGGTATAAGGCTCAAAAGTTCTGATGCCTCTTTCACAAAGAATCACATGATTATTTCCACCGGCCATAATATATTCCGCCGACATGAGCCATTCCTGGATCGTGGCAGCCAACCCTCTTTTCAACACAACGGGCATTTCCATGCTCCCGACACATTTTAACAATTCAAAATTCTGCATGTTACGGGCGCCGATCTGAACCACATCCACATACTTTTTCATCAAATCAGCCTGGGACGGGGATGTCATTTCCGTTACCACGCCCAGCCCGGTCTTTTCTCTGACATCCGCAAGGATTTTGAGCCCCTCTTCTTCCAGTCCCTGAAAAGAATAGGGTGAAGAT